>Ga0172382_10009499_pt1 | contig 13266 bp, 12 predicted proteins | sample Leawel138RmetaG_FD_122245 | JGI IMG/M metagenome (GOLD analysis project Ga0172382, IMG submission 122245) | Leachate microbial communities from a municipal landfill in Southern Ontario, Canada - Leachate well 138R metaG | ecosystem: Engineered > Solid waste > Landfill > Unclassified | place...
CCATGCCCGCAATCGGTTTCGTCACTCGCTCAGGCTCGATCTTCAAGGGTCAGCTTCGCACCATTTCCGTTCGCGCGGAAATCGAAATTTCGCCCAACACCAGCAAGACTGCAGATAGCCAGCCGGACTTCCGTGTCACTTCCGCAGGCGTCGAGGTCGGCGCAGGCTGGCAGCGGCGCAGCGAGGCTTCCGGCAACGAATATGTTTCCCTGACCCTGGCGGCTCCCGAGTTCGGTCCCCGCAGGCTCTACGCGAACCTGGGCCGTGCCGCCGGTCAGGACAACGAGGAAACCTACGCGATCATTTGGAACCCCGCCGACTAATTGGCGGCATCGCTCCCCGGCTCGCAGCCGGGGAGCACCATGACCAGAAGACGTTGAAGCACGCGCGGGTAGGGGGCTGAAACCGCCCCAATAGACAGCGCCCTGCACGAGAGGTTGGAATACTTCTCTCAGAATGCCCATGGTGTCATGCGCCGCGCGTCCGCTTCAAGGATGAGCGGTTCCCCCAATTTTGCCGCTGCCTCCACTTCGCTGCGCTGCGCTCCGGCCCCGGCAAAATCGGCTCCCCCACTCCCCGCTGCGCGGCGCCCGGGCAAGGCCCGGGCGTCCTTGACCCGGCCGCACGCCGCATGAGCCGGCGCCCCCGTCATTCAAGAAGACAGGAGGCTAGCATGCATACGATTTCGAACACGGCACAGGCCGACAACGCCGCTTACTTTGCAGCCTGCACGCGGGCACAGCACCGCGCGCGCAGCAGCTACTTCACGCAGTACGTGATCATGGACAGGGAGTTCGGTTACATCGCGGTGGATGAGGGAGACTACAGCCCCATGCCGATGGAGATGATCGACAGGGTGGTTTACGCCATCACCGGCAAACTCGACGACGAGTTTTGACCGGATCGGGGAGAGGGCTTGCCGGGCTCTCTCCCGCGCATCCGTGTGATCGCGCCTACTTCGGTGCTGGCGCGTTTCCGGCTTCGGATTCCAACGCAGCAATTCGCTCGGCGCACAGGTCGCCGACGACTTGACCGAGTTCCTCGACGCGCTCCCCAAGCCAGGCGAGTTCCTCCTCGCTGATACGGTAGTGCTTGGAATAGCGTGCCTTGGTGTAAGCTTCCTTGAGCTTCTGGAACATCGCCCGTTCACGGCGACTGGTTTCAGGCCAGATCCCCAGCATTCTGCGATCAAGCCGCTCCGCCTGGGTGCGCAGGAAGGCTATGTTGTGGTTGTAGGGCGTGTAGCTCTGGATCACGAGAAGGAAGCAGGAATAGAGGCGCTCGACAGTTTGGTGCATGTCGAACGCCGCGTCCTTAAGAAAGCCTCGACTAATGTCGAACTTTGCGATCTCGAACCGCTTCGTCGCCGCTGGGAACCACTCCTCGAAGTAGTCCTTGGCCATTGCCAGGGCTTCCGTAGGCGTCTTCGGCTTGGGCTGATGGAGCTCCCTGTCGTCGGCCTCGTAGAGCGCAATGCCTTCCTTCGCCATTTCCACGAAGAAGATGCGACCGTGGGCAAGGCCGTCGTTCACTTCCTGAAGCGAATGGACGATGAAATTGACCGGCGTGCGCAGGGTCTTTTCGATCATGTACTCCCGGATCAGCCGCTCCTCGGCCTTCGCCCAGTACGTCGCGCGGTCGGCCAGTTCCTTCTGGCTGACGATGATCAGGATATCATAGTCGCTCTTGTACTGGTTCGCGGACAACGGCGCATCGACCCAGTCGTTGCGACTGTAGGAGCCGAACAGGATGATCTTGAGGATGCGCGCCCGCTTGCGGTCCCCGGTCGCATTCTCGGTTGCCTCGCGAAATTCCTCGAAGATCACGCTCACGACGCGTTCGAGTTCGCGCTGTTTTGCTGGTGGGAGGTGGTCGAGTTCGGTCTTCACGGCGCTTCCTTAGCAAGTCCTTCCAAACGATGCACGTTTTGCCAGTGACACACCGCCTGGAAGGACGTCGTCTGTTCCTATTTATCGATTTCGGATGCCGCGCGGGCAATCTCCCGAACTGCTATGAGCAAATGCCGACGGAACTTGCGCCGCGAAATACGCAGCCTTCGACAGATCCTTTCCGGGCTCCAGCCACGGTAGAGCCTGAGCCGGATGACAATGGTCGCAAGCCGGGTCATGCGCGGCGCAGCCCGAAGCCATATCCTTTGACCCATCTCCCGCTCGGCTTGGCTCAGTTCGGCATGATCATGATCGCCACCGGTCATGACGCGCCTCCATCGTTTTTCGTCGGCGCGGTTGGAGCTTTGCGCCGCCGCGTTGGTGGCTCCACCTGATCGAGGATCAGCATTCCGATCCGTTCGGCGCTGGCCCTGAGCGTATTGTCCGCCAGGTGCGCGTAGCGCGCGGTCGTCTGGATGCGTTTATGTCCCAGCAGTCGCGAGACGGTGAACAGGCTTTCGCCCGCCATGATCGCATGGCTGGCAAAGCTGTGCCTGAGGTCGTGGATGCGCAGCGTTGCTGGAAGCTGTGCCTCCTTCCTCACCGATAGCCACACGGTCCTGACCCGTTCGTAGGGCATGGCCTCTCCGAACTGGAACACCTTGTGGCGCCCGCGCGCGGACGCGCGGCGCCGTCTATACGAAGTGAAGAACCGGCGGGCTGCGGTTCCCAGCGGTACATCACAGGCGCCGGTCTTGCTGTCACGAAGCCGGAGCAGTTCGGGCCGGACATCCTCCCAGCGCAGGGACAGAATCTCGCCCACCCGGCAGCCGGTGAGGAGCAGGGCTTCGAGGACGCCGGCCGCAGGACAACCGATGTGCGACCTGCGCGCCAGGACGCTACCGAGGCGCGCCATCTGCGGCTTGGAGAGGAATGTGCCGATAGCACGCCGCCGGTTCAGCCGAATACCGACCGCCGGGTTCGACCAGTCCTGTGGCAGCATGTCCCACCGCTGAGCCGATGTGAGCATCTGGCTCAGAATGCCGAGAGCCCGGTTTGCACCGCCCGGGCTGGTCATCCCATAGCGCTCGAACCAGCACACGACATCGCGACGCGTGATGGCATCGATGGGGGACGCGCCGAACATCGGCAGCAGTTGCAGCCCGACGTAGCTTCGATAGGCGCGCAGACCCGATGGCTTCAGCTTTGCCGCGTGACGCTGCTCGTGGTGGGCGCACAATTCCCGGAAAGTCACAGATCGCCTGACGGGCCTTCTGTCTCCGGCCAGAAATGCGACCGCCGCCATTCGGGCGGCTTTGACACCCATGGCCGGGAAGGTCCCAAGCGTCGATCTTACGGCAACGCCATTGGTTCGTTCCCGCACTTCCCACGTCTTGGTGCCGGATGGACGCACGCGCAGACTGAGGCAGGCCTGACGTTCGTCGCGCAGTGCATATTCGCGTGCTCCTGGTCGAGCTCTGCTGCAGATGGCGTCGGTCAAACGCGTCTTGAGGTTAGCCATTTCCCACCTCCGTGAGGGTGCCCGCGAACGACCGAACGCGCTGCTGCGAACGCGCGCGGGAGAGACGGTGTCGGGTGGGTGAGGGTGCGCCCGGATCGGAGAGGGCGTCATCGATCAGCCCAGAGACGCGGTTCGCCGATCGCCTGATCGCGGAGGTCGGCATGTGCGCATAGACGAGCGTGCTGTCGATGTCGTGATGCCCGAGCAGGGCGCCAACCACCTTGAGATCAAGCCCGTTCGTTACCCCGACAGCGGCGAAGTGATGGCGCAGGTCATGGAGCCGCAAGGTGGGAACCCCTGCGGCCTTCCTGATCTTTTTCCACGCAAAATCCACCGACGATCTGGGTGCATCATCATTCATGCCGGGGAAGACGAAGCGGCCGCAGCACAGGGAACGCCGCCGATCGAGAATGGCCACGGCGGGGGCACAGAGCCAGACCGTCCTCGGCCCCGATTTCGAATCTTCCAGAACTGCTCGGCCGTCTTCGACACGATCCCATTCGAGAGTCAGGATCTCGCTCTTGCGGGCTCCTGTGAGAAGGAGCAGCCGGATGACGTCGCACGGGTCAGGGTAGAGCTCAGTGTGCCCTTCGATTGCCTTCCATAGGCGGCGCATGGTGGCAGACGTAAGGTGACTGCCACGCTCGCCCCGGGTCTTCTTCCGCAGACCGCGGCAGGGGTTCGAGCCGCCTTTGCGAAGTCCGTGATCCTCGGCGTAGAGCATCATGCCGGACAGCGTCGAGAGCGCCATGCGCGCCGCGCTCGTTGTCCGGGTGAGCTCCTGATGCCATTTCATGACCTCGCTTCGGGTGATCGCCCGGACCTGGCGAGCACCGAGCAAGGGGAGAATATGGAGGCGTGCCGCCCCCTCCATGACCCGTCCCGTGGACGGCTTCCACCGCCGATCTTCACCGAATGCGAGATAGCCCGCCATCACTTCTGCGACGCTTGCCGTCTCGGAATAGAGGTCAGGGTTGTCCTTTTGCGGGGAAGGCAGGGGCGCCGAGCAGAACGCCCGCGCGGACTGAACGGGAAGAGAGAAGGCATCCCCGAGGGTCCTCCGGCGGGTCCTGCCTTTGCCGCTTTCAAACACGATCCAGGTTCTAGAACCGGAGGCTCGAAGACGAAGAGCGAGGCCCAGGGCCTCGCTGTCGTAAATCAGTTTCTCGCCCGTTGAAGGCAGGGGCAATGACGGAATGTCGACCGAAGCAAGGTCGATCTTTTTGGTTCGGCGCATTGAAGCACTCCATGTCTCCGGCGCAGACGCGCCGGGGAAGAAGCGCGTCACCGGGGCAAGTTCCCGGGGACACGCGGGGAACTTCATGGACAGCCACCCTGCGCACGATTTTGCCGACACCGAGTCCCGCGATCCCACGGCAAGAAGGACAAGAAAAAGTCCATGACCTTCAGCCTTTTGACCCTCCCGGGCCAAGACTTGGGGGCGCAAGAGCAAGCTCTTGCGTGTTGTCGTCACTCATGCCCCGAGGGGCAATTTTGTAATGCACCGTACGCACGGGTGCTGCGCGAGTTTTCTTCGCTTGTTCAGTGGCTTGGAAAGGGTGCCGCGTCACCCGCCGGCTCGCGTTGGCGTCATACCGGTAGTTTCGCGATGGAGCCTCTCCTCGCGAAGCCTTTGGGCTTCCTCGGTTTTCCTGCGTGTGCCGTGGCGGACAGCGGCATTTCTTGAGTTTTCTGCCGGTTTGCGGTAGAAAACTTCCGCTTCATGACATTCTGACGTCGGGCTCCGCACAGCGGAGCAGCGGTATGCAAAGAATAAGCGTGCGAGTGGACGACGCCCTTTACCGGCGACTTCAGCGCCGTTCCTACGGCGCAAATCTCACCTTGTCCGAGTTTGTTCGCCAGGTTCTGGGCGAAGCGGCCGATCCCGATGGCCGGTACATCTATTCCGCCCAGGATGAGCTTCTTGCCACCGAGATCCAGACACTCACCCTGGTCGCGACCGCCATCGGGGCACATTCGCCCGAGCTGCTCCAGCAGGGGATGGCTGATGCGCGGGTGATCCTTGGTGAACGGGGCCTTCTCGGACCGGAGCAGGAGACATGATCGGCGCTCTGTTAGGCGCCGTCCACTTTCGGTTCGAGAGGATGCGCTCTCTGGCATGCCGTGACTCCATGGTCATCGCTTCCGGGTCGTGGCAGGTCGCACGAGCTTGCTCCGATGCAATTGTGGAGGGGCGCTCATGAGCATCTTTCGCAACGACACACTCGGAAGCTGGACGCGCGGCGGCCAGTCCATCGTTCACAACGTCCGGATGACCACGCAGGTCTTCTTCCAAACCTTCATGGCAGGTCTGGCCTTGTGGTTCATGGGTACGATCTGGTGGGCACTCGAGCATACCACGGCCTATCAGCGCTACGTCGCGATGAAGATCGTGGAGGCGAGCTTCAAGGCCGATGCTGCTCCGGGGACCAACGATCCGGTTCTGTTCAAGACACCCGATGGCCATCCCTACTGGACTTCGGCTGACGTGCTGATGGTTTCCCCGCTCGCGAAAGGCACCCTCCATGCCTTCGAAACCGAACTGATTCACGGGGCCATCGTCGCTGGCATATTCTCGCTCGTGGCGCTCCTGTTTGCCTGGTTCGCCTTCACCCGGACGGGACGGGGGCTGGGTTCCAATGAATACCTGCGCGGGGCGCGTTTCGGGACGGTCCGGCAGGTACGGCGCGCGCTCTGGAGACAGAAGCCGGGGAGCTTCTCGATCGGCGGGGTTCCCGTCCCCGATGCCTTCGAGCCGGAACACATTCTCCTGTGCGGTGCTCCGGGTACGGGCAAGACCAACCTCATCGTCAAGACGCTTGATGGCATCCGCAAGGAGGGTAGGCGCGCGATCGTCTACGATACCGCCGGAACCTTCGTCGAGAAGTTCTACCGCCCCGGCAAGGACATCATCCTCAACCCGCTCGATGCCCGCACCGCGCATTGGTCGCCCTGGGGCGATGTCCCGCGCGAGTACCATTACGACCAGATCGCGGAATCCACGATCCCCGACAAGGCGGGCGATCCCTTCTGGGCCAAGGCCGCGCGCGGGACGCTGGTCGCTGTCCTGAGAAAGCTGGCACGGAATGGCGAGATGCTGGTCTCGGTGCTCCTCGACCGGCTGCTGCGCTCCCCGCTCAAGGACCTGGCTGCCTTTGCGGCGGGAACCGATGCGGCCGCTTTCATCAGCCTTGAAGGGGAGCGGACCTCGGCCGGCATTCAGGCCGAACTCGCGTCTGTAATGCGCAGCTTCTCCTACCTCGACGATACCCGGACCGGGCTCTCGATCCGCGACTGGGTGACCAACGAAGAGGGGGACAACTGGCTGTTCATCACCGTCAAAGCTGACCAGCTTCCCTCGCTGCGACCGCTCATCACCGTCTGGCTCGACATCGCGATCTCGGCGATCATGAGCCTGACGCCCGATCGAGACCGGCGGCTCTATTGCATTATCGACGAACTCCCGTCTTTGCAGAAGCTGCCCTCGCTGTCCGACTTCCTGGCCCGCGCGCGCAAGTACGGCGGCTGCGGGATCCTGGGTTTCCAGTCCTATCCGCAATTGGAAGCGACCTACGGCATCCAGGATGCCGCCGCGATTACCGGCTATTGCTCGACCTGGGTGGCGCTGCGCGCGAACGATACCCCCACCGCCAAGCATGTCTCGGAGAACCTGGGACAGGTCGAGCAGATCGAGGCGAACGAAGGCATGTCCTACGGCGTCAACGACATGCGCGACGGGGTGAACCTCTCGCGCATGCAGGTCACGCGCCCATTGGTCATGCACACCGAGGTCACCAATCTTCCCAACCTCTCAGGCTACCTGCGTTTCGGGCGCAACCTTCCCGTGGTGCGCTTTGCCGACACATTCAACACCGTGCCGACGGTGACGGAAGGGTTCGTCGAGCGCGATACGCCGCCCCTGCGCGACACGGACGGCGCTGCGATCATCGCAACCCTTCATGCCGAGGGTGGAGGGGAAACATTTGGTACCCCGGGCGAAGAGAGTGTTGCGCTCAGGAAGATCAAACAATCCCGCCAGAAGCCAAGGTCGGGATGTCTGAGCAAGGCGGATGAGCGGCAGTCGGACCTGTTTGTGCAAATGTCGTCCGACAGCGAAGCACCCCACGAAAATGCCCCGAAGGAAATGTCCCTCCCCGAGATTTCCGAAGCAGGGGTAAAACCCGAAACTGGGCCTAGCCCGGAAACGGCGCGTCTGATCCAGGACTTCACGCTGGCACCGCGGCGCGGGCATCCGCGTATCCAGATCGATGTCTATGACCGGGCTGACGGGCCTCATCGCAAGGCGCGTCCGGCATGATCCATCCCCGTCGTCTCAAAGGCACTTCGGGCAATATCGCGCGCTACTATGCAGTGGGCGATTATTACACCAAGGGTGGCGATGAACCCAGCCAATGGGGAGGAAGGCTTGCGCCCGAACTCGGGCTTGAGGGCAAGGTTGATCCGCATGTCTTAGCCGAGCTGCTTGCCGGGCGCGTGGCAGGCCAACAGCTCGGACGCTATCGCGTCGAGGGGGAGATACAGCATCATCCGGGATGGGACTTTGCTGTCAACGCGCCCAAGTCGGTTTCCATCATGGCGCTTGTTGCCGGTGATGATCGGATCATCGAGGCCCACGAGCGCGCGGTGACCGCGGCGCTTTCCTATCTGGAAGAACATGCTTCGCTGCGCCGGCGCAAGGAAGGCGAGATCATCCACGAGACGACTGGCCGGCTGCTCCTTGCGCGCTTTACCGAGCATGCAAGCCGGGACCTGGATCCGCATCTTCACACCCATGTCGTTGTCCTGAACATGACCAATCGTGAAGCCGACGGTCCCATGGCGAGCCTTGAGACCCGGGCCATGTTCACCGAGCAGATGGTGGCAGGGCAGGTCTACCGTAACGAACTCGCGCGGGACCTGCGCGAACAGGGTTTTGAAATCGAATTCGACCCGCGCCGGGGGCTCTTCGAGATCGCCGGGGTGCCGAAGGACTTTATCCACGATACGTCGCAGCGTTCCCAAAAGATCGATGCTCACGCCCAGGAACATGGCCTGGCAGGGCAAGCCGCACGCAGGGCCTCGTTCTACGAAACGCGCGGAGCCAAAGTGAAGGTGAGGCTCGACGACATGAAAGAGCAGTGGGCCGAGCGGGCAAAGCCTTATGTGAAGGAACTGACTGAGCTTGGTTCCCGAGCGGCAGAACGGGAACGAGAAGGGCTGCAGCCTGATCCAATGGCAACCCGGCGCGCAGCCCTGTTCGGGATCCGCCAGGCTGAAACCCGCGAGGCCGTCTCCAACCTGGGTTCGCTCTATCGCCTTGCCCTGGCAAGCCATGTCGGCGAGGTCCGCCTCGCCGATGTACGCCCGCTCATTACCGAGCATGAAGCGCGGCGCAAGCTGCTCGCGGTGCGTGAGCCGACCGGCGATCGCCCCCTGACCCGGGGGCGCACAACGCGGCGCAGTGCCCGCCTCGAGCAGGCCTTGTCGCGCGAACTCGCCCTTGCACTGGATGACGCCCGGCCCATTGCTTCGTCCGATCGCCTGCTCGCGCGGCTCGAACACGCTGGGCTCAACCCGGCTCAAGAACAGGCGCTGGTCATGCTCGCGTCGTCGCGCGATCGTGTCATGGGGCTCCATGGCGTCGCCGGTGCAGGCAAGTCGACCTTGATGCGAACGCTTGCCCAGGCGGCCGAACCTGGAACGCGCTTTCTTGCTCTGGCGCCGACGTCCTCGGCCGCCGCCAATCTAGGCGACGGGGCACGCGTAGATGCCAGAACCGTGGCCAGCCTGTTGGCAGGCGGCGGGCACGGGATCACCGATACCCACGTCCTGCTGGTCGACGAGGCGGGGCAACTGGGGAACCGGCAGGCTCAACGCCTGCTCCAGATAAGCCGGGAGACAGCCGCGAGGCTCATCCTGCTGGGGGACAACCGGCAGACTGGCGCGATCGAACAGGGCAAGCCGTTCTGGCTCCTTCAGCGCCTGGGACTCCCGACCGCCGAGCTGACGGAATCGATGCGGCAGGAAACGCGCACGATGAAGGCCGCGGTCACCGAAGCCCGCGCCGGTAACTATGCCGCTTCGCTTGAACAGCTCGACAAGGTTGTCTCCGGGGCAAGCGCGGAGCGCCTGGCGAGCGGGCTTGTCGAGGAATGGACCCGGCTCAAGCCCGAGACCCGCGCGACGACCAATATCCTCGTGCTTGAGAACAAGACCCGGCTTCTGGTCAATGCAAAAATCCGCGAGACCCTGAAGTCCGAGAGCGCGATCGCGGCCGAGGATACCCGCCTCTCTGTGCTTACCGCCGCAGGCATGACCGCCCAGGAAAAGCACCTCGCACGCTTCTATTCTGGTGGACAGGTTGTCACTTTTGCTCGCGATCTTGCCGGTTCGGGCATTGCCCGAGATACCGAGTATCGGGTGGCCGGTCTCAGCCAGGATGCCAATGGCCGCCAGATTGTTCGCCTTGTCGATGAGAATGGCCGGATGATCCGGTGGGATCCGCGCCTGGGGCAAGCGCGTCACGTCAACGTGTTCCACCGCGAGGAGCGTGACCTTGCCCAAGGCGACCGCATCCAGTGGCGACTCGTCAACCGCGAACTGGACCTCAAGAACGCAGAGCGCGGTACGGTCGAGAAGCTGGAAGGGAGCCTCGCCATCATCCGTTGGGATCGCGGGGAGCGCGTCCAGACCATCGATCTATCCAAGCACAAGACCTGGGACCACGGTTATGCCGAGACGGTCTATTCCGCGCAGTCGAAGACCTATGCGCGGGTCTATGTCCTGGCGCCGGTCAATTCCGCCCTGGTCAATGGCCAGAACTACTACACGGCGATCACGCGCGCGCGTCTGGGCGTCAAGCTCTGGACCGAAAACGAGAAGAAGCTCGTCGAAAAGCTGGAAGCCCGGTCCGGCGAGAAGACATCAGCGCTGGAGGGACTGGGGCGGCTCAATCGAGATGCCGCGCGCGCTCTTGCCGGACGTCATGCGGGACGCCTGGCGCAGGCGCGGGACGATCAGCAGCGCTTGCGACAGGACCGACGCGATCAATTGCTGGAACGCCAGCTTGATCAGCGCCGCTCCCCGGAGGGCCTGGGTGAACATCTCGCAGAAGGTGCGCGCGGCATTGCGGAAATCATGGATCGTATCCTGAAATCGGCACTTGATCGCCGTGCCAGCTCCGGCCGCCCTCATGTTGAAGCGGGCAGGGGCCAAGCTTCACCGCTCGCCGATCATGATCACCAGAAATCCAACGATCGATCCGGTTTTGACCGCTGATGCCATTGTTTAACCGTGAGGGAGTTCGTCCATGTTCACCAATTTCCTTGGGTCCACGCTATTCGGGCAGGCGTCTCCGCTTTGGTTGCCGGCGTCGGCGTTCATGCTCATGGCGATGCCGGTGCATGCTGCGGTGCGTAAGGCCGATGAGGCCCGCCTTGCCAGTTGCATCCACGACGCTGCAGCGGGCCGTCCCTGGCTTGAAAAGACCCTCTGGGGCCTGCGCGATCAGGAGGCGGGCTGGATCGGCGCCGAGGTCAGCAACACCAATGGCACGCACGATCTTGGCCCCTTGCAGATCAACAGTTGGTGGGTGCCGAGGATCGCACAGCTAATGGGCAGGTCAGGGCCTGAGGTCCGCAATTGGCTCCGCTTTGATGCCTGTTTCAACGTGGATGCTGCCCGCTGGATATTTCTCGCGGCGCTGCGTGATACAGGAGACTTTTGGCGGGCGGTCGGGGTCTACCACAGCCCGACAGCCTGGCGGCAACGACGCTATTCGCTGAGCGTGGCTAAGCGCATGCAGCAAAGGTTTGGCAAGGATGTCTTTGAGGCCGGACATTCACAAGGCCGTAACTGAATTCGGCGCTTCCGGGGGTGCCGGAGACAAGCCATACCCCGCAGTACAAGATATTCAGCAGCGTTTGTCCGTGCGGGTCCTCATGGTAGAGAAGGGCGTGCCGGCGCCGTCTCGTGTGCCTTCAGTATGGGCGGTGCCTGTGGCGCGGCCCAATGCATAAAGGCCCTCATTGTTGTTTTCATAAGGCATAGCGGCTATATCAGGAAGACGATCCCGAGCGGAATCTTGATCGAGTTTGACGACGGAACATGTGGCTGCACAAGTGATGACGACGGTCGACGCCCCCTATGGGGCGGCTGTGTCCGCGCATCAGCTCGCCGCGATGCTCGTCGATCCCAAGAGCGCAAGCGAATTCAGTGCTCCGGTGTTTGCATTCTTTTCCGAAGTGCCGGTTTCCATTCAGAAGCAGTTTCTGAAGGACATGGGTGTGGATGAGATGCAGGCGAACAGCGTAGCAGGGCTGTTTGCAATGCTGTCCGGTTACACGCTGCCATTGGCCGCCTGATCGGGTGGCTGCTGGTCGGCCACATGCGAAGAAGCGTTCAACGACCCACCGCCTTGGCAGGACGACGAAGCCAGTCCGCTCGGTGATTTTGCTCACAATTTCAACGGTGATGCTGGTAGCTTGCGTGACGCGCTTATGGTTGTAGCCGCCATCGGCCCAGACCTTCTCGATGAAGGGGAACAGGCCGCGTGATTTTTGTAGCACTGCACCACCGCCGTCCCGGTCCTGGCCATCGGCAGTGTGTGGTTCGACCAGCAGCGCCCTGCCATCGGTATTGACCAGGGCATGTCGCTTGCGCCCCTTGATCTTCTTGCCGGCGTCATAGCCCCGTGGGCCGCCGTTTTCCGTGGTTTTGACGATCTGACTGTCGATAATGGCTGCGCTCGGGCTGGCCTCGCGCCCCGTCCGTTCGCGGTCAGCCATCACCAGGGCATGGTTCATTCGCTCGAACACTGCCTCGTCGCGTAACCGCGCAAACCAGCCGTAGACTGTCTGCCATGGCGGAAAGTCTTTCGGCAACAGTCGCCATGTGGTCCCGCCGCGCAGCACACAGAATATTGCGTTCACGATCTCGCGCATCGGCCATTCCCGCCGTCGCCCGGTCGAACGTGCCTCGGGCAGAAATGCGGCGATCAATCGCCACTCCGCATCATTCAAATCCGTCTGGTATCGCTTCGCCAAGCGCGTATGTTGCGCGCGGGTGGCCGGGGTCGACATGCCTGTCTCCGAGATGTCTGCAAACTTCCAGAATCACATGAACCTCGGCCGCTCAACCCCCTTTCGAAACGGCCTCTAACTTGTCACTCGCGTCCATATTTGTGCGTTTTACAACCCAAGTGGCCGAGTAAGCACCCAATGGCCTCGATCCGGTTTTTGTCGATGACGCTGACGCTTCCAGTAAAAGTCTTGCCGATATCTGACACGAAGATCTTGCCTCGCCAGGCTCCGGGTTTTTCCTCGACGAAGTTTTGGAAAAGCTGGACACCGATTAGCGGGTGAGCGCTGCCTTTGCGTGCGTCGGCCTTGGCCTTTTCGTTGGCCCAAACGACGGTGCCGCACATCCGATCGCCGCAGTGCTCGGCCCGGATGTGAACACTGACCTTGGGGTTTCTCCAGGTACCAAGCGACAGATCCGTGGGGACACCTGCTGAACTCGTGGTCGCGACCGACATAATTGCCGCTATCAAAAACAACGGCTTCATCGCTGAACAGGCCTTGGCGATAGGATAAAGTATGCAGTCATACGCCAAATACCCTTCCAAGTTTGTTTCGCCCCAACTGAGCGGAATGTCAGACTGGAAAACCAGCTACCATATTACGCAATTGCGTTTGCAGGCTGATCCGGCTGTTCTTTGACAAGCTTTTCATAAAGGAGCGGCACCATGAACACGGTGAGCGCGGTCGAGGCAAGCGTGCCAAAGATGAGCGAGATAGCCAGGCCACCGAACACCGGGTCAGGGATCATGATGGCCGACCCCAGCACGATCGCGAG
>Ga0172382_10009500_pt1 | contig 13265 bp, 12 predicted proteins | sample Leawel138RmetaG_FD_122245 | JGI IMG/M metagenome (GOLD analysis project Ga0172382, IMG submission 122245) | Leachate microbial communities from a municipal landfill in Southern Ontario, Canada - Leachate well 138R metaG | ecosystem: Engineered > Solid waste > Landfill > Unclassified | place...
TCCAACCAGGTTTCCAAAGAACCCTTTTTGTTTGGGTCTGCAAAGATATACAAAGTTGGACTATTTCAAAAAAAAATTTAAAATATTTAATAACTTTGCAAGACATGAATGAAAAAGAGATTTCATCCTTGATCCGCCTATTGGACGATCCAGATACCGAGGTATTTGCCCACGTTGAAGAAAAGCTGGCCACACTTGGTCCTGCTGTAGTAACCCTATTGGAAAATCGATGGGAACAATCCTTTGACGCGCTTGAGCAGAACCGGATCGAAAATCTGATTTCCAAAATCCAATTCAAGCAGGTGGAGGAAGAGCTGGAAAAATGGATAAAAGGAGGGTACTCCGATCTGTTGGAAGGCTTACTCATCCTCAATCGGTATCAATACCCGGCCCTGGATGAGCAAAAAGTCAAAGATCAGCTCCGGCAACTTTATGAGGAGATCGGCAACCATCGCAGTTTTGAGGTGGAACCAGCAGATTATGTCATGCTCATCAACCATATTCTTTATGAAAAATGGGCGTTTTCGGGCAATACCAGCAATTACCACGATCCGCAAAATTCCTTTATAGCTCAGGTTTTGGAAACCCGCAAAGGCAATCCTCTGCTGCTTGCCTGCGTTTACATGCTAATGGCCCAGAAACTGGGTTTGCCAATTTTCGGCATCAACCTTCCCAAACATTTTATATTGGCCTATGCCTCACAGCCGGGCCAGCTATTGATGATGGGAGAAGATGTTTTATTTTATATTAATGCCTTCAATGGTGGCCAGATGATCGGCCGGCAAGATGTCATTTCTTATCTAAAACAACTTGATATGTCATTGGATGACCGCTACCTGCTCCCCTGCACCAACCTGGATATCATTACAAGGGTGCTGCACAATCTTTCCACCGCCTATTCCAATTTGGGTAGTGAGCAAAAGTTAAAGGACATAGAACACTTGCTGCAAATCGTCAAGCAAGGTTAAGGTCATTAGCCCGGTTTCCAGGCACTGTTGCGTTATTCATCCCCGGCCAATCCCCTGGCGTCAAGAAAAATAGATTCAGGGGTTAATGGCAATTTGGCTTGAAATAAAGGACTTACATTTCCTTGACCCCCTAAATCAAAACGAAATATAGTTTTACTCGGCTTATCAGCCACGTACAACATTTGGCTCCCTGCACGATCGTCGATTGCCACATCAATAGGCCCGGCCAAACCGGTATTTGATCCGGAAATTACCCTGGTGGGAGTAATCGTTGCCGTGCCCCCTGAAAACAATCGGCTGGCATTTTCGAAAAGCAAAATCTGACCTTTTTCAAACTCAGTCAGCACCAACAGGTCCAACGCTTCTGAATAGGCAACGCCACGTAAAGCATTGGCATCTGCCACCGTCAATATGGCTTGTGGACTCAAGTCCTCTGTTCCCCCCAATCTGGAGGACATATTTGTATATAGGTTGACGCCACCAGAAGCTCCGGTACGCACCACCAACAGATTGTCGTCCCACATAGTAATGCCCCAGGGCCTTACTCCACCCAACGGAAAATACCGCAGGGCTTCCACTTCGCCGTTTCGATTGAGCGGATTGTCAAAAACGTAAATGCCGCTTGGAGTCCAATTGTTGGCTACATACAGATTTCGGGAATCATGGTGGTAATGCAGCCCACGAATCGCAGTCAGGTTCTCATTGCGCAATTGACCAGATCGCTGGGGAATACCGACCTCGGTCACACTCATCAATAGAATGGATTGATCCAGCACACTACCCTGAAAAACCCGGCTGACTTCCGGACTGAAATACACGCCACTTCCTTCTTTCACCCCTGAATTAAAAAAACTACCTGCCGCCTGCTCTCCATTGGCCGGATCGATAATCAGCAAATTGGAATAGGGATCAGCTGTTTCGTCCGTCTGATACTCCAGCAGAGAAACATATAAACGAGAAATAGGTACACGCGGGATAAGGGGTTCATCATCATTCCGAACACAGGACCCGAGTACCAACCCCATAGTCCCTATCAATAACAGTTGCAGGATTTTCCTCATATACATTTGCTTATTCAGCAAAATTAAACAAAAATCTTGCCCAAGCCAATGTATTTACTTAATTTCGCTTCAAAAAGACTCAGTTAAATACGCATATGGAAGAGAAGGGATTTGTACGGGAAAAATTGACCCTGCCGGATGGTGCCAATAAATTGCTGCTGCATTCATGCTGTGCGCCCTGTTCCGGGGAAGTCATGGAAGCCTTGATTTCCTCTGATATAGATTTTACTATTTATTTTTACAACCCCAATATTCACCCCAAGAAAGAATACGAACTGCGGAAAGAGGAGAATATTCGGTTTGCGGAAAAGTACAACATCCCCTTTATCGATGCGGACTACGATGCAGATAATTGGTATGCCCGGGCCAAAGGCATGGAAATGGAACCGGAGCGGGGTATTCGCTGTACGATGTGCTTTGACATGCGCTTTGAACGGACTGCGCTGTACGCCTATGAAAACGGGTTTCCCGTCATAAGCAGCTCGCTTGGTATTTCCAGATGGAAAAATTTTGAGCAAATCAATGATTGCGGAGACCGTGCCGCATCCCACTATCCGGGACTGGCCTACTGGAAATTTAACTGGAGAAAAAAGGGCGGATCTGCGCGCATGCTGGAGATCAGCAAAAAGGAGAAATTTTATATGCAGGAATATTGTGGCTGTGCTTATTCCTTAAGGGATACCAACCGCTGGAGACTGGAAAATGGAAGGGAAAGGATTGAGCTGGGCAAAAACTATTATGGATAAAGATTCCAAATCTGGCAATCAAATGATTTACAATCGCTGGCTGACCCGAGAGGTGGCCGTGGGCGATATACCTATGGGCGGAAGCCATCCCATTCGCATTCAAAGCATGACCACGGTGGACACCATGGACACCCTGGGGTCGATCGAGCAAACCATCCGAATGGTGGATGCAGGCTGTGAATATGTGCGGATTACCGCTCCAAGCATCAAGGAAGCCCACAATCTGGCCGAAATCAAAAAAGGGCTCATCGAACGCGGATACCATGTGCCGCTGGTTGCTGACATACACTTTACACCCAACGCAGCCGAAGTTGCGGCCCGAATCGTAGAAAAAGTCCGGGTCAACCCCGGCAATTACGCCGACAAAAAGAAATTCGACAAACTTGACTTTTCGGACGAAGCCTATCAGGCCGAACTGGAACGTATTTACAAAAAGTTTGCCCCCCTGGTCAAAATTTGCAAAGAATACGGCACCGCCATGCGGATAGGGACAAACCACGGGTCACTCTCAGACCGGGTAATGAGCCGGTACGGGGATACCCCGCAAGGGATGGTAGAGTCCGCCATGGAGTTTATACGCATTTGCGAGGACCTCAATTACCATCAACTGGTTATCTCCATGAAATCCAGCAATCCCCAGGTCATGGTGCAGGCCTACCGATTGCTGGTGGAAAAGATGATCGCTGAAAACATGAACTATCCCCTGCACCTGGGAGTCACCGAAGCCGGGGATGGCGAAGACGGCCGCATAAAATCTGCGGTAGGAATCGGAACCTTGCTTGAGGATGGCCTTGGAGACACCGTGCGGGTATCGCTCACCGAAGATCCCGAGCTGGAGGCCCCCGTAGCCCGGGCATTGGTCAACAGGTATCAGCACAGGCAGGTCGGCTTTTATAGTGGCAACTCCCCCTACATCGGCCAGACCTCCGCATACACCTCCAAAGAAACCAATAACTTCATCGGGGGCAGCATGGTCCCGAGAGTGGTAGTTGACATTTCGGAGCAGAATCTACGGGGTCCCTCTATCATGGATACGGTAGGGTACCGCTATGATCCTTTACTGGACAAATATCATATGGGCGATCAATCGGTAGATTTCGTCTATCTGGCCGATAATCTGCCTCATTTTGTGATGCCGGGCAACCTCAAACAGCTTTACAATTACCGGACCTGGTCCAAATTGCAGAATAAGGCCAATACACATCCCGTTTTTTCCCTCGCGGAATACCTAACGACTCCCCAGACCGAAGTGGATCCCAGCCTCAACCTGATCCGGATCCGACGAAAAGATTTGGAAAGCAGTGCATTTGAATCGTTATCTCCTGATCAAAGGATGGTCTTTATCCTTGAAACCGATGAAGTCAATGGAATGGCTGATCAGCGAGCCTTCTTCCAGACGCTTTCAGCAATTGGCCTTGAAGTACCGGTCATTATAAAACGGAATTATCCGGCAGAGGCATTTTCGGGTCCCACAGGAAACCTGATGGATCCGGAGGAACCGATATCCAAACTGCAATTGTATGCTGCCACCGACATGGGAGCGCTACTGATCGATGGAATGGGATCTGGTCTTTGGATAGATTCGCCCGCCACTCCCCTACCCAACCTGGTCTCTACCTCCTTTGGTATTCTTCAGGCCACCCGTTCCAGAATTTCCAAAACCGAATATATTGCCTGCCCCAGCTGCGGACGGACTTTGTTTGACCTGCAAGAAACCACGCAAACCATACGCAACCGGACCAATCACCTCAAAGGCCTCAAGATCGGAATCATGGGCTGTATAGTCAATGGCCCCGGTGAAATGGCTGATGCTGATTATGGTTATGTAGGGGCCGGGCCGGGCAAAATCACACTCTACCGGGGCAAGGAGGTCGTAAAACGCAATGTAGATACCGCCAACGCATTGGATGAACTCATAGGTATTATCAGAAGTGACGGAAAATGGATTGAGCCGGAAATTGGATAGAACCGGATTAAAGGACGGTCTCAAACAAAGTACAGTCTCGACTAAAGGACGGAAATCCGCTTGATGACGGTTTCGGTACCCACCGTTACCCGGACAAAATAAAGTCCGGAACTCAACCTTTTCTGAATCTCGAAGGAATGGTTTTGATTGCCGGGATCCAAAGTTTGGCTAAATAGGGTCAGCATTTCATTACCCAAAGCATCCATCACCTTGATCGAAACATCCGATCTTTTCCCCAAACGAAAGGAAAGATTGATCGTCTCAACGGTTGGATTTGGAAAAACCTTGACGTTACTCAATAGTTTTTCAGTATCTGCCTGTGAGTTGCCTTTGAAAGGCTGAAAAAACCAGGAGGTGAAGATCGATCCGGATGACCGTGTTGCCTCCTGTCTTTGCTGAGTAGCCGATGTTTTGGATTGGATATTTTCTGTGCTGTCTGCACTTATGGAAGCTACACTTGTGGATATCGTTGACTCGTTCGCATACACAGCCATTCCGCCCATCAGCATAAAGCTGCCGACAGTCAAAACCAGAATTGTGTTGCGTAAAAGTCTCCTCATGTATTTCTTACCTCAAAAACAAACTTACTACAAATATATGACAAATATTAAAAATTTTGCAGAATATACAAACACTTAAAATTGTTTTAACAAAAATTAACACCGCCGGGCTGATAGCAGAGCACACATCCCCCCTATGCCTCGTTTGTAAATCCAGTTGTATCATAACGCTTCGTCAGGTACAATTTACAAACTCCACCTCGTATTCACCCCAGACACTTGGCGTACCACAGGCGTGATCTATGATGCGTGCCCGGAAGATATACCATCCAGGAGCGGTATGGTGAGTAATATAGCATTTCCGAATTGCTCAGCAGCTACCAATGGGTTGTATTCTATCAAACTTACCTCGTCTGGATTCAAGAAATACTTTTATCCTCCGGCACAAGTTTGAAAACAGAAGATACCCGGCTAAACACTGTACCTGATGCTTTTGCCTGTTGAATCAAATACTGTTTAGTTTAATGATTGTTGGCAAATTCTTCCATTCTTTCCAATGTAAAGCTACCTTTCAAAAGATTGTCTGGTTGCTGGGAATTTAATCTCATGACGGATGGGAGAACATAATTATTATAACTGTATGATAGGATATCACCCTCTATTTTCATTGTCCACAAATTGAATGTTGGAATTGGAAAAGCTTTATAGGGATGTTCTCCAATTTCATGCCCTCTATAATCTTCAATGTCCTCAATTTCTCCGGAGACTACCAGAATATTGTTTTCCCGGAAATCATAAATAATATTGGCATGGGAGTAATCAGCACTTATTAATTCAAATGTCTCAGTTCGATACTCTACAGCGACAAGCTGCCATTTGCCAAAATGATGTGTCGGGTATTCTTCGGCTTCTATCTCCTCTTTTTTGCAGGACGAGAAGCTGACGGTAATTAATAAGGACAGGATTACTGTAAAAGCGATGTGTTTTGTATTCATAACAGTTGTTTTTATGTGGCCCCGGGACCGGAATCATGCAACGAATCCTCCTGCTTTGAGATTATAAACGCTACAGTCCAGGCAAAAAAAACAGCTTGATGTTCGAAGTTGTTGATTTTGCGCTGCACCAAATTCCGCAAAAAGCGCACTTTTTGCGGAATTTGGTTTTTGGCAATTGCATATACCTGCTTTAGTTCCCTGCAAAACGAATGATATTTACTGTTTCTTCCTCCATAACGACGCACTATCCTCCGATTTTATAGACTTTCCTATTTAAACGGGTATTTACCCGAAAACGCTACACTTACACTAAATTTAATAAAAAACACACTAATCGTGCGCTATTTTGTGTTGACAAAACAAAATAAGTGACGATCACATAGACTGCAGGAACAGCGTGAGACAAAAGATCAGGCCAGCAACAGGAGTTTCCAAGCGTGTTCCACATCTCCCCGATCCAGATAATCGGCGGCCAGACGGTGCAGATGCAGTCTTCTGGACACCGGATCACCGATAAAGGCATCGTTCAGTTCTTTGACTTCCGGATCATCCAATATTTTTTCTGCCACTTCCTGGTCGGGCAGGTCTTTCACATTGCCCAATAACCCTAAATGATTTCCGGTCAGTACCGTTGATAAGCGTATGGATTCCGGCAAACGGTCCACCCCAACACCCATATCTCTTAACGGTTTCGGCACTTCAAACAAACTTTCCCTGGTCACCCGGCTATACCAATCCCCACCTAACCTGGCTACCAAATCGATTTTCACCTGATCAATTTTGCCTTTCTCATCCAGCAAGTCGGATTGTACATGCATCCGAAGCACCTCGGCAATGACCAGATTACCATGCCCGCGGCCGTCTCCAAGCGACACAATTTCCCTCACTTTACATTCCAGTTGCACTGGGGATTCAGCGACCCTTGGAGGCGCAATCAGTTCAGAAGCCAGCATGGTCAAACCCGATTTTTCAAATTCATTGACGCCTTTGGCGTATTCGGTACTGGCCAGGGATTGTTGTTGCACCATGGCATAATTGACGATATTGATGACCACTTCGGGTACCTCTAACAGATTTTCCAGAGTGTGCTTAGTTGTACTGTCCCGCATCCGGCGCAGGGGAGAAAATACGCAGATCGGTGGATTGAGGGAAAAAACGTTGAAGTAGCTGAATGGGCTTAGGTTGACCCTGCCCTCCTTATCCTGCGTACTTGCAAAACAAATCGGCCGGGGAGCAATAGCGTACTTGATCAGATCATCTATGGGTGACCCTTCGACCGGGTCAAATGCGATAGTATTCATATTAAACTTAGATTTCCATGTTTGTATATAGTTTTTATCAAAACACAATTTCCGCAAAAAGTGCACTTTTTGCGGAAATTGTGTTTTGGCGTGTAGCACCTATTATTGTTGCGTCACCGCACCCTGCAACAGCACCAGATTGGATAAAATTCCCAGGCCGCTCACCTCCAATTCGACCTGATCTCCAGGCTGCAACCATTGTTCGGTATAGCCTGCCGGATCTTTCAGCATACCAGTCCCGTTCAATTCAAGAAAACAACCGGTCCCAACCGTGCCGGAGCCGATCACATCCCCGGGAAAAAGATCCACCCCATAGGAGGCACGTTCTATAATTTCAGCAAAAGTCCAGTGCATTTCGGCCATGCTACCACGGGACACTTCCTTTCCATTGACCCGGCAGCACATTTCAAGCCTATAGGCCTGTCCCGTATGGCCTGCCGGCGCCGGCACGCGAAACGCCGCCAATTCATCCGGAGTCACCAGCCAGGGGCCCAGCGCGGTTGCAAAATCCTTCCCTTTGGCCGGGCCCAGATTTAGCTTCATCTCTTCCATTTGCAGGGTTCTGGCACTCAGATCATTCATAATCATAAACCCAGCTATATAATCATCCGCCTCGGCAGCCGGGATGTTTCGGCCCTGTTTGTTCAGGACAATGGCCACCTCCAATTCGAAATCCAGCCGGTCAAAATGATCCGGCATGCAATAAACATCACCCGGCCCGCAGATCGCCCTATGGTTGCTGAAATAAAAAACCGGGAATTGATCAAATTCAGGGATCATCGCCAGACCACGGTTGCGACGCGAGGTCTCCACATGCTGCCTGAAAGCATAAGCATCCCGCAGCGAAGCAGGCCTGGGTACAGGCGCCAGCAAGCGGACCTCATTCAAAGGAATGCGGGCCTGCGCTGCCTTCAACTGCTGCCCCTCCGATTCCGGCCCCTCCAAACTCGCTGAAAACTGCCGGATCCGATCCATCATCGTTTGCCCCCCTGCGAGTAAGGATTGCATGTCCTGTGGAAAAGTGGCACCCACCTCGCCAAGGCTATACAGATCAGCCCCCTGAATCAGGCCAACACCCGTTTTACCCCTATATTCAAAAGATATCAGCTTCATTCTCCCAAAGCTACATTATTTTGCCCATTCTTTTAAAGAATGTGTTTTATTTTGTATTTTTGTTAGAAAGACAATTATAAATTTACGGATGGCTATCTATCATCATCTGGGTAATATCCCCGAAAAGCGGCATACCGTTTTCAGAAAACCGGACGGTAGTTTGTATGCCGAAGAGCTGGTTTCCACACACGGGTTTTCAAGTACCTATTCACTGGTTTACCATTGCCATCCGCCTACGTTGGTCAAAAAAATCGGCGAACCTTATTCCGTCACGCCAAAGGTAGCCCGGGAAAAGCACTTGAAACACACCAGTCTCAAGGGCTTTCAGGTCCAGCCGGCAGATGATTATCTGGAGAGCCGCAAGCCGGTGCTGGTCAACCAGGATCTGCATGTGTCACTTGCTGCGCCCCGACTTTCCATGGACAAGTATTTCTACAAAAATAGCCAGGCGGATGAAGTGATTTTTGTGCACGAAGGAAGTGGGACGCTCAAAACCGGCTACGGGGAAATCCCTTTTGAATACGGGGATTACCTGCTGATTCCCCGGGGCGTGATCTATCAGTTGTATTTTGACACTCCTGACAACCGCCTCCTGATCGTGGAATCCTTCTCCCCGGTGCGCACACCCAAACGCTACCGCAATGAGTTTGGTCAGTTGATGGAACATTCTCCATTCTGCGAAAGAGACATGAAACTCCCCCGCAACCTCCAGACCCATGATGAATTTGGGGATTTTGAGGTGCGGATCAAAAAAGAAGGGCTGATCTATCCCTATATTTATGGCAGTCATCCCTTCGATTTTGTGGGATGGGATGGTTATCATTTTCCCTGGGGTTTTTCCATCCACAATTTTGAGCCGATTACCGGGCGGGTACACCAACCGCCTCCGGTACACCAGACCTTCGAGACCGATGCTTTTGTGCTGTGCAGCTTCTGCCCGCGTCTGTACGATTACCACCCACAGGCCATCCCGGCCCCCTACAACCACAGCAATGTGGATTCCGATGAGGTATTATATTACGTTGACGGGGATTTTATGAGCCGCAACAATGTTGAAAAAGGTCAGATCACCCTGCATCCGGGGGGTATACCCCATGGTCCGCACCCCGGCACGGTGGAGAAAAGCATAGGACAGGTTCGCACGGATGAATTGGCGGTGATGATCGATCCATTCCGTCCCCTGATGCTGACCGATGAGGCCATAAAAATCGAGGATGCGGATTATTATAAATCCTGGTTAAGTTAATAAAAAAACAAAAAACATGAGTCAGACATTTGCAGAAAAGATTGCTAAAGCACAGGATTTCCTACCCATTAACGGAACTGATCATATAGAGTACTATGTGGGGAATGCCAAACAGGCTGCCCATTTTTTCAAGACAGCTTTCGGCTTTCAGTCCGAGGCTTATGCCGGCCCGGAAACCGGAATACGTGATCGGGCTTCCTACGTACTGAAACAAAACAAGATCCGACTGGTGCTGACTTCGGCGCTACGTTCCGGCCACCCTATATCCGAGCATGTGCTTACACACGGTGACGGCATCAAAATCCTGGCTTTGTGGGTGGATGATGCCTATAAATCCTACGAAGAAACGATCAAAAGGGGGGCAAGATCCTATCAGGAGCCACAGACCCTACGGGATGAATATGGCGAAGTCCGTACAGCGGGGATCTATACCTATGGCGAAACCGTACACCTGTTTGTAGAACGAAAAAACTATAACGGGGTGTTTATGCCGGGATATGAGAAGTGGGAGAGCGATTATAATCCAGAGGAAACCGGATTGCTTTACGTGGATCATTGTGTGGGGAATGTGGGCTGGAACCGCATGAACGAGGCCGTACAATGGTATCAGGATGTGATGGGATTTGTGAATATTCTCTCCTTTGACGACAAGCAGATCAATACCGAATATTCGGCCTTGATGAGCAAGGTCATGAGCAACGGGAATGGCTATGTCAAATTCCCTATCAATGAGCCGGCCGAAGGCAAAAAGAAGTCACAGATCGAGGAATACCTGGAATTTTACGAGGGGGAAGGGGTGCAGCATGCCGCGCTGGAAACCAAGGACATTCTGAAAACGGTCAAAGCACTCAAAGAGCGGGGAGTCGAATTTTTGAGCGCTCCTCCTGAAGCGTATTACGAAATGCTGCCGGAGCGGATCGGGGAAATAAAGGAGGATCTGGAGGCCATTCAGGAGTTGGGAATCCTGGTCGATCGGGATGAAGAAGGCTATCTACTCCAGATTTTCACCAAGCCTATTCAGGATCGGCCGACTTTCTTTTTCGAAATCATCCAGCGACGTGGCGCACAAAGTTTCGGTGCAGGGAACTTCAAGGCCTTGTTCGAGGCGATCGAACGCGAACAGGAACGCAGGGGCAATCTGTAAACCGGGACGACCGGGCAATTTGGGGTCATGGACGGCGCCCGGGCAATCCGGGGTCTTATCGTCCAAACCTGAAGTATTCGCTGAGCGGGTGGCTGCGGCCCTGGAGCAGGTCAGCCACCATATCCATTCCGATCACCGAAAAAGTAATGCCATTGCCCCCAAATCCCAGGACAAAATACCCATTGGGAAAATCCGGATGTTCTCCGATATAGGGCAACCCGTCCTTTGTTTCACCAAAGGTACCAGCCCAGGCAAAATCAGCCCGTTTTTCCTATTAGCATTTAACCTTACTCAGGTTGCTCATTCAATTTCGATTTGCGGTAGCCGTAAGCAAAATACACGATCAATCCCATCACCAGCCAAATCAAGAAGATAAACCAATTGCTCGCCCCCAATTCGGACATCAGGTAAAGATTGACAAGGATTCCGGCCACGGGAAGCAAAGAAAAATTATACTTGAATCCCATCACGGACATAATCAACCAGGTAAGCCAGAAAATAATATCCAAAATCTTGTGCTCCAAAATATACATCATCGAATGACTTTCCCAATCCGCCAGGGCTTCGGGAGCATATCTGTACACGATATAGAGGCCGGCGATAAAACTGAGGCCAATCAGGTATTTGCCATTGACGTACGGCACTTTAAATTTTGATTGCTTGGAAATGCCGGAATAATCCATATACAAGACCCCACCACAGACCAGGATAAAGGCAAAAAAGGTACCTACGCTCGTGAGATCAACAAAGAAGTCCATTTTGAGGAATAAGGCCGGAAAAGCGACCACCAAACCCGTCACAATGGTTGCAAAGGATGGAGTTTTGTACTTGGGATGCACTTTGGAAAAGCGTTTCCAGAGCAATCCATCCCGGCTCATGGTCATCCAGATCCGCGGCTGGGCGAGCTGGAACACCAATAGCGCACTGGTAATGGCCACTACCGAGGTGACCGAAACAATGCCGGCCATAAAATCCATCCCTATATAAGAAAACACGTAAGAAAGAGGATCCTTGACATTCAATTCGGTATAATTGACCATTCCTGTCAGTACCAGGGTGATGAGCACATAAAGTACAGCACAGATCAGGAGCGTGTAAATCATCGCTTTGGGCAGATCCCGTTGGGGATCCTTACATTCTTCGGCGGTGGTAGATATAGAGTCAAAACCAATAAATGCAAAAAATACGGCGGCTACCCCACCCAATACACCCTGTAATCCATTTGGGGCAAAGGGCGTCCAGTTTTCCGGTTTCACAAAAAAGGCCCCGCCAATGATCACAAACAGGATCACCCCGACTTTGATGATCACCATGATATTACTGGCATTCCTTGATTCCTTGATGCCAATATAGACCAACCAGGTCACAAAGAAAGTAATCAGGCCGGCCGGCAGGTCAAAAAGGATAGGCACACCACCCAATTTGGGGGCTTGCTGATAAGCCAATAATGCAGTTTGTTCCACTTGAGACATGGCTTCAATACCCTGGGTCTGGAATTTTTCATAGGCTTCGGTGGCATAAGACGGTGCCATGGTCAGCCAACCGGGTATGGTAATGCCAAATCCGGATAACATACTTACAAAGTACTGTGACCAGGCTATGGCTACCACCATATTGGAAACAGCGTATTCCAGGATAAGGGCCCAACCAATGATCCAGGCGAAAAGCTCTCCAAAGGCCACATAGGCATAGGTATAGGCGCTGCCCGAAACCGGCACGGTACTGGCAAATTGTGCATAGGAAAGTGCGGTAAACACACAAGCAAATGCGACAAATACAAAAAGCATGGAAATGGCCGGCCCACCGTTATAGGCCGCAAGCCCGATGGTGCTGAAAATACCTGCCCCCACAATGGCGGCTATTCCGAAAGAGATCAAATCTCTTACACCCAAAATTTTAGGCATTGCATCTTTGTCCGAGGCCCGGGATGCTGCCATAATCTGTTCTACCGTTTTCTTGCGAAATAATTTACTGGACATTTTGGTTAGCGTTAGTAAGAGGTCAAACTTAGGGAAAAATGTTTTATTAGCAAATTGTATTGGGTGAATAATTAACCTGAGCTCGATATAAGAAATTTTGATAATCTTTCGTCATAGCCAAAATGGATGTATGCTTTTTTGCAAATACTAAATTCCGCAAAAAGTGCACTTTTTGCGGAATTTGTGTTCTGGCGAAAACGCCTTGAAGAATAGTAAACATGAGGCAAAAATCATCGACGGATACAA
>Ga0172382_10009501_pt1 | contig 13265 bp, 12 predicted proteins | sample Leawel138RmetaG_FD_122245 | JGI IMG/M metagenome (GOLD analysis project Ga0172382, IMG submission 122245) | Leachate microbial communities from a municipal landfill in Southern Ontario, Canada - Leachate well 138R metaG | ecosystem: Engineered > Solid waste > Landfill > Unclassified | place...
ACACCGTGAAGCCCTGCTTCGCGCGCGGCGGCGAGGTGCGGCGCAGTTCGGCCACGACCTCGGGGAAGCTGAACCATTCGGGGATCTCCAGCCCCTCGCGCAGGCGGCGGCGCAGTTCGGTGCCGGAGATGTTCAGCACCGTCGCGCCCTCGGGCACCTCGCCTTCGGGGAAATACTGGGCCTTTTCCTGCACATAGACCATCTGGCGGAAGGGCACGACGGTGATGCCGATCTCGTCCTGATGCTTCTTCACCAGGTCCTGCGAATCGTAGGGGCCGTAGAACGGCTCGCCCTGCGAGTTCTTGCCGGGGCCGGCGTGGTCGCGGCCGACGATGAAATGCGTGAGGCCGTGGTTGCGGCGGATGATCGCATGCCAGAGCGCCTCGCGCGGGCCGCCCATGCGCATCGCCAGATTCAGCAGGCTCAGATGCGTGGTCGCGGTCGGGTATTTGCCCAGCACCGCCTCGTAGCAGCGCGCCCGGGTGAAATGGTCGACGTCGCCGGGCCGCGTCATGCCGACCACCGGATGGATCAGCAGGTTGGCCTGCGCCTCGCGCGCGGCGCGGAAGGTCAGTTCCTGATGCGCCCGGTGCAGCGGGTTGCGGGTCTGGAAGCCGACGATGCGCCGCCAGCCCATCTTGCGGAAGAAGGCGCGCAATTCGTTGGGCGTGTCGCGGCGGCTGCGGAAATCGTAATGGGTGGGCGGCTGAAGCCCGGTCACCGGCCCGCCGAGATAGACCTTGCCGGCCTTGTTGTGCAGGTAGCTCACCCCGGCATGGGCGGTATCGTCGGCGCCGAACACCTGCACCGCCTCGCGCGACTTGTCCGGGGTCCAGCGGTCGGTCACGGTCATGGTGGCGAGGATCACCCCCTCCTGGTCGCGCAGGGCGATGTCCTCGCCCAGGGTCAGGCTCTCGGCGAATTCGGGGCTGACATCGAGCGTCACCGGCATCGGCCAGAGCGTGCCGTCCGCGAGGCGCATGTCGTCGAGGACGCCGTTGTAATCGGCCTCGGAGAGAAAGCCCTTGAGCGGATGGAAGGCACCGTTCATCAGCAGGTCGAGGTCGCAGGTCTGGCGCCGGCTCAGGTCGTGGCTCTTCAGCTCCGCCGCCGCCAGCTTCAGCTTCTGGGCGCTGTCGGGGCTGACGTAGAGTTCGGGAATCGGGGCAAGATGAGCAGGCACGGGACGGGTTCCTCGACTGGGCCGGGCGGGGGTCGCGCCGGATCACCCGCCGCCTAGACCCGGAATGCGGCGGGAATCAAGCAGTCCGGGGGCCGCGCCGCGACCTGCGGCGGGACGGGCCGCCTCAGCGTCCGGGCGGGGCATGCCACCCCCGTCATTGCGGGCGAAGCGAAGCAATCCATTGGCCCGGCAATGGCCCGGCAGTGGATTGCCACGGCGGCTTCGCCTCCTCGCAATGACGGGCTATCCCCGCAGCATCCTGACCAGTTGCGCCATGTCGTCGGGCAGCGGCGAGGCGAAGCGCAGCGCCGCCCCGGTGACCGGGTGCACGAAGCCCAGGGTCGCGGCATGGAGCGCCTGACGCGGGAAGGCGCGTGCCCCGGCCGGCAGCGAGGCCGGCAGCCGGCGGCCGGTGCCATAGACCGGATCGCCGATCAGCCCGTGCCCGGCATGGGCAAGATGCACCCGGATCTGATGGGTGCGCCCGGTCTCGAGCCAGCAGTCGAGCAGCGCGGCGTGATCGCCGAACGCCTCCTCGACCCGCAGGCGGGTGACGGCGCGCCGGCCGCCCGCGGTCACCGCCTGGCGCTGGCGGTCGTGGCGGTGGCGGGCAAGGCCGGTGACGATGCGCAGCACCCCGCCGGGCTCGGCGCTCACGCCGGGCAGGCCGCGCAGGCGCGGATCGGCGGCCGAGGGCACCCCGTGGCAGAGCGCGCGGTAATGGCGCTCGACCGTATGGGCCGCGAATTGCGCGGCAAGGCCGTGATGGGCGCGGTCGCTCTTGGCGACCACCAGCAGGCCCGAGGTGTCCTTGTCGATCCGGTGGACAATGCCGGGCCGCCTTTCGCCGCCGATGCCCGAAAGCGTGTCGCCGCAATGGGCCAGCAGCGCGTTGACCAGCGTCCCCGAGGGGCTGCCGGGGGCGGGATGGACCACCATGCCCGCGGGCTTGTCCACCACGATCAGGTCGGCATCCTCGTGCAGGATCGCAAGCGCGATCGCCTCGGGGCCGATATGGCTGTCGCCGGGCGGGGGCAGGGCGATCTCGACGGCATCGCCCCCGGCCACCGGGCCGGAGGCATCGAGCACCACGGCGCCGTTCACCCGCACCCGGCCCTCGCCGATCAGCCGCACGAGGCGCGAGCGCGACAGCTCCTCGGCCTCTGGCACGTCGCGCGCCAGCGCCCTATCAAGGCGGGGCGGCGGCGCCGCGCCGATGGTGAAGGTGACGAGGCGTTCCATGAGCTCCCCTGACGGCCCCGCGGGCGACAGCGCCCCCCTGCCACCTCAGGCGCTGTTCCTCAAGCGGCTTGTCCTCGTGCTGGCGGTGGTGATGATCGCGGGGTTCCTCGCCCTGATCGCCACGCTGATCGTGAAGCTCTCGGTCGAACCCCGGATCCTGCCCGAGAGCCTGACCCTGCCCGACGGCGCCAGGGCCACGGCCTTCACCCAGGGGCCGGACTGGTTCGCGGTGGTGACCGACGACGACCGCATCCTGATCTACGACCGCGAGAGCGGGGTGCTGGTGCAGACGGTGCGGATCGAGCGGTAGCGGCGGGGCGGCCCGCGCCTGCCGCGTGGGCCCGGCCGCCCGGCCGGTTCCCGCCGTCATGGCGAGGCCGCGCAGCGGCCGCGGCAATCCACTCGGCCGGGCATATGGATTGCTTCGCCTGCGGCTCGCAATGACGGGGTGAGGCCGGCGCGAGGCCGTTGCCTCGCGCCGCTCATAGCGTATCGACAAGAACCGGCCGTGCGGCCCCGGCGCACGGCCAGCGCCCGCCCTGCGGGGGGCGGGCGCTATTCGCGCCCGCCGGGCGGGCCCTGTCCGTGCTCGAACCCCGCTCGGGCTGACAAGAAATTCCGCCCTCCGCTCCCGCTCCGGGCGGCGGGCCGGGCGGGGCGGTGCCCCGCTGGTCCGGCCCGGGGCAACATGCCCGGCCGCCTCTCTCCCCGTCATTGCGAGGCGGCGCAGCCGCCGTGGCAATCCATGCGCCCGGCCCATGGATTGCTTCGCCCGCGGCTCGCAATGACGGAGCGCCGGGCCGCGCGGCATGCTCTCCCGCCGCGGCCCCGCACCCGCCCCTCGAATCAGATTGTGGCACGACCGCCGGCGCGGCGTGGACAATCCTGCCCGGGCCGGGGGACTGGCCACCGAACCCGGTGATCCGCCGCCGGATTTTGACAGCCGCGTGTGCAGGCGCCACGGTTGCGCCACAGCAACCCTTCGCTCAGCTGTTGTCGGTGGGGGCCGGCAGGTGCGCGACGCAAGTCGTGTGGTGTGGGAATGAACGCCGAACCCCGGCCTGCCAGCGGCCTCGTGGCTGGCCAGCTTTCCGTGCCGGGCCATCCGGCGCCGCCGCGCCGGGCGCCGCTGATGCGCCGGGTCGAGGTGGTCTCGCTCTCGCCCGCGGGCGAGGTGGTGCATGTGCCGCGCCTCGTGCCGGCGCTGCCCGCCTTCGAGGAACCCTTCGCCGCCTTCACCCGCGCCACGCTGGTGACCACCGAACGCGGCCTGACCGCGGTGGGCGACCTCTGGCCCGGCGACCGGGTGCGCACGGTCGGGAACGGCTTCCAGCCGCTGCTGTGGAAGGGCACCACCATGCTGGTGCCGCATGCGCGCGGGCAGGAGCCGGCGATGGGCCGCCTCACCCGCATCGCTGCCGACGCGCTCGGCATCGCGAGGCCGATGCATGATCTGGTGCTCGGGCCGATGGCGCGGGTCAGCCACCGCGCCGCCGCGGTCGAGCGGCTGACCGGCCGCGAGGCGGCGCTGATCCCGGCGCGCGACTTCATCGACGGGTTCGGCGTGCTCGAGATCACCCCGCCGGCGCCGGTCGAGATCTGCCACCTGGGCTTTGCCGGCCACGAGATCATCGTCGCCAACGGCGTCGAGGTCGAGAGCTACCACCCCGGCCCGGTCCATAACCTCGGGCTGCGGCCGGAATACATGGAGCTGTTCCTGTCCTGCTTCCCGCATCTGGACCGGATCGGCGACTGGGGCCTGCCCGCGCATCCGCGCCTGCGGCTGCAGGATCTCGACCTGACCCGGGCCGCCTGATCCCGGCCACCCGGTCCGGGCTCAGCCGAGCAGCTCGAACGGCACCGGCGGCTCGTCCTTGGCCGAGCGGATCACGAGGCTGGTCTTGACGCTCTCGACATTGGGCGCGGCGGTAAGCTGGCCGGTCAGGAACTCCTGGAATGCCGGCAGGTCGGCGGCGACGCAGCGCAGGATGAAATCCACCTCGCCGTTGAGCATGTGGCACTCGCGCACCATCGGCCAGTCGCGGCAGCGGGCCTCGAAGGCGGCCAGATCGCTCTCGGCCTGGCGCGAGAGGCGCACCTGCGCGAAGACCTGCACCTCGAAGCCGAGCGCGGCCGGGTCGATCTCGGCGTGATAGCCGCGGATGCGGCCCGCCTCCTCGAGCGCGCGCAGCCGCCGCAGGCAGGGCGGCGCCGAGATGCCGACCCGGCTGGCCAGTTCGACATTGGTCATGCGCCCGTCGGCCTGCAGCTCGGCGAGGATCTTCCGGTCGATCTCGTCCAGCCGCATCTTCTCCGACCCCCCCCTGGCTGGCCCGCAGATAGCGGCGGCGGCCGGCTTGCGCAACCTCGGGCCACGGCGCAGTCTGGGTGCCGGCTTGCAGCGCCGCGCCGGCGTCTTATATGACGAAAACAAGATGTGTGAAGGATGACCCCCATGACCGATACCCGCCCCGATACCCGTCATGTCCGGCTGCTCATCATCGGCTCGGGGCCGGCCGGCTATACCGCCGGCGTCTATGCCGCGCGGGCCATGCTCTCGCCCGTGCTGGTGCAGGGGATCGAGCCGGGCGGCCAGCTCACCACCACCACCGAGGTCGAGAACTGGCCCGGGCAGGTCTCGATCCAGGGGCCCGAGCTGATGGCGCAGATGGAGGAGCACGCCCGCGCCATGGGCACCGAGATCGTGAGCGACATCATCACCGCGCTCGACCTGTCGCAGCGCCCGTTCCGCGCCACCGGCGATTCCGGCACGGTCTATACCGCCGATGCGGTGATCCTCGCCACCGGGGCGCGGGCGAAATGGCTGGGGCTGGACAGCGAGCAGGCCCTGCGCGGCTTCGGGGTCTCGGCCTGCGCGACCTGCGACGGCTTCTTCTACCGCGGGCAGGAGATCGTGGTGGTCGGCGGCGGCAACACCGCGGTCGAGGAGGCGCTGTTCCTCACCAATTTCGCCACGAAGGTGACGCTGGTCCACCGCCGCGATTCCCTGCGCGCCGAGAAGGTGCTGCAGGAGCGGCTGCTGAAACATCCCAGGATCGTGCCGCTCTGGGAGCACACCGTCGAGGAGGTGCTTGCGGCGGGCGAGCCCGCCGGGGTGCGCGGGGTGCGGGTGCGCAACGTCAGGACCGGCGCCGAAAGCGAAATCGCGGCCAGCGGCGTCTTCATCGCCATCGGCCATGCGCCGGCCTCGGAACTGGTGCAGGGCCAGTTGCCGCTGCGCGAGGGCGGCTATGTGACGGTCGAGCCCGGCTCGACCCGCACCGTGATCCCGGGGGTGTTCGCGGCCGGCGACCTGACCGACGACCATTACCGCCAGGCGGTGACCAGCGCCGGGATGGGCTGCATGGCGGCGCTGGATGCCGAGAAATACCTCTCGGCGCTCGACGAATAGGGCGGCGGGAACCTGCCGGGCCCCGGGCGGGTTCCTGCAGAAACGAAGAGCCATTGTGCGGGTGATGCATCACGGAATCGTCATGTGACCCTGTTCATCTCCGCGCAACAATGCTATGAGAGGATGCAGCGGGGCGCATGCGCGGCCCGCAACGGTCACCGCCGGGGGCTGATGGCACCGGCCAGGACAGGGGGCACGAATGAGCACCTACCAGAACCTTCCCGCACCCAGCCCCGAACAGGGGCTGAACCGCTATCTCCAGGAAATCCGCCGCTTCCCGATGCTCGAGCCGGAAGAGGAATACATGCTCGCCAAGCGCTGGGTCGACCACGAGGATTCGGGCGCCGCGCACAAGCTGGTCACCTCGCACCTGCGGCTCGCCGCCAAGATCGCCATGGGCTACCGCGGCTACGGCCTGCCGCAGGCCGAGGTGATCTCCGAGGCCAATGTCGGCCTGATGCAGGCGGTCAAGCGTTTCGATCCCGAAAAGGGCTTCCGCCTTGCCACCTATGCGATGTGGTGGATCCGCGCCTCGATCCAGGAATACATCCTGCGCACCTGGTCGCTGGTGAAGATGGGCACCACCGGCGCCCAGAAGAAGCTGTTCTTCAACCTGCGCAAGGCCAAGGCCCGGATCGGCGCGCTCGAGGAGGGCGACCTGCATCCCGACAACGTGGCCCGGATCGCCACCGATCTCGGCGTGACCGAGGATGAGGTGGTCTCGATGAACCGGCGCCTCTCGGGCGGCGATGCCTCGCTCAACGCCATGATCGGCTCGAGCGACGATTCCTCGAGCGAATGGATCGACTGGCTCGAGGACAAGGAGGCCGACCAGGCCGAGGATTACGCCGAGCGCGACGAGCTCGAGGTGCGCCGCGACATGCTCGCCCGGGCGATGGAGGTGCTGAACGAGCGCGAGCGCGACATCCTCAGCGAACGCCGCCTGAGCGACGAGGTGCTGACCCTCGAGCAGCTCTCGGAACGCTACGGCGTCAGCCGCGAGCGGATCCGCCAGATCGAGGTGCGCGCCTTCGAGAAGGTGCAGGAGCGCATGCACGAACTCGCGGCCGAACGCGGGCTGCTCGAACCGGCCTGAACCGGCGCCCGCCTGAACTTGCACCCGTCGCAGGCCGGGCCTAGCCTGCCCTCCGTCACATGGGAGGGCAGGCGACGATGAAACCGGTGCGCTGGGGGGTGATCGGGGCCGCGGATTTCGCGCGCCGGCATATGGCGCGCGCCATCCACGCCGCCGAAGGGGCGGAACTGGCGGCGCTCGCCACCTCAGACCCGCGCAAGGCCGAGGGCTTCCTCGCCTTCGCGCCGGGGCTGACCGTGCATCCGACCTATGACGCCCTGCTCGCCGATCCGGGGATCGACGCGGTCTATGTGCCGCTCCCCAACCATCTGCATGCCGAATGGGCGATCCGGGCGCTCGATGCGGGCAAGCATGTGCTGGTGGAAAAGCCGCTCGGGCTGAAGGCCGAGGATTTCGACCCGGTGATCGCCGCCCGCGACCGCAGCGGCCTGCTCGCCGCCGAGGCGTTCATGCCGCCCCATCACCCCCAGCATATCCGCGCCCGCGAGCTGGTGCAGGGCGGTGCGATCGGTGAATTGCGCCATGTCGAGGCGTTCTTCGCCTACAACAACGAATCCGACACCGGCAACATCCGCAACCGCCCCGAGACCGGCGGCGGCGCGCTTCCCGATATCGGCGTCTACATCATCGGCTCGTGCCGCTTCGTCACCGGGGCCGAGCCGGTGGCGGTCGATTTCGCGAAGATCGAACGCGAGAACGGCGTCGACGTGAAGTCGCAGATCGTCGCCACCTTCCCCGGCTTCAGCTATGGCGGCACGGTGTCGATGCGGCTCTTCAACCGGCAGGAGATCGCCTTCCACGGCAGCGCGGGGGTGCTGCGCCTCCTCTGCCCGTGGAACGCCAATGTCCACGATCTCGCCGCGCTCACGCTGGAAACCGCGGGCGGCCGGGTGGTCACCGAACGCTTCCCGACCGACAACCACTATATCCACCAGGTCGAGAATTTCGGCCGCAGCATCCGCGAGGGTGCGGCCTACCCGGTGCCGCTTGAATTCAGCCGCGGCACCCAGGCGATGATCGACATGGTGTTCGCCGCCGCCGCCCCCTGAGGCGACCCCGCCCTTCCCTTTTTTCCTTTCGCCTTTCCGCAAATATCCTCGGGGGGTGCCGGCGGTTCCTTGAACCGGCGGCAGCGGGGGGCAGACAGCCCCCCGCCTGGCTCAGTCCATCGCCTCGAGTTCGTCGATCATGCCCTCGATCATCGCCAGCCCCCGGGCCCAGAAATCCGGGTCGCCGGCATCCAGCCCGAAGGGTGCGAGCAGCTCCTTGTGGTGCCGGCTGCCGCCGGCCTTCAGCATCTCGAAATACTTGTCCTCGAAGCCCGGCAGGCCCGATTCGTAGGCGGCATAGAGCGCGTTCACCAGCCCGTCGCCGAAGGCATAGGCATAGACGTAGAAGGGCGAATGCACGAAATGCGGCACATAGGCCCAGAACGTGTCGTAGCCGTCCACATAGTCAAACGCATCGCCCAGCGATTCGCGCTGCACCGCCATCCAGATCGCGCCGATATCCTCGGGGGTCAGTTCGCCCTCGGCGCGGGCCGCATGCAGGCGGCATTCGAAATCGTAGAAGGCGATCTGGCGCACCACGGTGTTGATCATGTCCTCGACCTTGCCCGAGAGCAGCACCTTGCGTTCGGTGTCGTCCTTCGCACCCGCGAGCAGGCGGCGGAAGGTCAGCATCTCGCCGAACACGCTGGCGGTCTCGGCCAGGGTCAGCGGGGTCGAGGACAGCAGTTCCCCCTGCGCGGCGGCCAGCCTCTGGTGGACGCCATGCCCGAGCTCATGCGCCAGCGTCATCACGTCGCGCGGTTTGCCCAGGTAGTTGAGCATGATGTAGGGATGCGCGTCGGTCACGGTCGGATGCGCAAAGGCGCCCGGCGCCTTGCCCGGGGTCACGCCGGCGTCGATCCAGCCCTTCTCGAAGAACGGCTCGAGCAGCGGCACCATGCGCGCATCGAAGGCCGCATAGGCATCGGTCACGGTCCGCCGCGCCTCGTCCCAGTTCACGATCCGGTCGTCGGTGATCGGCAGCGGCGCGTTGCGGTCCCAGATCTGGAGCCGGTCGAGCCCCAGCCATTTCGCCTTCAGCCGGTAGTAGCGATGCGACAGCCGCGGCCAGGCGGCGACCACCGCATCGCGCAAGGCCTGCACCACCTCGGGCTCGACATGGTTCGACAGGTGGCGCGCATGCTGCGGCGTGGGCATCCGGCGCCAGCGGTCCTCGATCTCCTTCTCCTTGGCGAGCGTGTTGTGCACCCGGGCAAACAGCTTGATATTGCCGCGAAAGCCCTCGATCAGCGCCCGGGCCGCGGCCTCGCGCAGGCTCCGGCGCTGTTCGGTGAGCAGGTTGAGCGTGCCCTCGAGATTGTGCGTCCCGCCCTCGACCTCGAAGCTCATGCCGGCCAGGGTCTCGTCGAACAGCCGGTTCCAGGCGCTCGCGCCGACGGTGGACTGGTCGTGCAGGAACCGCTCCAGCTCGTCCGAAAGCTGGTGCGGCTTCATGGCCCGCATCCGCTCGAACACCGGCGTGTAGCGGGCGAGATCGGGGTTTCCGGCCAGCAGCCCGGCAAGGTGGTCGTCCTCGAGCCGGTTGAACTCGAGGCTCCAGAACACCAGCGGCGTGGTGGCGGTGGTGATGCGGTCCTGGCAATCGGAGAGGAACTTGGTGCGCGCCGCGTCGGTGGTCTGCTGGTAGTAGCGCAGGCCGGCGAAGGACATCACCCGCCCGGCCACCTGGTCGATGCGTTCGTAGCGGCGCACCATCCCGAGCATGGCCGCGGCGTCGAGCGTGGCCATCCGGCCCTCGTAGTCGCGGGCGAAGGCTGCGCATTCGGCCTCGAGCCAGCCCATGTCGGCCTCGATCTGCGGCGCGTCGGGGGCGGGGTAGAGGTCGGTCAGATTCCAGACCGGAAGCTCTCCGAGCGAGTTGCCGCCGGTGCCGTCGGCGGCGTGAAGACGCTGCTGCATGTGCTGTCCTTTCCTTGTCGGCCCGAACATAGGTTCCCGGTGCGGGCGAGGAAAGGCCGGGCGAGCCATGCGTTTCACGCAGGACTGCCAACCGGATTCCCCGGCGGGGGTTGCACCTGTGGCCGCGAAGTGCTCGGCTCCGAGTCCCGGAAAGATCGGGTGGTGCGGGGAGGATGCGATGCGGACTGCCGGTTTCAGGGCGCGGCTGGCGCGGCGCGACCGGATCGTGGGGACATTCGTGAAGATCCCCGAGATCAGCGTCATCGAGGTCCTGGCGCAATCCGGGCTCGATTTCATCTGCATCGACGCCGAACACGGCGCCTTCGACCGCGGCCGCCTCGATTCCTGCCTTGCCATGGCCCGGGCGCTTGACCTGCCGGCGCTGGTGCGCATCGGCGGCCCGGGCGGGCCGGCGATCCTGCAGGCGCTCGATTCCGGCGCGGTCGGCGTGGTGGTGCCGCATGTCCTGACCGTGGAGATGGCGCGCGAGGTGGTGGCCTCGGCCCATTTCGGCGCCGGCGGGCGCGGCTTCGCCACCTCGACGCGCTGGGCGGGATTCGCCTCGCGGGCGATGTCCGAAGTGCTCGACCGCGATGCCGAGACCGTGGTGATCGCCCAGGTCGAGGATCCGGCCGGCATCGCCAATGTCGAGGAGATCGCCGCGATCCCGGGGATCGACGCGCTGTTCGCCGGGCCGGCCGACCTGAGCGTGGCCTTCGGCAAGCGCGCGCTGGGCTCGCCCGAGGTGACGGCGGCCATGGAACGGATCGGCAGCGCCTGCCGGGAGAGCGGCACCGCCTATGCCGCCTGGGTGCCGGATATCGAACGCGCCGAGGACTGGACCCCCTACGGGGTCAATGTGTTCGTCGTGGGCTCGGACCACGGCTTCCTGCGCGCCGGGGCGGCGGCGGCGGCGCTCAGGCTCCAGCCGTAGCGAACAGCCCCACGACCCGGGCGAGCACCGCCTCGCGCACCGGGTCGGTCTCCATCAGCAGCTCGTGGCGCGCGCCGGGAAACTCGATCAGTTCCCCCCGCTCCCAGCGCGCCATCAGGCCGCGGACCGGCGCCGGTTCGACCACGGATTCGGCGCTGCCCAGAAACGCCAGCGCCGGCAGGCCGGGCGCGGGCAGCCGGGCGAGCGCCCGCGTCTCCCACAATGCGGCGCCGAGCCAGCCGAGCGACACCCCGCCGAGCGCCAGTTGCGGATGCGCGCGCAACTGCGCCTGCGTGGCAAGGTAGCGGTCGCGGTCGGAGGTGAGGGCATTGCCCTCGAAAGGCGCGGTGGCGGCATAGCAGTCCGGCACCTCGCCGGGGGTGAAGCGGGCATCGACATGCAGCAGCCGCGCCAGCGTCGAGAATACCCAGGCCCGCGCGCGCTTCTCCTTCGGGATCGCGATTCCCCACATCGGCGCCGAAAACGCCGCGCTGGCGACCGGAAGGCCGCGGTGCAGCGCCCGCAGGCCGATGGCGCCGCCCATCGAATGGGCGAGCAGGTGCCAGGGCCGGGGCAGGGCGGCGGCCTGCGCGGCGGCGACCAGCGCCGCGACGTCGCGCTGATAATCGCCGAAGCGGCGGACATGGCCCATGCTGGTCGGGCTGGCCAGCCGGTCCGACAGCCCCTGTCCGCGCCAGTCGATGCCGGCCACCGCGAAACCCGCCCCGGCCAGCGCCGCGGCGACGGCCTCGTATTTCTCGACATGTTCGGTGCGCCCGGGGAACAGCAGCACCGTGCCGCGGGCGCCGCCCGGCCACAGCGCGATCCGCAGCCGCACCCGGTCATCGGCATGGCGCCAGACGGTTTGCGGCCCGGGCGCGCCCAGCCACGGCGCCGCATCCATCAGAGGATGGCGGCAAGCTTCATCGCCTGCCCCATGCTGCCGTCGATGGCGAGGCTGCCCGACATGAAGGCCGAGGTCGGATTCTGCTCGCCCGCGAGAATCGCCTGGAACATCTCGGCCGAGGCGGTCAGCGTCACATCGGTCTCCTCGTCGCCGGCCCGGGCGCCCTGCGCGTCGAGGATCAGGCTGCCCTCACCCTCGAACACGAATTTCGCGCTGCCGTCGAAACCCTTGCCGCCCAGTTTCGCGTTCAGGATCTCAACTGCCTTGTCGACGATCTCGCTCATGATCTCTCCGCTGTCCGGTTCGTGATGGCGGCCCCTTTGCGGGGCCGGGCGCATCGGCCTATCCTGCCGCATATGGACCCGGGGCGCCGTCACTTCAAACCTGCCGTTGCGGCACTGGCCCTGCTCGCGCTCGCCGGCGCGGCGGCGGCCGAGGAGGCGCGCCTTGACGAGCTGTTCGACCAGCTCGGCCGGGCATCGAGCATCGACGAGGGCGCCCGGATCGAGGGGGCGCTCGCCCGCGAGCTGATGCGCACCGGCTCGCCCGCGCTCGACCTGCTGCTGCGGCGCGGTGCCGATGCGCTGCAGGCCCGCGATTTTCCGGCCGCGATCGAGCATCTGACCGCGCTGCTCGACCATGCGCCCGATGTCGCGCAGGCCTGGAACCTGCGCGCGACCGCCTATTACATGACCGGCGCCATCGGCCCGGCGCTCGATGACCTCGGCCATGCGCTCGCGCTCGAGCCGCGCCATTACCGGGCCCTGCAGGGCATGGCGGTGCTGCTCGAGGAGATGGGCGATGCGCCGGGGGCGCTGGTGCTGTGGCGGGCCGCGCTTGCCATCGCGCCGATGGACGCCGATATAGGGGCGGCGGTGCGCAGGCTGGGCCTCGCGCTGGACGGCACGCCGCTCTGAACCCCTCCATCCGGGGAGAAGCCATGACGCCCGCGCGCGTGACGGCCGTCCTCGGCCCGACCAACACCGGCAAGACCCATTACGCCATCGAGCGGATGCTGGCGCATCGCTCGGGCATCATCGGCCTGCCTCTGCGGCTGCTGGCGCGCGAGGTCTATGACCGCATCGTCGCGCTGCGCGGCCCGTCCGTCGTGGCGCTGGTCACCGGCGAGGAACGGATCGTTCCCGAACGCGCGCAATACTGGGTCTGCACCACCGAGGCGATGCCCGAGGGGATGGGCGTGGACTTCCTTGCCGTGGATGAGATCCAGCTCTGCGCCGATCCCGAGCGCGGCCATGTCTTTACCGACCGGCTGCTGCGGGCGCGCGGGCTGCACGAGACGCTGTTCCTCGGCTCGGACACGATGAAGGGCGCCATCGCCGCGCTGGTCCCCGGGGCGACCTTCCTCTACCGCGAACGCTTCAGCACCCTCACCTATACCGGCGCGAAGAAGATCAGCCGCCTGCCCGAACGCAGCGCCATCGTCGGGTTTTCGGTCGAGAACGTCTATGCGATTGCCGAGGTGATCCGCCGTCTCAAGGGCGGCTGCGCGGTGGTGATGGGG
>Ga0172382_10009503_pt1 | contig 13262 bp, 11 predicted proteins | sample Leawel138RmetaG_FD_122245 | JGI IMG/M metagenome (GOLD analysis project Ga0172382, IMG submission 122245) | Leachate microbial communities from a municipal landfill in Southern Ontario, Canada - Leachate well 138R metaG | ecosystem: Engineered > Solid waste > Landfill > Unclassified | place...
GTCGGACTGGCCAAGCCGGTGCCGGTCCACATTCTGGTGGAAACGCATGGCGCCTTGCGCGAAGTGTTCCGGATTGCCGCCCACCCGGGCGTGGAATGCCTGTCTTTCGGATTGATGGACTTCGTTTCCGCGCATCGCGGCGCCATTCCCGCCCAAGCCCTGACGGCTAGCGGCCAGTTCCAGCACCCGCTGATCCAGCGCGCAAAACTGGAAATCTCGGCCGCCTGCCATGCTTATGGCAAAACGCCCAGCCACAACGTCGTGACCGAGCTTGACGATCCCCGCATCATTCAGCAAGCGGCGCAGCGCGCTCACCACGAACTGGGCTATACGCGCATGTGGTCCATCCACCCCATGCAGATCGAGGCCATTGTCCAGGCTCTGTCGCCCACCGCCACCGAGATTGAAAACGCCGCCCGGATTCTGGTCGCGGCGCAAGACAAGCAGTGGGGGCCGATCCGCGACACCGAAGACGGCCAGGGCCGTTTGCACGACCGCGCCAGCTATCGATTCTATTGGGACCTGCTGCGCCGGGCCCATGCGGCCGGACTGCCGCTGCCGCCGGAAGCGCTGAGCCGTTTCTTCAGCGCCTGAGCCTGGAGTTGCGGCCAGTCCCCGTCCACTGCACGGGCAAGAGCCGGGGAAAGAGACTTTTGGCATGTTGGCGAATCCGCAAGGATTTGTTTCACAGACGGAATCTTCTCTGAAAAATAATTACGAAAACAGAGAGAAACAGCGCTTCCCAGTGCTAGCCATAATTGACACCCCCATTGAAGTCGATTATTACTCTCATAGAGGCTTATTTCCCCATGCCTTGCGTGAGCCCTTGGCCTGACAATCAGGCGCTTGCTCCGCGTTTCAACCTTCAGGGCCGTTACCGTTTTACCGCCGTGCCGCTGCCAGGCAATAAGCCGAAGGCGCAGCGTAAAGGCGGTTTTTAATTAGTCTCATCGATGTCTCAACAAACAAGTAATGCCCCTGCCCGCCTCAACCGCGATGCCTCCAGCCTTGTCTCTCTTGCACAAGCATTCCAGGCATCGGGTAGCCGCGTCGAAGATATTTACTGGGAATCCCTGCTGGGCCAGCTGCTGGTCAAACTGATGCAAAACCAGCAGGAAGAAAAAATTGAACAGGCGCTGGAACATTTGCGCGCCGCCTCCGGCGAAAGCCACGATCTCTTGATCGAACAGGCAGAAACGCATTCGGAGTCCATGCGGCTCACGGCTAACGGCCAGACCTTCGACGCCTTGCTGGTGCTGGCGCCCATTGCCGCCTGGTCCCGTTTCAATATCCCCTTTGGCCCGCTTTCCACTGACAAGGCACAGGCGTTGCGGCAAGCCTTTGCCGCGCACATTGCCAGTGATCAGGCGGCCATTGCGGTTGCGCCCAAGCTCTACAGTCTGGATCAAATGCCGCGCAACTTCAGCCGCACCCGCCTGTTGCTGAATCAGCTGGCAAACACCGCGCTGGACCTGCCGCCGCCGCGCGGCAATGCCTTGCTTGATGCGGAGATCCCGCCGCTGCTGGCCGACACCCGCTATCTGGTCTTTGCCATCGTTGTGCCTGAAGCCCAAACCGTCTTCAAATGGCAGCAGCCGGAAGCGCCCTCCTCTCTGCGCGGCGAAGCCTTGGCAAGCTGGCATGCGGCAACCGCGCCGGTGCTGGCCAACCTGCTGCCGGGCTGTGCGTATGAAGTCCTGTTGCCGGACGCCTATTACGTCACGCACCGCGAAGCGGACAAATCCATCCGGCCGCTTTCGCTGGAAGCCGCTGTGTCATGGCTGGAAGTCAATGGCGAGCTTTCGCCGTCGGAACTCAGCGCTACGATTGCGCTCTGCGGGGAACAGGAAGCGGAAGAGTACCGAATCGGCTTTGCCCGCAAGAATAGCCGCGAGATTGTCTATGGCTGCGTCTGGCCGCTGTTTGACAAGCACGAGCAGCAGGACCAGGAGGCCGAGCTTGAGCAGATCGTCCGGATACTGAACAAACTCGGCGTTCTGCAAATCAATAAACTGGCAGGTTTGCTGCCGCTTGATTTCTGTGAGGATTGCGGTTCGCCGTATTTTCCCACTTCCGCTGGCGAGCTGGTCCATGCCGAGCCTCCGCAAGAAGCGCTCGATGCGCCCGCTCATTTTCATTGAAACCTGTCAATGGTCTTCCCCATGCAGGCTTTTTCTCATTTTTATGGTTTGATCCTATGCAACTGAGCAAACGAAAATTATTTATCCTCAGTGCTGCCACGCTTGCAGCCGTCTGTTCCGCCCCCGTCCTGGCTGACCAGAACTACCCCTCGCGTCCGATCACCATCGTGGTTGCCTATCCCGCGGGCGGCGACGCCGATCAAATGGCGCGCCTGTTCGGTGAGAAGCTTCGCCAGCGCCTGGGCCAGACCGTCGTGGTCGAGAACCGCGCCGGCGCCAGCGGCATCATCGGCAGCAGCTACGTTGCCCGCGCCAAGCCGGATGGCTACACCCTGCTGCTGGCGCCCAGCACCTTCGCCATTGCCACCCATGTCATCAACACCGGCGGCGAAGCGGCCTATCACCCGACCAATGACTTCACCAGCATCATCCAGACGGCTTCGCAGCCGCTGATGCTGGTCGCCAGCAAACAGTCCGGCTTTGACACCATCGAGCAACTGCTGAAAGCGGCCCGCAGCAATGACACGCTGACCTATGCCTCGCCAGGCGCGGGATCGCCGATGCACGTGCTGGGCGAGCTGTTCAACAAGGCGGCTGGCACCAAGATCTCGCACGTTCCGTACAAAGGCGTTGCGCCCGCCGTTCAGGACGTGATGGGCGGACACGTACCGCTGACCTGGATGACCTACGGTCCGGTGGAGCCTTATATCAAGAGCGGCCAGATGAAGATCCTGGTGAACGCCGACGACGAGCGCACGCCGCTGGCGCCCGATGCGCCGTCCATGAAGGAAGCGGGCATCACCGGCTCGAACGTGGTTGCCTGGCAGGCCCTGTTCGGCCCGAAAGGCATGCCTGAGGATGTTGTCAGCAAGCTCAACAAAACGATGCAGGAGGTCCTGAAGGAACAGGACGTCATTGATAAAATGCGCATCTACGGCGCCTTCCCGAAATTCGGCACGCCTGCCGAGTTGACCCAGCTCGTTGCGCATGAGCACGAGTACTTCGGCAAGGTCATCAAAGAGTTCGGCATCACCGCTCAATAGTGGGAAACAAAAACGCCGACCTGAAAAAATGCCCCCACGCTAGCCGCGAAAGCGGCGTCGCTGCCCCGAGGGGGCGCTTTTTGCCTTGGGAGCGGCCCAGCGGCAAAAGAAGGTCGGCGTTTCTCTTTTACTGCACTTCAATACCCGCGCGATCGATCACGCTTTTCCAGGCCTTGGCCTCGCGTTGAATCATTTCCGCAAACGCCTCTGGCGTGCTGCCCACCGGCGTCACGCCAATGTCGGTGTATTGCTTCTGCACCGCAGGATCCTTCAAGACTTCCGCAATGGCTTCAGAGAATTTGCGGATGATCGCCGTATCGGTGCCCACCGGCGCCGCCAGTCCCCACCAGTTCCCTGTGACCAGCCCTGGCAGATTCTGCTCCGCCGTGGTGGGCACGTCTTTCAAAATGGACAGGCGCTCCTTGCCCGCCACGGCCAAGGGCTTGAGCCTGCCGCCGTCAATGGCGCCCGCCACGGAACTCAGCGCCGTGACGTAGAGCTGGATTTCGTCGCCCATCAGCGCTTGGACGGCGGGCGGCGAACCCCGGTACGGAACGTGGGTCAGCTCAACCCCGGCAAGCTGGCTATACAGCTCAACCGCCAGATGCGGCGGCGTGCCGGTGCCGGGCGAGCCATAGTTGAGCCGTCCCGGATTGGCTTTGGCGTGCTGGGTCAAGTCCGACAAAGACTGAAATGGCGACTTCGCATTGACCACGACCACCGAGGGCGCATTGCTCAGCAAGGAAACCGGCACCAGATCCTTCAGGGGATCGAAGTTCATGTCCTTGAACAGGTACTGGTTGGTGACGAAGTTATTGGTTGCGCCCAGCAGGAAGGTGTAGCCATCCGGCGCGGCGCGGGCCACCTCGGAAGCGCCGATGTTGCCGGAGGCGCCGCTTTTATTGTCGATCAGGATGCGCACGCCAAAGCGTTTTTCCAGCTCCAGTTGAACAAAGCGCAAGGCAATATCGCCCGTGTTGCCCGGCGCATAAGGAACGATGACGCGGACGGGCCGCGACGGCCAGTCGTCAGCGGCAAATGCGGGCGCCGCCGCCAGGCAGGCGAGATTCGTGGCAAGCAGCGTGCCGAGATATAAACGAGATTTTTTCATGCCAGTGTTCCTAGAAGAGGGTCAAGATGGACAATGCGCCCATCCACAACAGTCATCAGCGCTTCAATCCCTGGCAAGGCCGCTTCCGGACAGGCCAATGGGTCTTCGCTAAGGACGGCGAGGTCAGCAAGCTTTCCTGCTTCGAGCGAGCCACGCGTGTGTTCATCGAAAGTCAGGTAGGCGCCGCCTTTCACTGCAATGTCCAGCGCCTGCTGACGAGAAAGCGCCTGCTCAGGCGCAACCACGAGCCCATGCCGGCTGAGCCGGGACACGGCATGCCAGAGGGGGCCAAACAAGGAAACAGGCAAATTGTCACTGCCAAATGCAACCGGCACGCCCGCTTCGAGCAAACGGCGCAAGGGAACAATGTCCTGTTGCTCAAGCGGCGGCAAACGTTGAAGCCATTTGTCCCCGTCTTTATAAATATGGCGATTGGTATGGGTCGTCAGGACGATGCCGAGCGCCTTGATGCTGGCCATCATCTCCTCGGTCACAATGGCCTGGTGTCCCAGCACCCAGCGCAGCGCGTCAATGGGCGCCGCCTGATGCGCCCGCTCGAAAGCGGGCAATAGATCCGGCCAGATGCCCGCCACCCGGACACCCTGGCGCGCCGCCTCGACCAGCAGCGCATGCAAGGCCTGTTCCGGCAACGCCGAACCCGCCTGGAATCCAGCCCAGCCGGTGCACGGCGCATTACCGGCGCGCAGTTGATTATTAAGCGGATCGCGATCCAGTTCCGTATAAATGCCCTGAATGCGCAAGCGCGCATCACCGGCGCCGCGCCCCCCCAGCCAGCCCGCCCAGTCGCGCAGCAAATCGGACGCTTCGCCGCTTGCCCGCAGCGCCCAGTTCGGGCTGAAGACCAAGGTCGCGCGCACGGAGTCCTCGCCTTGGCGGTGCACGCGCCGGTAGGCCTCAAGCACTTCATCGGCCACCCCGTGTCCTTCGAAGACGGCGGTGGTCCCGTAGCGGTTGTACACGGCCATCGCATGGCGCAGGCCCGAGACCCGCTGATCCACGGAAAAGCCCGGCGCCGCCCGCATCAATGAGTGCTCAACAACCGGCACCAGAGTGCGTTCAATAAAAACGCCGGTGGGTTCGCCCGTGTCATCGCGGTCAATAGTGATGTCCGGACTCGGCGCGCGCGTCTCGGCCGTCACGCCCGCCCGCTGCAAGGCCAGACTGTTGGCCACCGACACCAGCGGCGGCTGATTGCGCCAATAGCCCCAGATCGGCCGGATATAAACCGGGTGGTTCGGGCTGACCGCATCCAGATCCCGTCTTGTGGGGTAGCGCCCTTCTTTCAGTGCGGCCAGCGGGTCCTGGTACTCGGGTGGCCTGCCAATCGGCTGCGTCACGATCCACTGTCCCGCCGGGGTGTTGGCCGCTTCGTCCGCAATGACATCCAGGATGTCCTGGATGGAATGCGCGCTCGACAGGTCCGGCAGATGATGCCGCAAGCCCTCCCGATCCATGTGGGCGTGGCCGTCGGTCATCCCGGGGATCACCGCGCGTCCTTGCAGATCCAGGACGCGGGTGGACGGACCGCGCAAGGCCAAGATGTCCGCATTGCTTCCCACCGCCGTGATCAAGGGCCCCGTCAGGGCAATGGCCTGGCACTGCTCCGCGTGGCGATTGCAAGTATGGATGCAAGCGTTGTGAAAAATCAGGTCCGGGGCTGGGTTCATTGCACCCCCTCTCCTTCATGCGCCATGCGCAAAACCTGCTGATGCAGGCGGCTGGCCGGATCACAGAGATCCAGAATGACGTCGAAGTGATTGCGCTGCGGGATTTCCTCGTGCGCAGCCAGCAAGCCGTATTGGGCAAGGTGGGTGGCGACCTCGCTCGCCTGGCGGCGAAACTCGTCGGTATCGCCGCTGGCAGCCGCCACGGCCACCGGCAGCTTAACGGTGGGCGCATGACGCAACAGCGAATAGCGCTCAACGTCCTGTTCGTTCAGGTTGAGCCGGGCATTGCGGTAGGATCGGCGCACCGGCTCCAGGTCTCCCAGGCCGCTGGCCAGCATGGCGGCGGAAAAGGGAGCGCCTCCTTGTCCGGACCAATCCTGCGTCAGACAGCATGACACCAAGTGCGCGCCGGACGAGTGGCCCACCAGCATGATCCGGTCCGGATCGCCGCCATGGTCGGCAATATTCGCATGGATCCAGGCCACCCCGCGGCGCACGCTTTCCACCATGCCGCCCAGGTCCCGTTCCGGCACTTTCGGAAAACCCAGCACCGCCAGCAGGCAGCCCGCCTCGGTCAGCGCGGGCGCGGCAAAAGCATTGCTTTCTTTATCCAGCATCAGCCAGCCCCCGCCGTGCACATATACCACGACCGGCAGTCCGGTTTCGGCCGTATCCCGGCAATACAGGTCAAGCCGCTCATCAGGATGGGGGCCCCAGACCAGGTCACGGGCGCCGGGCAAGGCCTGCGCTTCCGCGCTGAGGCGGCGGTAGCGCTGCATTTCCATCAGGAAACTGGGACACCAGGCTTGGTTGTCGTACTGGGCGTCCAGTTCCTGTTGCGAGTAGTTGCCATAAACAATCGCGGCCATCACGCCTCCTTCAAGAGCTTGAATTCACTATATCAAAGGCATAAGATTGGAAAAATTGAAAAGCTCATATCAATTCATACGAAAATACGATAGGTCAGCATGGCCATTACCTTGCGTCAGCTGGAAGCCTTTGCGGCAGTCTGCAAAGAAGGCAGTTTCAGCAAAGCCGCGCAACGCATCCATATTTCCCAATCGGGGCTCAGTGTCCTGATCCGCGACCTGGAAGACAATCTGGGCGCCAAGCTGTTTGACCGGAACACCCGGCAAATCGCCTTGACCGATGCGGGACACGAATTCAGCGCGCCCGCGGCGCGTATCCTCGCGGACCTTCAGAACGCCACCCACCACATCAAAGGCTTGGCTTCCCGCCAGCACGGCCGCGTCACGGTTGCCGCGCCGCCGCTGCTGGCGGGACAGTTGGTGGTGGAAATTGCCGCCCGCTTCCGCCAGCGGCACCCGGGCATTGCCCTGCACATTCAGGACATCCCGTCAGAAAGCATTCTGGATGTTCTTGCCCAGGGGCAAGCGGATCTGGCCATCGGCACCTTCGCCAATGCGCCGGCATGCCAGGTCTACCCCTTGTTGAGCGGGCCGCCGCTGGTATTGGTTCCCAAGCATTTCCCGCTGGCGTCGCAATCCAGCTTGAGCTGGGCCGAGCTGGCCGCGCAGCCGCTGGTCGCGCCCACGCGCGAAAATGCCTTCCGGCAATTCATTGATCGCGGTTTTGCGCAATTGGGGCTGCATCCATCGGTAGTCACCGAGGTGATGCAGCTCAGCACCGTCATCAGTCTGGTGGAGGCGGGTTTTGGCGTTGCGGCGCTGCCGCCGCACTCGGCCCTGGCGCCCGCGGGCAACAAGACGGTTGCACTGACCCTGCGCCAGCCTGACACCGTGCTGGATATTGTCATGGTGCACGACCGTTTCCGCACACCGTCAGCCGCTGTTGAAGCGTTCATGGAGGTGGCGCGCCAGGTCGTGCGTCCAGCTCAGTAATGCGGCGGAATATCATCCCGCAAGTTGGCCGTCCCGGACTGCCCGGGCTCAGCCGCCTGCTCCCGCAACTGGGCCAGCAGTGTGGCCAAGGCCTCGATCTGCCGCTGTTGACGAAACACGGTGTCGTTCAAGGACTCGATCAAGTCTTCGGCAAAGCTGAACTTCACCTCCAGGTCGGTCAGCCTGGCTTCCAGATCCGCGGTTGATTCGCTCATCTTTTTCCCCCATTCAGGCCGTTGATTCAGCCATCGTTTTTTCACGCCTTTCCAGCCGCCTTGCATAACGCTGGGCCAGCACCCCGCTCACCATCAACTGAATCTGGTGAAAGATCATCAGGGGCAGGACCGCCATGCCAATGGCCGCCGATGGCAACAGCACATTGGCCATCGGCACCCCGGTGGCCAGGCTTTTCTTCGATCCGCAGAACAGCACGGCAATTTCGTCTTCAACGTCAAACCCCAAGCGTCTGCTCAGAAAGCGCGACAGCGTCATGGACAGGGCCAGCAGCACGCACAAGGCCAACACCAGCTTCAGCAACAGTTCCCAGGAAAGCTGCCCCCAGATCCCACCCACCACCGCTTCGGAGAAGGCCGTATACACCACGAGCAGGATCGAACCCTGATCCACCACCCGCACCAGCGATTTGCGTTGAGTCATCCACTTGCCGATCCAGCGCCGCGCGTATTGCCCCAACAGGAAAGGCAGCAGCAACTGAGTCATGATTTTCACCACACCTTCCCACGAAATCCCGATCTGCCCGGAAGTGGTCAACAGCAGCGGCACCAGGATGGGCGTAATGAAAATGCCGATCAGGCTGGAACCCGAGGCGCTGCAGATGGCGGCCGGTACGTTGCCGCGCGCGATCGAGGTGAAGGCAATGGCGGACTGTACGGTGGCGGGCAAGGCGCACAGGAACAAAATGCCCAGCACCAGATCATTGGGCAGCCACCAGTTCAAGGCCGGCCGCAGCGCAAGCCCCAGCAGCGGGAACATCACGAACGTGCAGGAGAAGATCAACAGATGCAAACGCCAGTGCATCAGACCGGCTACGGCGGCATCGCGGGAAAGCTTGGCACCGTGAAAGAAGAACAGGAGGGCAATGCCGATGTTTGTTACCCACTTCATGGCCACTGCGCCCTGGCCGCTGACGGGGAGGAAACTGGCCAACAAAACTGTCAGGACGAGGTAAATCGTAAAAGCATCCGGTAAGAATCGACGTAGTGACATAAGATTCATTCAACAAAAGTGCTGCAACAAGAAAGCCTCTATTATGGTCCGCTTTGCACGCAGGACTCAATAACTGTCAACAAGACTCCCCAACCACAACGATTTCCCGGATAATCCCTGCGAACCCGCCTTCTTTTGGAGTTTTGCATGACGTCAACCCCTGACCTCAAGACCCAGCAACAAGCCATCCAGGTGTACTCGTGGCCCACGCCGAATGGGCATAAAGTTCACATCATGCTTGAAGAGTGCAAGCTCGCTTATGAGGCCCACCCGATCAACATCGGCGCGGGTGAACAGTTCACCGAACACTTTTTGTCCATCAGCCCGAACAACAAAATTCCCGCCATCCTGGACCCCAATGGCCCGGATGGCAAGCCGATCTCGCTGTTCGAATCAGGCGCCATTCTGATCTATCTGGCAGGCAAGACCGGGCGTTTCCTCGGCAAGACGGACCGGGATCGCTTCAATGTGCTGCAATGGTTGATGTTCCAGATGGGCGGCATCGGCCCGATGCTGGGCCAAGCGCATCACTTCAGGCTTTATGCGCCGGAGCGTATTGATTACGCCATCAATCGCTATACACGGGAAGCGCAGCGCTTGTATGCGGTGCTTGACAAACAGCTCGGCAAACATGAGTTCCTGACCGGCCGCCAGTACACGATTGCTGATATATCAACCTTCCCCTGGATCCGCTCCCACGCCAACCAAGGGGTGGAGCTGGCGGACTTTCCGAACGTCCAGCGCTGGTTTGACACCATTTCAAGCCGCGCCGCCGTACAGCGCGGCTTGCAGGTGCTGGCCGAATACCGCAAGCCGCACGACCCCGCCGCGAAGGAGTTTCTATTCGGCGCCAAACAGTATCAACGCCGTTGAACGGCCTTCCCATATTGTGCTGAAGCGTGTGTCGGCTAAGCCGACTGATAGCTCGCCAGCATGAGGCTGGCAAGGGCTGGGCGGCCATAAAACCAGCCTTGCCCGTAATCAATGCCCAGTTCATCCAGGATCTCGGCCATTTCGCGCGTTTCAATCCCTTCCGCCAAGACTTCGCAGCCCAAGCCGTGCAGCATGGCAACCGTCGTGCGCAGCTCCTCCAATAGCGCGGGCTGTCGGCCAAGGGCGTTGACAATGGTGATGCACAGTTTGACCACGTCGGGCCGCATGGCCTGCGCGGCTTGCAAATCGGCAAAGCCGCAGCCCGCATCATCCAGTGCCAGGCGCGCGCCCGCTTGACGCAGACGTGCCAGGAGCGGCGCCAGCTCTCCAACCCGGTTCAAGGGCAGACGCTCCGTCAGCTCGACCAATATCCCCGGACGCGCCAAGCGCTCCACAACCGTCGGCAGAGCCAGCGTCCGCGCGGAAACATTGATGCTCAACAGCAGCTCAGCCGGTAGGCGGTCCCGCCACGCCAGTGCGGCATTGATGCAGGCCAGTTCAAGCGCAGGCTCCAGGCCGCAGCGGCGGGCAATGCCGAATAAGCGGTCGGCCGTTTCCAGCGTGCTGCCTGCCGGGCCGCGCGCAAGCGCCTCAAAGCCGATCAATGCCCCATCCGACAAACGCAGCAAAGGCTGAAGAAATACTCTCAACCCAGTACCGCCAAGCAGACTGCGCAAGGCTTGCGCGTCATCGGCGCTGACCCTCGGACACACTTGGACCCTGGCCGCGAACGCGTCCGCCACCGAACACGTGGCATCAGCGGGCAGCAACGCGGCTTCCAGTTTCGCCATGCTTGCGCTGGCAAAGCCGAAAACCTCATGCGCAATCTCGGCAAGCGCCCCATCCAGCGACTCCTGGATCGTGGACGCCAACTCCAGAATGCAGCGGTCCCTGCCCCGCGCGACAGGTGAAGGTCCATCGCCACAGGCCCGGCTCAGGCGACGTGCCAAGCAAGACGGTAATGCGCGGATGATCCAGCACCGTACTGACGGCTGGCGGCAGCGCTTTGTCCAGATAAGTCAGCACCGCCGTGGTGACTGTGCGCCCCATCGAGTCGCGCAAGGCTTGCAAGCCGCCCAGGCGCACGATGAGGCAATGCGTTTTCATGGAATCGTTCATGCAATCCGAAAACGCTGAACTTCCCGCTCCAGCTCCTTGGTCATGCTGTCCAGGCTCTGTGTTGCGCGCGTGTTGCTTTCGGTGACTTCGGAGGTTGCCCGCGACATCACTGAAGCCCGTTCGGCATAACTGGCCACCTCCGCAATGGCCAGCACCTGTTTTTCTGTCGTGCGGGCAATGTCGCGCACATTCTCAAGGGACGCATCCGCCTGGGTATGAATTTCATCAAGCCTGGCGGCGGCCTGGTGCACCAGTTCAAGACCATGCTCCACTTGCGGACCGGTGTTTTGCATCGCCGTCACTACGTCGCGGGTTTCGTTCTGGATCAGCACGATCATTTGCGCAATCTCGCCGGTGGCTTCCTGCGTGCGTTGCGCCAACTTGCGCACTTCGTCGGCCACCACGGCAAACCCGCGTCCGTTCTCGCCCGCGCGGGCCGCCTCGATGGCGGCGTTGAGGGCCAGCAAATTGGTCTGGTCCGCGATTTCCCGAATCGCGCCCGCAATCCCGGAGATATCTTCTGAACGCCGCTGCAATTCATTGACCTGTTCGGAAGACGCCGCCACTGTCCGCGCCACCGCGCCCATTTCGTTGGCCACTTCGCGCACCAGCGCCACGCCGCTTGCGGACAGCTCCGAGGTTTTTTCGGAGTTGGCCTCCGTGTGGCGCGTGATTTGAGAGACTTCACGAACGCTCTGCGTGATCTGCTCAAGATGCGCGGCGGCTGTACTGGCTATCGTGTTCTGTTCCTCGGTGGCGTGCAGCACTTGCCGCGAAGCACCTTCCAACTGCTCGATCTGCGCACCAATGTCATGGCTGGTGGCCGCAATCAGTCTCACCATCTCGCGCAGCTTGGTCTGCATATTGCCCACCGCCGCAAAAATGCTGTCCGGGTATTTCGTCCGGGTATCAACGCTGAGATCGCCCTGGGCAACACGCCGCACCAGCGCCACCACTTCGGACGGCTCGCCGCCCAGGCTGCGCAGCAGATAGCGCGTGATCCGCAGGGCCACGAACCCGCCAATCAAAATGGCAATGGCGCAAGCCAGAACCATCAGCGTGGAGAAGCCTTCCGCGGTTTCTCGCGTGGTCACGGTTTCCTGCCGGCTCTTGCGTTCCTGCCAGTCAATATAGCGATTGATGGCTTCCAGCCAGTCGGTAAAGGCCGGACGCGCCTGCTGCGTCAGTGTTGCCAGCTGCTCGGCGCGGTTCCCGCCGTAATGGGATTTCATCATGCGATCAAGCAGGGGCAGTGTTCGCTGCTCAATGGCCTTGATGTCATCAAGCAACTGGCGTTCCTCGGCATTGCCTGCTTGTTCCGCCGCGTAAATAGCGTCAAGCCGCTCCGCCGCTTCCGCGTACTGCGCCGTCAGGTTTTGAATGGTGGTCAGCGTCCGCTGCAGCTCACCCATATTGTCCAGCAGGACCAGATCACGAAAGGCGATGGCCCGGTCATGCACGCTGCCCCGGAAGTTGATTGCCTGTCTTTGCTTGACGGTGTTTACATCGACAATCTCGGTCAGGGTCGAGTTGATCAAGCCCACCCGCAACACGGCAAGCACGGCAACAGCAATCATCAACACAAGCAGCAGACCAAAACCTGAGACCAGCTGAGTTCTTATGCGCATTTCTCTCTCTAATGGGTGAGGGGTAAGGGAGCCGCGTTTGGGCGCAGAACCAGCCATCCCGGCGTTTGAATCGCCCGGACAAGAAGGGTCGGCCATGCTGTTTATTATGATGTTCACACGTCCCGTATTTCTCATTGTTACAGAAATAGGACGGGCCGATCAACCGAAGTCGTTAGCACACCAACGGAAAAAAACGGATGTGTTGTTTCTGCCGTTAATGAAAAACGCCGGCCCAAGGCCGGCGTCAAACACAGCAAGGCTGGACCCGTGCATCGGCCCGGGACTCACTTGCATGAACAAGAACGTGAACGTGAATGAATCAAGGCTTCAGGCGATGAAGCGCAACAGCAACGGCCCCACCCATGGCGCGGTTGCACAGACCAGAATCCCGCTGAAAATCATCATCAGGCTGGCCACCACACCCGCTTCCTCCTTGATCTGCCGGGCCCGTGCCGTGCCCTGCGCATGGGCGGCGCCGCCATAGGCCGCGCCGCGCACGCTATCGGTCAC
>Ga0172382_10009504_pt1 | contig 13261 bp, 13 predicted proteins | sample Leawel138RmetaG_FD_122245 | JGI IMG/M metagenome (GOLD analysis project Ga0172382, IMG submission 122245) | Leachate microbial communities from a municipal landfill in Southern Ontario, Canada - Leachate well 138R metaG | ecosystem: Engineered > Solid waste > Landfill > Unclassified | place...
TCCACCGGCATCACCCAGCGCCGCGCACCCCGGGCGGCGAGCCACCCCAGGGTACGGGCGTTGTAGACGTTCAGGGTAGGCCCACAGACAAAGGGGATACCCCGCTCCATGGCCAGCTGGACGGCCCCCTGGTCATTGGCCTCCACCGTCAGGCCGTGGTTGTCCACCACCTTGCGAATGGCGGTGAGATCAGCGCTGGATTCACTGAGGATCAGACTCGAAATCACCACTTCTTTGGCAGAGCTGTCCGCCAGATAACGGGCGAGGTCGAGCCACTCCGGAATGCGCAGCTGATGGCGCTTGTTGCACACCGCCTCCCCCAGGTAGATCACATCCACCGGGCTCGCCGCCGCAGCCTCGTAAAAATCAAAGACCTGCTGGCGCGGCCAGTAAAACAGGATCGGCCCCAGGGCCAGCTTGAGCCGTGTCATTGCCACACCCTGTCGTAGGCGCCGAGGGTGGTTTGCACGCCCTCGGCGTGTTTGCGCAGACTGCTGTCCCACTCGCGGCGCTTGCGGTCCAACGTCACCCCGTCGCTGTGGTGGATAAAGTACTCGTCGAGGGCGCTGCGCCAGGTGGCCACCACCTGGGCGACATAGGCCGGACTGCGCTGGCGTCCCTCGATCTTGATGGCCTTGACGCCGCAGGCCGCCAGCTCGGGGATCAGGGCCAGGGTATTGAGGCTGGTGGGTTCCTCCAGGGCGTGGCTTCGCCTGCCGTCCACCACGAAGCGCCCCTTGCAGAGGGTCGGGTAGGAGGCGTTTTCCCCCGCGGCGTAGTGGTCCACCAACACCCCGTTGAGACGGGTCTGCAGCCCCTGGGGCGTTTCCCGCCATTCCACCGCCTTGGCGGGGGAGCAGACCCCGGCGATATTGGGTGACTCCCCGGTGACATAGGAGGACAGATGGCAGCGGCCCTCGGCCATGATGCACAGGCTGCCAAATCCGAACACTTCCAGATCACAGGGGGCGGCGGCCGCCAACTGGGCCACCTGCTTCATGGACAATACCCGAGGCAGCACCGCGCGGCGGACGCCAAAGTTCTGGGTGTAAAAGCGCAGGGCTTCGAGATTGGTCGCCGACGCCTGTACCGACAGGTGGAGGGGCAGCAGTGGATGGCGTTCGGCGGCGTAGGCCATCAAGCCCAGGTCGGCCAGAATCAGGGCGTCGGCACGGTGCGCCGCGGCCCTGTCAACCGCCGCCTCCCAGGTGGCGAGGCGCGCCGGATGGGGATAGGTATTGATGGCAACAAAAACCCGCTTGCCACGGGATCTGGCGTAGTCGATGGCCTTGTCCACCTGCTTGTCGGAGAAGTTGAGGCCGCTGAAGCTGCGGGCATTGGTGTGATCGTTGAAGCCCATGTAAACGGCATCGGCACCGTTGTCCACTGCCGCCTTCAGGGAGGTGAAATTGCCCGCCGGGCACACCAACTCCATCATGGCGCCACCCCCTTCCCCGCCCGCTGCGGTTTGCCGGCCTCGGCCGCGCCCCCCCGCAGCAGCCGGCGCAGCACCGTCAGGGCCGCGGGCAACGGCCCCGGCAAGCTCTGGTCATCCACGGCATCCAGGACATTTTTGACATTGAGGGCAAAATCCGTATCCCCTTCAATCACCAAACGGCGCTGAAAAAACAGGGTATCCGCATCCTCGGCCCGGGCCAGCAGCCGCAGAAATTCCATCGGCGTCGCACTGATGCTGGCATCGCTGGCCGCGGCCGCTGGCGCCGCCCGCAACCTGTCGCCGTCGAAGCGGATCAACCAGCGCAGATCCAGATCCCGCACCTGGATGGCCAGGGCCTTGCCAGCCATGAAATCCATGTCGCCGTCGGCAATCTGCTCCCCCAGAACCCGGTTGAGCGCGGCGCTGGCGAGCAGCGCCTGGGGTCGCTGGGGCGCTTTGCGCAACACCCCCCCAAGCAGCCTGGTGACCCGCAGTTGCAGGTTTTCGTCTATAGTCACATCGGTCTCCAGTAGCTCACAGACACAATCACCGCACTTCCCGTACTTTCAATTTGACATTGAATGGCGGTCGCGGAATCTCTGCAGGGTTGCCATGGCGAGGAAAGAGCGTTCAGCTGCGACACCCCCGCAATGACATGGACCAGAAATAATCAGAAGTCCCGCAACATCTTAATGGAGACCAATGGAGATTCATTTGATTGACCGCAAGAACAGCCGACATCCGTTGATCGACAATGACAAAGCGCGGCAGTACGATAAAATTCCACCAGGCAAGAGGAAACCACTATGGCCCGCCAGGTACTGGATACCCAGCAGATCAGGGATCACCATTTGTTCGCCACCCTGCCGGAGGCGGAATTCAGTCGCCTTATGGAGAAGGCCCGCTTGCACAAATTGCGCAAGGAGGACTTCCTGTTTCGCCAGGGAACGGACGCCACCCATTTTTATTATGTGGTCAAGGGCACCATCAAACTCTACCGGATGATGACCGATGGCAGCGAGAAGATCATCGAGCTGGTTCCCGCGGGAATGACCTTTGGCGAGGCCTTGATGTTCAACGCCAACTCCAAATACCCGGTCACCGCTCAGGCCGCGGAAAACAGCACCGTGGTGTGTTTCAATAATAGCGACTACCTGACCCTGCTCAAAACCTTCCCCGATCTGGCCCTGCAATTGCTGTCGGGGATTACCGTGCGCCTGCGGGCCCGCATCAACGAAATCGAGGTGCTGTCCCTCAAGAACGCCTCCCACCGGGTGGTGCGCTATTTGATCGGCCTGACCATGTCCTCCTCGGAGCCGTGCCGCCAGTTCAAACTGCCCGCGGAGAAACGTCTGATCGCCGGCCAGCTGGGCATCCGCCCGGAAACCTTCTCACGGGTCATCGCCCACCTCAAGGAGGAGGGCATTATCGACATCAAGGGCAGGGTGATCACCGTGCTCGACCAGCAGGCGCTGATCAACTACGAGTGACGCCAGCCCGCCGCCGTGGCGGCGGGCTGGCGGACGGCCCTACTTCAGCGACGCGTAATAGGCGGCGAGGTCGGCGATGTCCTGGTCGGACAGGGGTTTGGCCATGGACGACATCATCGGATCGTTGCGCTTGCCATCCCGGTAGTCCTTCATGGCCTTGGCCAGATAGCCCTCCTTCTGACCCGCCAGGTTCGGCCACAGGTCGTTGCCGCTGATGCCGGCGGCGCCGTGGCAGCCGGCACAGGTGGCGGACTTGGCCTTGCCCGCCGCGGCATCGCCGGCGGCGAGACTGAAGGGGGCCGCCACCAGGAGCGCAGCCGCCAGGCCAGAGATACAAACTAATTTTTTCATGGGTCGATCCTCACTGTCAGGTTGGTATTAAAGGGGGTGCGGGGCTTCATGTCCGATAGCCCTCCGCCAGGTTGGCGGCGGGGCGGGGTGCCGGGGGGCCGGACATGGCGTGAATTACCACGTAGAGGAAGAGGACGCCGCCGGCCACGGCCAACAGCCCCCCCAGGCCCATCGCCGCCATACTAGCGATTTCCGCCAGGTTGTCCAGGCCCTGGGCGGAGCCGGCCACCTTGCGCTGGACACCGAGCATTCCCGAGAAGGTCAGCGCGGTGACGTGCAACAACTGTCCAGCGCCGTACAGGTAGGGCTGCAGGTAGGCCATACGGGGGTTTTTGAGGGGAAATCCCAGCATCGGCAGCAGCAGATAGATGAGTCCCATCAAGGCCAGGGTGACACCGACGATGGAGCCGTGGTAGTGGGCGGGGATCACCGTGTTGGAGCCGGTGATCAGGTAGCCGGTAATACCACCGATGGCGAACAGCGCCGCCGAGGTGAGCAGGGCGGCGCGGTAGTGGCGGTGCCTGGGCTGGGCGACTGGACCGGCGTACAGGCCCAGCACCAGCCACAGCCCCAGGGGCAGGGTGAGCAGGCCGCCGTATTTCATCAGGGTGGTGAAGGCCACCAGGTGGGCATCGGAATCCACCGGATACAGGTAGATCAGGGGCACCGCCGCCAGGGGCGCCATTACCAGGGCCACCAGCGTTATTCCCAGCCCCCGGCCCAGGGGCAGAAACTGGCCACAGGCCCGGGCGAGGATAATCAGCGACACCAGCATGATCAGGGTGTAGAAGAACTGCAGGACGTGGCCCCCTGCCCAGAACAACAGGTCGTAGTAGAACTCCCCCTGCAGGTGGCCGGGGAGCCGGGCCCAGGCCACCAGCACCGCCACCACCGCCAGCAGCAACGACCAGGCACCCAGGTAGAGGGCAAAGCGCGGCACCCGTCCGGGGCCCCGGGGCCGGTAGCAGCAGATGAAATGCAGCGCCTGGAGGGCGACACCGGCACTGAGCATGGCGAGACTGGTGAAAAACAGCCAGTGGTCGAGCACCGGGATATAGTTGTTCATCAACGGCTGGTTGCCGCCGAGAAAGGGGGTGAGGCTCATCAACAGGGTGCCGGCCACCGCCAGCCACAGGGCCAGCTGCCGCCAGCGGCTGGGGCCCTCGCTGCCGTAGAGGGTCCACAGCAGGCAGGCGCAGGCGCTGAACCACACCAGGATGGACAGGTCCACGTGGATCACCAGGGCGGTGCGAAAAAAGTCGCGGCCGGGCATCAGCCCCTGGACCCCCGGGGTGCGGGACAGGGCGAGCAACAGGGAGAGGATACCGGCGGCCAACAAGGCGTACACCGCCAGCCGCAACCAGTGGCCCACCAAGCGCCGCCGCCCCTCATCCAGGGTGGGCAGCCCCCACAGTGCGTCCTGTTCTCTGGTCATGACTCCTCCCGGTGGAGGGCGGTCACCGCCGCAACCATGGCGGGGACGGTGGCGCTGGCGTTGAAGGTGGCCCTGGTGCGACCCCGGCGGTCGAGCAGGTAGATATGGGAGCTGTGAGTGAGGCTGTAGTCCCCCTCCCCCAGGTCATCCTTGTGGTAATACACCTGGTACAGGTCGGCCACCTCCCGCACCGCGTCCTCGCTGCCCGCCAGGCCCACCAGGTCGTCGCCAAAGTAGCCCAGGTAGTCCCGCAACAGCCCCGGGGTGTCCCGGGCCGGGTCGAGGGTGACGAACACCAGTTGCAGCTCCGCCGGGCCCAGGGCGCTGCCGTCCCGCACTGCGGCCATCCGGCTGAGGGCGGTGGGACACACATCCGGGCAGGCGGTGAAACCAAAGTTGAGCAGCACCAGGCGGCCGCGGGTGTCGGCGGAGCCAAAGTCGCCGCCATTGGTGGACGGCAGGGCGAAGTCGCCCCCCAGGGTGTACAGCTCCGGCAGGGGGTCCCGGTCCAGGGCGGCCATAAACCGGCTCGCCCCCAGGACTCCGGCCAGCAGCACCACCGCCGCCAGCGCCAGGGCAGCGCCGCGGCTCACGGTGCCACCCCTCTCCCCGGCCTGCTGGCCAGGGTGAGGTAGACCAGCGAGGTGTAGAGCAGGATGGCAACCCCCTGGTGGCTGGCGGCCAGGCTCACCGGGACATGGAGCACAAGGGTGAGGATGCCCAGGGTCACCTGGGTGAGCAGCAGGGCCATCATGAGGTGGGCGGCAATGGCCAGGCGGCCGCCAACCCCGGACCTGAAGACCTTGATGGCCAGCGCGGCACAGGCGACAAAAACCACCACCGCCAGCAGCCGGTGGTTGAATTGAATGGTGGCCATGTCCTCGAAGGCCGCCAACCAGGCGGGGGTCGTGGCATAGACTTCGGGGGGCAGCCAGTGCTCACCCATCCTGGGGAACGTGGGATAGATAAACCCGGCCCTGGTGCCGGCCACCAGCCCACCCGACAGAATCATCACCACCACCAAAATGGTCACCGCCCCCGCATACCTGAACAAACCTCGCTGGGGGGATGCTAGCCGAGGCGTGCGGGGCGCTCCTTGTCCCAGCGCAAGAAACAGCAGATAGGTGTAGAGAATCACCGCCATGGCCAGGTGCAGGGTCAGCCGGTAGTGGCTCACCCTGGGGTTGTCCACCAAGCCGCTTTTGACCATAAACCAGCCCATATAGCCCTGGCAGGCGCCGATCACCAGCAGCAGTCCGAGATGGGTGAGCAACCGGCGGTCGAGCTTGCGCTGCCAGGCAAACAGCACCAGGGGCACAAAGAAGACAATACCGATCACCCGCCCCAGAACCCGGTGCCAGTACTCCAGCCAGAAGATCCCCTTGAACTCATCCAGGGTCATGCGATGGTTGACCTTCTGGAATTCGGGGTACTGCTGGTACTTGCTGAATTCCGCATCCCAGGCCTCGGCGGTGAAGGGCGGGAGAATGCCACTGACGGGCTTCCACTCGACGATGGACAGGCCTGAGTTGGTCAGCCGGGTGACCCCGCCGAGGACGATCATGCAGAAGACCAACGCCGCGCAGGCGAGCAGCCACAGCCTAAGCTGGTTGTTGCTGGCAGTTGCGGTCATGGCGGGGGACTGTGTGTTGTTCATACCAGTAATTACAGCTGAGGGTGAAAAGGGAAAGCATCATCAGGGCAGCCACCAGATGGTGCAGAAGCACCAGTGGCACCTGGGGGCCGAGGGGCGCCATGGCGGCGCCGACGCCCACCTGGGTCACCGCCAGCGCCGCCAGCCACCAGCCGCTGCGGGTGGCGGATTCCACCCCCACCACAACCGCCAGGGCCACCGCCACCACTGCCAGCTTGGCGTGCAGATGGTGGACCAGGGGCGCCGCCCCGGTCGCCACCAGCTCGCCTCCGGGGGAGGTCGGCAACTGACGCAGGGGATTGAGCTCGGCGCCCAGCCCCAGCAATGTCCACATCGGCTCGCCACAGGCGCCACCGCCGCACAGGCTGAGCACATAGGTGACGCTGATCCACACCCCGAGCAGGGCCTGCAACCAGAGCACGCCATTGGCAGCCACCAACAGGGGCAGCGGCAGGGGCCGGCCACCGCCCCCGGGGCCCCGCAGCGACAGGTAGAGCGCGAGGGCAACCGCCACCAGCAGCAGGCCGCCGAGGTAGTTCACCGCACTCAGACCCGGCAGGGTCTTGATCACACTGAAGGGCCCGACCACCGCCAGCACCAGAATGACATAGAACATCGCCCACAGCAGGCGCCGCTCCCTGGTGTTGCAGCAGCCGGCGGCCCGCGCCCGCCACACCAGCAGCACGGCGATTGCCACGATCACCGTCGCCGTCAACCGGTGCACCCCCTTGGCGGCGGCAATCCGCTGGCCGGCCTCCCCCACCGCCCGCAGACTGGTTGTACCCGCGGCGGGCGCCACCAGGCAGCGCTCGGCGCCGTGGCAGAAGGCCTCCGCCTCCAGGTGGCGAATGGCCGCGCTCAACACATTGATAAACAGCGCCAACACCACCAGCACCACCGCCAGCAGGGCCAGGCCACGGCGGCCACCATCAGCGGCCACGGCGACCAACTCCGGAAGCGGAACTCGGCCCGGGGGCTCCAGTGAGGTAAACTACTGCCCACGCTGGGCAGCCAGCGTCACTACGGGAGATTGCCATGCAGATCTTGACCTTCACCTTGGTTGCCATTGTGCTCTATGTGGTTGCCGATCAGTTGCTGAAATTCATCGAACGCCGCCGCGGCAGTCCCCTGCCCCAGCGCAGCCTGGTGTTTCTGGCCATCATCGCGCCCCTGGCACTGATCACCTTCGAGATCCTGCAGCGCCTGTTACAGACCGACTGATCTCACTGGATATCAAATTCACCCCGGTCGCCATCAAAAGTTATCACCGCCACCCGCTGGGGCTGAAGAACGATTTTGCGCTGCAGGCGGTAGGGAAAGCCCTCCTGCCGCTGGTCGTCATTCAAACGCACGTCCACCGCCACTTCGCCACTGGGCACCACCATGCGCCGGTAGAAGGTGGCAATCCCATCCCGGTGAAGTCCCCGCGCCTGAAGCTCTACATCCACCAGAGATTCGCCGTTGAGCGACAGCTGCAACTGCAGGGGGGAGCGCTCCCGCGGGCAGCTGATCTGGTTGCGCATGGTGGGCTGCAACTGTGCCAGCTCCTCCGCGGAGCGCTGGTGGCATTCCCCGACCAGGGCACCGGAGTGGCGAACGCTGATCTTGACCACCGCCTCGTCTTCCTCCAGGTGCTGATAGACCGGGGCATCGGAGAAGTAACCGACAAAGGCGAGGAACAGGGCCAGCAGCAGGGCCTGGCCGCAGAGACGAAGGGGATCAACCACGGTCATCCCCCTCACCGCCGGGGGTCGGGGGGGCGCTGGCAAAGGCGGCCACCTTTTCCCGCAGGGCTCGACGCTCCCCCGCCCCCGCCCACCAGGAGGTGATCTTTTCCGTTGTCGGCGACGGGCGCAGGTAGGGCATGCGCTCCTTGTGCATGCGCTCATCCACCCAGCGGGAACCCAGGCGGGCATAGCAGTCGTCGGGGCTGCAGCCGGTGATAAAAATGCCGCTGACACAGTCCTTGCGCGCCAAATAGTCCATAAATGAGGGGGGCAACTGGGCGATACAGGGCAGCGTCAGCCCCTCGACACCGGGGATATCCAGCCGCGTCACATCGTTGGCGTACTTGCAGCCGAACACCAGCACCCCCTGGCCCGCGCCGCACTGGAGACGGTCCAGCGCCGACTCCACCTCGCCCTTGAGGTGATCGATGGAAAAGCCCGGCAGGTCGATGCCGGACACCAGTTCGTCCACGTGGCGGAAGGGGGTGGCGGAGGGACAGGAGCCGGAGCAGATGCCACAGCCGGTGCACAGGTCCGGGTCCACCTGGGCCATGCGGCGGCCGCTTTTATCCACATGGGGCACCATCTGGATGGCCTCATAGGGGCAATCCTGGTAACACCAGCTGCAACCGTTGCAATTGGGCGGATTGACAATGGCCACCTGCTTGCTGGCCCTGGCCACCGGCGACAGCCAGGGCAGCAGCACCAGCAGGGTGGAAAAGCCCACCAGCAGCCCCCACACGGGCCCCGGGCCCCAGCGGTCGATCAGCGGGTAGACATTCAAGTAAAACCAATCGAGGCGAAGTTCGGCGAGGCCGTTGGCCAGGTCCGCCGGGCCCATGCTCACCACCGGCTTGATCAGGGACAGCACCACCAGCCCGCCGATCACCAGCCACTGCAGAGACCGCTCGGGCTTGGTGCGGGCCTCCTTGAGGCGCTTGATATGGATAAACATGCCCACCAACAGAAATAGGGGAATCGCAATGTGGAGAAACACCAGCAGCGAAAAAAAGCGGTCGCTGAGGACGGCGTTGGTAAGGAAGTTGCCGGCCATGGGCTCGCTGAAATTGGGCAGCCAGTCGAGCCATTCGGTGGTGACTATGGCGACATACTGGGCGAGTTCATCCCACACCAGCCAGAAGCCGCCAATGGCCGAGGCAAATAGCAACCACAGCAGGGGCACCCCGCTGACCCAGGAGAAGGTCCGCCCGCCGCGATAGCGACCCAGGGTGAATTCCCGCACCAGGTGCAGGGTGACGGTCACCGCCATGGCGTCGGAGCCATAGCGGTGAAGACTGCGCATCACCCCCCCCAGGTACCACTGGGTGGTGGTGAGATACTCCACCGACAGATAGGCCCCGCCGAGGCTGGTGTCGAAGAAGATGAACAGGTAGACACCGGTGACGGTGACGATCCAGAACAGCAGGTAAGAGAGCGCGCCAAGCTGGTGAAAAGGATTGCCCGCAGTGCCGTAGAGTCGCGTAAACAGGTGCTCCAGCGGAGCCAGTCCGGCGCGGGCAGTGCGGGCCAGGGCGCGAATCATGGCCCGTCCCCGGTTTGGTCTTTGCCGCTGCGCAGATTGTTGCGCCACTCCCGCACCAGCACCAGGATCATCAGCCCACCCACGGTGAGGCCGACAAAGAGTCCGACAAAAATCGCATAGCTGAAGGCGTACTTGCCGGTGGCCGGGTCGTAGACGGTGCAGAACAGTTTGACCCGATTGGACAGGTTATCCAGCATGCCCTGCTCCCGGGAGGTGCCAAATATCAAACCCTTGAGGGGCTCGATCAGGTGGGGCAGCTCAAACTCGATGCCGTACACCTGGCGATACACCCGGCCCTCGCCGTCGATGATACTGGTCTGGATCAGGTGGTCGAAGCCCCGGGGGCTGGCGTAGTAGAGGAACCCCAACTCCCTGGCCAGGGCGTCGATAGTTCCCTGATCCGCCGCCAGGAAGGGCCAGGTGGCGGTGTCCAGGCCCCGTTCGCGGGCGTAGGTGGCGAGGGCCTCGGGGGTGTCGTTGGCGACATCAAAGCCCAGGGTCACCACCTGGAAGCTGTCGCGGCCAAGCACCGACTGGGCATTGGCCACCGCCTTTTTGTAGAGGTGGCTGGTGGTGGTGGGGCAGATATGGTAGCAGCTGGTGTAGATCAGGCTGATCACCAGGGGCTTGCCGCGAAAATCGGCGAGGGACACCTGCTGGCCGCGACTGTCGATAAACCGGTGATCCCCCAGAGTATTGCCGATCACCCCCTGGCTGATATCCAGTGCCTGCTTGCGCTCGAACTCCTGCTGCTGGGCCTTGGCCGCCCGAGGCAATGCCGGCCCGGCACCCTCACCAGCGGCTGAGTGGGCACCGCCCGCGCCGTGGCCCTGAGAGTCGGCCGCCAGGGCGGAGGACCACAGCACCGCCATCAAGGCACTGACAACAACGATTCTCATCATCGCCAACAGCCCCGGCGCGGCGACGATGTGCGGCTGCAATCGCGGTTCAGGGCTTTCACGACGGTATGCCGCAGAGTTGCTGCATACGAGCCTACACGGGTGAGGTAAGCCCTGACAAAGCGAACGGCGTGTCGCGAAAGCCCTATACCAAGGCTGTGGCCGGGCTGCGAAACACAACACAGCCCTCGAGTCAGAATCATTCATCCCAACCTCTCCTGTCACAATGCCCGGTCAAGAAACACCGCCAGCAGAATCAGTGACAGCTGAACAAGTGAGGCGAAAAAACACTGCATGGCGGTCTTTGGCGAGGGAGCCTGAACCAGCTTCAGGGCGCGCCAGATAAAATAGCCGCTGCCAATGGCGGCGCCAAGCAAATAGATCGCCCCCATACCGGCAAAATAGGGCAGCACGGATACCGCGCCGAGAAGCAGGGTGTTGGCGAGAATGATGCGGGCCGCCGCCGGATCCCCACGCACCACCGGCAGCATGGGCACCCCGGCATTTTCGTAGTCCTTGTGGAGGGCAATGGCCAGGGCCCAGAAATGGGGCGGCGTCCACAGAAACAGCACCAGCGCCAGCAGCAGGGCATCGGCACCAATCTGGCTGTTGGCCGCAGCGGCCCCCGCCAGCACCGCAAAACTGCCGGACAGACCGCCGATCACGATATTGAGGGGGGTGCGGCGCTTGAGCCACAGGGTGTAGACCACCCCGTAAAAAAACGCCCCCAGGAACAGATAGAGGCCGACGGTCCAGTTGAACATCCAGGTGGCCAATACCACGGCGCCACCGAGCAACAGGGCGATCACCAGCAGCCACAGCGGATGGTGGGGCAAGGCGCCGGACAGGAAGGGGCGGTTCGCGGTGCGCGCCATCAGGCGGTCGATGTCGCACTCCACGTACTGGTTGAAGGCCCCGGCACTGGCGCTGGCCACCAGCACGAACACCGCCAGGGCCAGCAGTGGCCACAAGCCCAATTCGGCCCCCGGATTGGCGGCGTAACCCGCCATCGCGGTGACCGCCATCAGCAGGCCGATGCGGATCTTGAAAAGATTTACGAGCTGGGCAAACACCGGAATCATCCCCCGCTGGCGGCGAGAGGGGGACAACCGCCCCCTCTGGACCAGGTCAACTCAAGCCCCAGGTTTGCGCCAGGTACTTCCAGTTGATGAAGTAATACAGGGCAAAAACCACGAAGAATACCGCCACCAGCACCAGGGTCCCAGGTACGGTGAGGGGAGCCTTGTTGGTGGCAAACTCCTCGTCGGTGACGCGGGGCGCCATCATAAAGGTGCCCACCTTCTGGTTCTCGGGAATTTTCGGCCCGAAGAATACCGACACCACCACCACCAAAATAAAGGCGGCGCCACCCACTGCCGCCAGGATTACCGACATGCCGTTGAGGCTCATCATGGTCAGGGCTGCGGCGGAGAACTCGTGGCCGCCATCGGCGGCGGTGAACAGGATGTCCCAGTGGCGACGGGGCACACCCAGGGTGCCCGCCCCCATCAGAAACAGGGCGACCCCGGACATGCCGGCACCGAAGATATAGGGCTGCCAGCTGGCCAGGCGTTTCATCACCACCTGGCGCCGGAAGACAATGGGAATCAGCCAATAGGTGATGCCCATAAAGGTCAGGGTGGTGCCCACCACCACAGTGCCGTGGAAATGGCCGGGCACATACATGGTGTTGTGGATCAGCAGGTTGATCTGCTCGGCGCCCATCACCACCCCGGTGATGCCACCGAGTACACCGAAGCCCACCAGGGACAGGAACATGGCGGAGAACACCGGATTGCCCCAGGGCGCCTTGCGCAGCCATTCGAACAGCCCCGACCGGTAGCCGCGGGCGCGCTGGGCGTGCTCCATGGCCCCTGGCACGGTGAGACCGTGGACCATGCTGGCCATCACCGCCAGGTACATGGCGTAGCTGGTGTTGAAGATCTTCCACTCGGAACTGAGACCGGGGTCCACCAGCAGGTGGTGGGCCGAGGCGATCTGCAGCACCGCGATGTAAAGCAGGAAGGCAAAGCGGCTGACCTTCTCCGACAGGGGCTTGGCGCCAAACAGCACCGCCACCGTCAGGTACCAGATGGAAATATGGGTGGCCACGTTAATCTGCTGGGAGGAGTGGCCGAAGGCCCACCAGATCAGGCGGTACACCCCGGCGTCGATATGGCTGACGAAGCCGAGATTCCACAGCAGGGTGGGAATCAGGATGACGGCACCGGAGGCAATGGTGAAGATGGCGATGATGCAGGCGGTGAGCGCCCCGAAGGTCACCAGGGGTACCGAGCCCTCATAGGTCCTCTCGCCCCTGGCGATAACCAGGGTGCCAAGGAACATAAAGCAGTTGATCAGTGCACCCACGGCAAACAGAATCAGGCCGACGTAGAACAGGGTGTCCGCGGGCAGGGGTACATAGGAGGTCATCATCACGCTGGAATTGCCCTTCACCATCACCGCGTAATTGTTCACCAGCGCGCCCACCACCATCAGCCAGAAGGCACCGTGGCCGATTTTTGGCGTGGCGATGCGGCAGCCCAGCAACACCGCCGAGGCGAAGTGGAGCACCGCCATCTCGAAGAAGATGATCCAGAAGATCAACACATTGATGCCGTGGCCGGTGAGCACCTGGTAGAAGGTGTCGGGGCCCAGCAGGTGGACTTCGGGCCAGCGGGTGAGGCCGACGCCGATACCGAGAACGCCACCTATCAGCAGGAA
>Ga0172382_10009507_pt1 | contig 13258 bp, 12 predicted proteins | sample Leawel138RmetaG_FD_122245 | JGI IMG/M metagenome (GOLD analysis project Ga0172382, IMG submission 122245) | Leachate microbial communities from a municipal landfill in Southern Ontario, Canada - Leachate well 138R metaG | ecosystem: Engineered > Solid waste > Landfill > Unclassified | place...
AGCAGAGGGATATGTCTATGGAGGCGGTGCTGCCTGTCTTAAACAGGATGATGCCAATTCGTGTTCATGCCCACCGGGCGGATGATATCGTCAGTGCAATTCGTCTGGCGGAGGAATTCAACTTAAGGCTTGTAATTGAGCATGGGACAGAAGGGTATCTTATTTCCGATTATCTAAGGGAAAAGGAGGTTGCAGTGGCTATCGGACCCATGCTTACCCCGCGTACAAAAATGGAGCTGAACAAACGCTCCTATGATACTGCCCGGGAGCTTGCCGAGGCAGGCATTAAGATTGCCCTTATCACCGATCACCCGTACAACTCGATAGAGCATCTGAGGCTGTCGGCGATTATTGCCCACCAGGAAGGTCTGGACGGAAACATTGCCTTGGAGGCGGTTACGTTTAACCCGGCCGGGATTCTTAACGTGGTGGACAGGGTGGGGAGCCTCGAAGCGGGGAAGGATGCAGATTTGGTGGTACTGAACGGCCATCCCCTGGATATCGACTCCAAGGTTGATGAAGTCTATATTGACGGACGCCTGGTTTATGAAAGAGAAAAACTGTGATTTTTTGCAGGCCTCAAGCAGCATATGTACATCGACATGAAAAATGTTGAAATTTAGAAAAAAACTCTGCCGAATACTGGATTGACAGCAGGCCTTATGCTATAATCAGTCTGATTAACGGGATGCCCATGGCATTATATCATAATTCCCACAACTGGTTCCGCTGCACGAAACTGCATGGCGGCGGAATCATGATTACATAAAACCGATGGGAGGAAGTTTGTATTGAAAAAGGCTGCAAAGCTGGTTGATATCCTGCGTATGAACCCAAAGCTGATACTTAATTTCATATACAGTATATTTATAAACCTGTTTCATTGCTTCAGGAGCTTTTACCGATTCAGGGTAATAGCCGATTTCGGCAGTCATATCACGAGAGGTGCCGGTGCAAAGCTGCTGATTGACAGAAGGCTTTACCTTGGCGGAAAGTATATTGGCGACATGGCTGCGTCCAAGGCCTATTTGAGGATGTACAGAAACTCTCAGTTTCATGTAAAGGGCAGGGTCAAGCTCGGGCCCGGGGTAGGCATTGTGACGGGTCCCAATGCCAGGCTGACCATAGGGGACAATACATATATCACAGCGTCATCGGTGGTTTACTGTGCCAATGAGATTGAGATCGGCAGCGACTGCGCCATTGCCTGGAATACAACCATAATCGACACGGATTTTCACAGGATCCATTACCCCGACGGCAGCGAAAATGAGTCAAGCCTTCCTGTAAAAATCGGCGACAAGGTATGGATCGGCTGCAACTGCACCATACTTAAAGGTGTTACCATTGGCAGCAATTCCGTAATCGGAGCCAACACCCTGGTTAACCGGGATATACCTCCCAATTGCCTGGCTGCGGGCAATCCGGTACGAATATTGAGAGAGGACATCAACTGGGATGCGTGAATATCGGTGCAGCAAAAACCGGATCCGAGGGATAGAGTCCATTGGATCCGGTATGCTTATTGCCATTTTGCTATAGTACGGCAATATCTGCGGAGCTTACCCAAAGCCCATGGATATTGCAATAGCTGACGGCATAGATTTTGCCTGATTTCTGGAGCTTTACCCGGGTTTGACCTACCGGTTCGCACAGGCCTGCGCCCTCGCCATGGGCACTGAACTGAAAGCCTGCCAGCTCCACCGGGAATTTCGCACCATCAGCCGCAAAGTATACCTTGAACCATGCTATATGATGCTCCCATGTGTTGGGGTGGGCAATGGCATCACCAATGGATACTTTGAGGTCAAAGGGCTCTCCTGCCTTTACCGATTCGGGCGCGTGAATAACCGGGACATGCTTTTCACCCTTGAAATCCCCGGTCTGAAAATAATTTCCGAACATATCCATAGTCAGTCCTCCTTTGTTATTTTATGCTCTATATATAACCAGGGCTGAGACAATCAACCAAATATTATTATACCCGCAATAAGTTGATAACTACGGTGACAGGCACCGTAAAGGAGATAGACATGAACAAGACATATGATCTGATTGCGACAGCCACCTTCGGGCTGGAGGCTGTAGTGGCCAGGGAGCTTAAGAATCTGGGTTATACGGATTCGCTGACCGAGAATGCCAGGGTGCTGTTCAGGGGCGATGCGGAAGCAATCTGCCGGTGCAATCTATGGCTGCGCTCGGCGGACAGGGTGTTTATCCGCATGGGGGAGTTTCAGGCCCTTTCCTTTGAGGAGCTGTTTGAGAGGACCAAGGCCCTGCCCTGGGATGAGCTCCTTCCCGTGAATGCGGCCTTTCCCGTTGAAGGGAAATCCGTTAAATCAAAGCTGTTCAGCGTGCCCGACTGTCAGGCAATAGTCAAGAAGGCAATTGTAGAGAAGATGAAGCAGCGGTATAAAAAACAGTGGTTTGACGAGGACGGCCCCAAATATACCATTGAGGTCGGGCTCTTGAACGATGTCGCCACCCTTACGGTTGATACCAGCGGTGCCGGACTGCACAAAAGGGGCTACAGGGAAAACGCCGGTGAAGCTCCGCTTAAGGAAACCCTGGCTGCCGCCATGGTTGGCCTAAGCTTTTGGAACCCCGGCAGGCAGCTCATGGATCCCCTCTGCGGCTCGGGGACTATACCGATCGAGGCTGCGATGACTGGTCTGAATATGGCTCCGGGATTGAAAAGAAGCTTTGCCTCCGAGGCCTGGCCCATTATCCCGGCAGAGCTGTGGAAAAGGGCCAGGGAGGAAGCCGGGGCCGCCGTAAGAAGGGACCTCGATTTCAGGATTCTGGCCTCGGATATTGACGGCCGGGTGCTGAAGACCGCCAGGCGCAACGCCGAGCTGGCGGGTGTAGCTGAATATGTTGCCTTTCAGACCCTCCCCGTTTCCGATATAAGATCTAAAAAGAAGTATGGGTGCATCATCACCAATCCTCCCTATGGTGAAAGGCTCGGTGAGAAAAAGGAAGCGGAGGAGCTGTACCGGCAGATGGGCAAGGTCTTCTCAGAGCTTGATGCCTGGTCCTTCTATGTGCTGACTGCCCATGAGGATTTCGAACGCTTCTTCGGGCGCAGGGCCGACAGAAAGCGCAAGCTGTACAATGGAAGGCTGAAGGTGGACTATTACCAGTTTTACGGCCCCAAGCCCCCAAAATCCGAGGACGGGAATGAATCGAATGAGGGCTGACAGGTCCCGGAGCCGTATGTAACCATACTATTTCCCTTGAATTCCTTGGTGATTAATTGTAAAATGGTAATATTGATTCCGCTTTGCCCGGCTCTCAGCAGGCAATACATAATTGATTCTGCGCACTTTAAGGTATTTCAATATAACTTGATAATGCGTTATTCCTGCTGCGGGATGAGAAGAACAACATACAGAGAGGAAAGAAAGAGTATGAACGGCAATGTTTTTGATGTACTGAAGGAACGTGGTTTTTTTGCCCAGGTGACCCACGAGGATGAGGTGCGGGAGCTACTGGGAAAGGAGTCCGTTACCTTTTATATAGGCTTTGACCCTACGGCGGACAGCCTCCATGTAGGCCATTTTATCCAGGTCATGGTAATGATGCACATGCAGCAGGCCGGTCACAGACCGATAGTGCTGATTGGCGGCGGTACGGGGATGGTTGGTGATCCCACCGGCAAAACCGACATGAGGAAGATGATGACCCGGGATACGGTCAGAAGGAACAGTGAAGCCTTCAAGGCACAGCTTTCAAAATTCCTGGATTTTTCGGAAGGCAAGGCAATTATGGTGGACAACGGCGATTGGCTGCTGGAATTGAACTATGTTGAATTCCTGCGGGAAATCGGAGTGCATTTTTCCGTAAACCGCATGCTGACGGCGGAATGCTTCAAAACCCGTCTGGAAAAGGGCCTGTCATTCCTGGAATTCAATTATATGCTGATGCAGAGCTATGACTTCCTCGAATTGTACCGCCGTTACAACTGCAAGATGCAGCTTGGCGGAGACGACCAATGGTCCAATATCCTCGGAGGAGTTGAGCTTATAAGGAGAGTTGAGTCGCAGCCGGCATACGGAATGACCTTCAACCTGCTTACCACCAGCGAAGGCAAAAAGATGGGCAAGACCGAGGCAGGAGCCGTATGGCTTGACCCGGACAAGACATCCCCCTACGATTTTTATCAGTACTGGCGGAATGTTGATGATGCCGACGTTAAGAAATGCCTGTCCCTCCTTACCTTCCTGCCCATGGAAGAGGTAAACCGGCTCGGAAGCCTGAAGGATGCCGAGATAAATGAGGCCAAAAAGGTGCTGGCCTATGAAGTGACCAGGATAGTCCACGGCCGGGAAGAGGCGGACAAGGCCAAAAAGGCCGCCGAAGCCCTTTTCGGAGGCGGTGCCGATGCTGAAGTGCCCGGTACGGTCATAACCAGGGATGAGCTTATGCAAAACAGAAAGATACTGGATCTGTTGAGCCTGCTGAAGCTTATTCCTTCAAAGAGTGAAGGCAGAAGGCTTGTTCAGCAGGGCGGCATATTTGTAAATGATATGCGGATTGAGACAATTGACCACGAACTGGGCATGGACGATCTGAAGGACAACAGCCTTATGATCAGAAAAGGCAAAAAGACATACCACAAGGTTACGGTTAAGTGATAAATGACGGAGGAGGGCCCGCAGGCCCTCTTTTTTTGACTGCAAATGATATAGGGATTTTATCGGGCATAAGATTTATCGTAGTGCTGCAAAGGAGGGAATGCATAGATGAAGGATATAATGCCTGCGAAGGCGGCATTCTTTGATCGGGATGGGACCATAAATGTCCAGCCCCCGAATGGGGGCTGGGTGCTGGATTGGAAGGAGTTTGAATTTATGCCCCATGTATTTGATGTCCTAAGGAATGTCAAAAAAAGAGGCTATAAAACCATACTGGTCACAAATCAGCGGTGCGTGGCAAAGGGGCTCATCACGGACAAAGGACTTGAAGCAATCCACCTTAAGATGCAGGAAAGGCTTACAAGAGAGAACTGCGAATTTGACCATATATTTTACTGCCCCCATGACAGGCATGAGGGCTGCGGGTGCCGCAAGCCAAGGCCCGGTCTTCTCCGGATGGCCGAAGGCTTATTTGCGGTGGACAAGGAACACTCCTTCATAGTGGGGGACAGTGAAGCGGATATTCTTGCCGGCAAAAGCTACGGGATTACGACCATACGCCTGGGGGAGCCCCATCCGGCGGCTGACTTTTGCATATACGATTTGTCCCGGTTGTGTTCCTTGCTGGATAAGCTGGGCCTTTAAGTTTGGCTGCAAAACATCAGCATACGGCTATATCATCTTTCTGGCATGCATATAGCTCAAAACCCGGGACCATTTTCTGTAGAACTTTATAAGGTCCCTTTGCTCAACGGCTCCCAGGAGCCTGCTTCCCAGGCTTCTGCGGGTCTGGCTTTCATGGTGGATTGCATAGGCCTTGCCGTTGTATATGATCATCCATCCCTTTTGATGGGCAGAAAGGCAGTAATCGGTATCGCTGCACAGCATGGTGAAGTCCTCGTTCAGCAGTCCGATGTCATCAACCACCGGGCGCCTGACAACCAGTATGGCGCCGGTTACTGCCGCCGTTTTGCATATCTTTAAGGCATCGGGGGTGTTTTCGCGGCGTCCCCAGCTGCGGTGTCCCAGCAGCTGCAGGCCTCCGCAGTAGTACATGCCCCCATGCTGTATCCGCCTGTTGGGATACAGGAGCCTGCAGCCGATAATGCCGACCCTCGGGCTTTTTTGCAGGGTATCAAGGATAAGGCTCAGCCATTCCTTCTGTTCAAAACGTATATCGTCATTTAGAAGTATGAGCAAATCACCAGATGAATTTCTTATTCCCAGGTTTATCGTCCCGGTATAGCCCAGATAAGTACTGTTTTCAATCAGCCTGAAGCTAAGCTCGGCGCTCATTTCCTTAAGACTCTGGTTTATGCCGGAAGGGCTTCCGTCCTTGACAACAATTATTTCATAGGGGATGGAAGCGGATGCTCCGGCCATGCATACATCATTTATGGATTTGATGCATTGCTCAAGAAGCTTATTGTTATTGAGGGTTGGTATTATAAAACTGATTTTTGCGGGTGTGTATAAGGGCTTATCCATTTGCTGCTACCTCCCGGTTTGCTGAAGCATCTTCAAGACCTGTTATTGTTGTGCCCTATGGGGACGTCATTGGTGCTGTGTACCCTTAGCACATAATAATTATGCATACATCCCTGTATGCCAGGTACATTTCCGGTTACCCACCTTTATCTTATGGCTGAATACTCATGGGGGTGCTTGCTTTATCGCACCTGAAGCAAATTCCGATTGAAGGATATGCAATGTATGATTGCTTCAGCATATTCTGTTAAGTGTGGCAGGCAAATTGCGCCAAACAGCCGGGCTGGAGGTATAAGAATGGTAAAAATAGCGGTAAGAAGGGGAGGCGGGTATGGCGATATACTTCTGACCACACCTGTCTTAAGGGCAATAAAGCAGAAGTTTCCCGGAAGTATTCTGGATTTTTATACTGATATCCATGGAATGAAAGTGATAAGGGGCTTTCCCGGAATAGACAGGGTTGTCCTCTGCAGAGGTTTCTATGATATTCATTACAGGCACCTTGCGGGATATGATTTCATTTACAGCCTGTTGTATGAAAAATACCCCAGCATGCATATCATGGATGCCTATGCCAAAATAGCGGATGTTAAGCTGCGGGACGAAAGACCTGAGCTTGTAATGCTGCCCGAGCATTACAGGGAGGCCGAAAGGCTTTTTCATAAATACGATATCGGTAATGACAGGATTGTTATAGGCTTTCACAGAGGACCCACGTGGCCGTGCCGCACATGGCATGCGGAAAAATTTAAAGCCGTTGCCGATCGCCTTAAAAGAAAATATGATGCAATCTGCCTGGAATTCAGCGGCAGACGGGGATACGGCTGTGGCTTGGGGATGGATTTGACCGGTAAGACCAGTATCCGGCAGACTGCCGCCATACTAACGAGGTGCAGGCTGCTCGTATGCATAGACTCCTTCATGCTGCACCTGGCCTATGCCATGGGAACCCCTGCCGTAGCCGTATTTGGATGCACATCTCCCCAATACAGGCTGCCCCGGCATGAAGGATATATAGGGGTACAGACTGAAGGGGGCTGCAGGGGCTGTTATCATGACGGGATCCCCAAGACCTGCTGCTCATGCCGGCGTGATCGGGTAATATGCATGGAAGAGGCAGGCATTCAGGAGGTTGTTAAGGCTGCTGAACAGCTTATTGATAAATTTGCATAAAGAATTCTGATTCTATTGAAATATCGGGGGTAGACATATGCGTATTTTGGTTGAAAGGTATAATGCACTGGGAGGAAGAGGGGATATTCTTCTGGCCACACCTGTATTTCCGGCATTGAAGGAAAAGTTCCCCGGATGCCATATCACCCTTTTTACTGCGCCGCATCTGGCCGTTATAATGGCAGGCAATCCGCATATCGACGAGATAACCTGCAAGCGGCCCCGCCGCTCGGGCTTTGACAGGGTCATCCGCCTGGACTACATCAGGCTGCCTGCCAATCTGCATATTATAGACGCGTTTGCCATAAACGCCCATGTGAAACTGGAGAACAAGAAGCCTTTCATATACCTGTCGGACAGTCATCACAGGGAGGCTCAGAGGTTTATGGATTTCTACGGTCTTAGGGACAGTGATCTTACAATAGCGGTCCACAGGGGTCCCACATGGCCGGAGCGCATGTGGCCCCAAAAGCGTTATCCAAAGGCAGCGGATTACTTCAAGGAAAAATATAATGCCAGGTTTATTGAGCTCAGCCAGTTCAAAGGGATGGGTCTGGGGCTTGGCATTGATTTGACGGGGAAGACAAGCATCAGGCAGACGGCTGCCATTCTGAAAAGGTGCAAACTTCTGCTTTGTGTGGATTCCTTCCTGCTGCATCTGGCCAGTGCCGTGGACACACCAACCGTCGCACTGTTCGGTTGCACCAACCCTGCCCTGAGGCTGCCCTTCAATGACATATCCACGGCACCGGAAACCCCCAGCAAATGCCGCTGGTGCTATCACAAGGACCAAAGGCGGCAGTCCAACCTCTGCACCAGGGACAGGATATACTGCATGGAATCAATTTCTGTTGAGAGTGTAATTGAGAGCATGGAAACCATCCTGCGGAAAACCGGTGCCATAATTTAAAGTGCTCTCTTCCCATGAATTATTTCTGTCAATGAGACAGCAGTCTGCCTGTCAGAACGGATCGGCACAGTAATACGGCTTTTCGTCAGCGCCGCCGCCGGCTCCCGCCCAAAAGCCCCGACAGAACCAGCAGACGCAGGAGCTGCATAACTGCCATGATGGTGGCGGCCACATAGGTAAGGGCGGCAGCGTTCAGTACCTTGCGGGTGCCGCCCGCTTCATCCCTGGTCAGGTAGCCTCCGGTCTCTAAAGCCTCCAAAGCCCTGCTGCTGGCATTGTACTCAACGGGCAGGGTAATCAGCTGGAATATGACTGCCAGACTGAAAGCCAGAACGCCTATTAACGCCAGGTTGGGTATATTGAAAAACAAGCCAGCAAGCAAAAGGGGAAACGCCAGCTGTGAGCCTATTGAAGCCACAGGCACTATTGTGCTGCGAAGCTTGAGGGGACCATAGCCGGTATCATGCTGAAATGCATGGCCCACCTCGTGGGCAGCAACTCCCAGGGCGGCCAGGGAACCGGACTGATATACCTCCGGTGACAGGCGAAGGGTCTTGGTTCTGGGATCATAGTGATCCGACAGCCTGCCTTGAGTCATCTCAACCTTGACATCATATATGCCTCTGCTGCCAAGGAGTTCTCTGGCAACCTCCGCACCGGTCATATGCCGCGAGGCCATTATCCGGGAGTACTTTCTGAATGTGCCTGATACCTTTGCCTGGGCGTACATGGCCAGCAAAATGGCAGGTATAAGCAATATATAAGTAGGATCAAACATCATATACGGGAACATGGTGTCTCTTCCTCCTTTTTCTGTTATTCAATTCTTAATCCGATTATAGCATCTACACTCCCTTATCTTCAATACTCATTCTCTACAGCTTGACCTTCCTCACCTTGGGGCACTGATCCTTCAAGGGGTCATAGGCTTCATACACCATAGGTATCTGAAGGCCCTTTGATATAACCTCATTTATAGTCATCAGATCCTCACGGTTTACCTGGGACAGGGCAGTCTTGCCCAGGGCCCTGATGCCCTCTTCCATCTCCAGCTTGCAGGAGGCCAGAAAGTTTTTTAATGCTGTCGCCCCTGTTTCTATATCGAAATCATCGGCATATTTCTCGCCGTAAAAGGTGATGGAGGTGGGGGGTTCAAAGGGGAGGGCCTTGATCATCTGCGGATGGGACACGGCAAACAGGGCGATAGCGCCTATCTGGCAGGCATCCGCCCCAAGGGCGCATATCTTGAGGGCATCGCCGGGGGTTCTGATGAGTCCCGACGCAATCAATGAAATCCGTTCCTTGAAGCCGTGCTTCTGCATCCATTTATATGCCCGGTCTATGGCAAATACCGTAGGCAGTCCGAAATCATCCTGCAATATGGGAGGCGAACCCTTGGTTGCTGCATCGGATCCGTCAATCACCACAAAATCCACACCGCTGGTGCATACCCAATACAAATCCATCTCCAGATACTTGCCCGCAGCTATCTTTGCGCCTATGGGCACACCTCCGGTAATGCTCTTCAGTTTTTGAACCAGCCGGACCAAATCCTCGGGATTTTGCACCTCGGGCTGCCTTGCATTGGTCACCAGATTCTGATTGGGTCCCCTTTTGAAGTCCTTACGCAGCTGATCGTCAATCATTTGGGATTTTAATATGTGGCCGACTCCGGCATAGGCCCCCTGTCCAAATTGAATTTCGATTGCATCGCACTGCCTTAAGATCTCGGGGGTCTTCCCCCAATCACCTCTGTTGTACTGATAAAACAGGTATTTTGCTGCCGCCCGTTCCTCAGGCAGAAAGGCGCCGGCACCGACATGGGCTGCTGTACCCACTGCCGCTGTCCCTTTGGCCAGTGCGATTTTAATCTCCTTGCTCAGGGCAATCCCATAGGCCATGGGTGCCATCATCATGGGGTGCTTTAATATCACAGGCTTTTTGGAATGCGGGCCTATAACGACATCCATATATATCTCTGTGTCAATCTGCGTCGGCATGCTGTACAGCTGGGCTATATTAAACTTTATGTCATCCAGGCCCCCGTACTTTCTGGGTGTGCCCATGGGCCGCTCCATGAGTTTGGCGTCCTGAGCCCTGAAGTTGGTTTCCATGGCTGCCTGGGGACCGATTCTGGTTGTTGATGAAACCACTTCCCACAGGTTTTCGTCATACAAATCACTGGTCAGGATCCTCATAAACCGGTCAAAGATTTTATTTACTGCAACCCTGCCCAGCTTGGCAGCCCCTGCGGCCCCCAATGCAGCCGCAGCCCCTGCCGCCGCTAAGGCGGCTATGTGGTTTCTGTTCAGCTTCAAGGCATATTTCCCCTCCAAATTTGGTATCCGCTTTAGTATATGGAGAGCTTTCCGTAAAAATACAAAAGCAAACCAAATGGTGGGACAACAACAGCGATGCCAAATGCGCAGCGACACAGGGCTCCTGTATTATTCTGTAGTTTTTTGTAACAAATTTACAATAATCAATAAATAGGGTTGCATGCTCGACCGCTTATGTTATAATATCAATATGGATTTGGAAGGAATACAGCCACGGAGGTTTTCCGCAGCCGGGCATGGCTTTTGCCATCCCTTTGCCGGCGGAATCACCGCGGTGTTTTATTATGTGAGGCCATGGGCCTGCTGACTTTTTATCTAGTCATAAAAGGGGGTAATGATTGTGAAAAAGAGTTTATTAAGTTTATTGATGTGCATAAGCCTTTTACTGGTACAGTTCAACCTGGCCGGGATTCCTGCCGGTGCTCAGGGACAGGTGGTGGTGGAGGCTGCCTTTAACGAGCAGATGGTCATGAACCTGGATGGAATGCCCGTTATTGCTGCCCTGGGCAGCTTTGGCCTGAATTACGGCATATACAACGGCGAAGCGGCTGTAATAGAGGAATGGCAGCTGATAGAGTCCCTTTCACCGATAGGTGAGGATGAACGCCTTAATGACTACATTGTAAGTGAACCCATACCTGCCGGCAATGCCAAGACCCTGTCGGGTCAGCCCTTCAGCGGGATTGATGAAGAGAAAGCGCCCCATACGGTCTATTATCGTTTTCGCTACAGGCTGGCCGGTGAGACGGATTTTCATGCAATTTTCGGACAAGAGACGGTGTATGTGGCCAATACACAGCTCAATGTAACCTATAGCGCCGACTATACAGCGCCGGTCTACCTTGGACAGGATATAAAGCTGATTGCCGAAGTGGAGTCCCTGGCCAATGTTACCCTTTACAATATTATTGTATCCGACAGCGTCTATGGGGAGATAGGGGTTATCGACGTGCTGCCGCCGGGGGGCTACAAAAAGGTTGAAAAGGTTTTCCCTGCCCGGAAGTCCGATGCCAACTATCCCATATTATCCTTCAATCATCCCGTAATTGTGGAAAAAAACATCAAACAGGAATACTTCGAAAAACAGACGGTTATAGACGTGATTGCGGAGGAGTCCATAGCATCAATTCAGGTAACGGGGACCTCGGACCAGGGGTATCTGCCGTCAATGAGCAGCGCCGAGTTTTTAATCAAGGTAAAAAATACGGGGAATACGCCCCTGGTTAACATACAGGCCAGCGATTGGAACGGGCAGGGCATCTTTGAGTATGAAAGGCTGATGCCTGAGGAAGAAGCGGAATTCACATACAAGGCTGAAATAGAGCCCGACATACCTTATGAAATCCTGACAACGGCCGTTGTTGAGGGCAGCAGCCAGAAAATAAAATCCGTATACACCATCCAGATAAAGCGCTATGATGCCAAGGTGGAAATTGAACGCTCCATCGGCTCTGATACAATCAAGGATGGTGACAAGTTCACCATTAACTATAAGATTAAGAATACGGGGAATATCGATCTGGCAGACATTACCGTTGAGGAGTCGTTTTTTGGGGAGATTAGGCGCATATCCCTGCTGAAGGCAGGCGAGGAGGCGGTATTCTCCCATGAGTTTACCGCCAAGGCGGATATGGTCAGCAATACGGTTCTAAATGCGGTTGATACTGAGATGGGAAAAGGCTACACAAGCGAGGCCGGGGAGATGAAGATCCCGGTTGAGGCTGTACAGGAGACGGGGGATCAGGAGGAGAAGCCTGCAGCCCTTTCCGTAGTCCTGGAGACTGAAAAAACCGCCCTGGAAAAGCCGGGCAATGTCGAGCTTTTCTGTACTGTTGCCAACACCGGAGGCAAGACCCTTTACAGTCTTGAGATAAAGCTCATGGACAGGGGTACGCTCGTTGAGAATATATCCCGACTTGAGCCCGGCGAGCAGCAGAAAATCAATATTCTGCCCATGCGCCTGGACAAATCGGAGACCTTTAGAATAGTGGTTACAGGCCTTGACGGAGACGGCAATGCCGTATCCTATGAAAGCAGCCCCTTAAGCATCGAGGTCAGCGGTGCGGCATCGGGCGGAAAGACCTCCATACTGCGTACAATTCTGATAGTCATTGTACTCCTTATTATTCTGACGATCGGCAGCCTGGTATATCTGCTGAGGGGTTCCATAAGGCTGCCTGTGCGCCGCAAGCGCAGACCGGGGCGAAGCCTGCCAAAAATGAAATAAGGGTTTTGAGCTTTAACCCTTATTTCAAATTGTTCCTTGGATCCTTGCTTTCAAAATAACATTCCTGGCACCGGCTCTGGTATATGTTCAGGCATTCGGGACATACCGGCTGATTGCATGTGCTGCATATGGATTCCGTCTGCGAATCATATGCCCTGCTGCAAACGCTGCAAATGTCTTTCATATGATTTCACTCCCTTTGTTATTTTGCACACTAGTGAATATTCTTTACGGGATTTTTTATCTTTATGCATCTTTCAAGGCTTGCCTCCGCAAAAATCTGCCGCCAAAGCAAAAATATCGGCGGCAAGCCTTACGCTGTTGTATTTTTATGGTATAATAAAACTATACGGCAGATACTTAGAATGTTATTGCTAGGGGGATTCTTATGAGTGGGGAGAGCCAGCTTTTGTAGAAGGCCAAAAACGGCAGCCTTCCTGCCTTTGAAGAACTTGTCCTTCTCTACGAGAAAAAGGTCTACAAC
>Ga0172382_10009508_pt1 | contig 13258 bp, 12 predicted proteins | sample Leawel138RmetaG_FD_122245 | JGI IMG/M metagenome (GOLD analysis project Ga0172382, IMG submission 122245) | Leachate microbial communities from a municipal landfill in Southern Ontario, Canada - Leachate well 138R metaG | ecosystem: Engineered > Solid waste > Landfill > Unclassified | place...
AATATAAATTAAATAAAAGACCAAGAAAAAAATTAAATTATGAGAATCCTAAAAATATATTTTATAAATTTGTAAATAATTATGTTGCATTTGATTATTGAATCTGCCTTTAAAAATAAGTTAAAAAATATTTTGATTTTTAAAAATGGTATTCTATATTTGCATTTGAGTATTAAACATATTATTTATTTAAATTATTAAACAATGAAAAATTTTAAGTTATTTGTCGGTGTTTTTCTGATGATTGTTATTTTTGCTTCATGTACAACTTCTAACAGAGTAACTGATGGAAGATTTGTTCAAAAAAGGAAGTACAACAAAGGGTTTCATATTAACTCAACTAGTAGAGTAAAAGCAAAAGAAACAACAGTAAATTATGATTTAGCAATTACTGAACAAGCTCTTGTTGAAGCACAAGTAGAAGAAGTAGCTAAACCTAAAGTTCAAGAAAAAGTTGCTAATTTAAGCTACACTTCTAACCAAGAGCTAATAGTTCCGAATAAAGAAAACTATGTTTCTACAGAGGAAATTGTTGCAGCTAATACAAAAATTATTGAAAAATCAAATCTTGAAACAAAAGCAGCAAAGCAAGAATTTAAAAATCAAAAAAGATTTGACAAAAATTTACTTAAAAGCTTGCGTTATGCTAGTCCTGTGGCAACAAGCGGCGGGGATAACCAATTAGTAGCTTTATTGTTATGTATTTTTGTAGGTGTTATTGGCATACATAGATTTTATTTAGGTTACATAGGTATTGGTGTTATACAACTATTGACTGGAGGTGGTTGTGGAATTTGGACACTAATTGATTTAATTAGAATAATAACAGGAGACTTACAGCCAAACGGAGGACGCTACTCAAAAACTTTATAATTTTAGAATAATAAATGAAAAAAACTTCTAAAATTGTTTGGAAGTATATTAAAATAATTGTTTTAATTGCTATTCCTATTGTACTTTGGATTTTGCCTGCTAATTTTTTTGACCAAGGTAAAAGTATTAGTTTATTTGCATTGTTTGGTCTTGAAGATTTTATTTATTCTACCGGCATAACAAGGGCAATTATGCACTTAATGCATTTTGATTTTACTGGTGCTGCCGAATATAATAAACTTAGTTTTATTGTTTTGCCTTTACTATTTTTATTATGGCTAAAATTACTTTTAAGAGAGTTTGGTGTAAAAATTTTAAAATGGTTTTAAACTGTAATTTGAGTTTAGTTTTAATTTACTAAGTTTAGCCTGATTAGATATATTGAAAAAAAAAGGGCTGTCTCAAAACACCTTTTAAAACAATAAACTTTCAAGCTGTTTTAGAAGTGTTAAAATGCAAGGCTCTGAAATTGAGGACGAAGGCGCGTACAAAAGTAGGTGACTGAGTCCGAATATTGAAAGAAGCAGTTTGACACTTATGAGGTATCGCCATTTTTATGTTCATATTCTTTTGTTAGTTTTGTAACTAAAATATATTTTAAATTTTATGTATATACCTGAAAAATTAAATAAAGGAGATAAAATTGCAATTATTAGTCCTGCCGGTAGCGTAAATCCTGAATTTGTAAAATCTGCATCAAATTTAATAAATTCTTATCAGTTTCAAGCAATAGTTTTTCCTTCTTGCTTAAAAAAGAATTTTCAGTTTGCAGGTAAAGATGAAGACAGGTTACAAGATTTACAAAAAGCATTGGATGATGAAAATATTAAAGCAATTTTATGTTCAAGAGGTGGATATGGAATAATTAGAATTTTAAATAAACTGAATTTTGAAAAATTCTTAGAAAAACCAAAATGGATAATAGGATTTAGCGATATTACAAACTTGCATTTAGCTTTAAATAAATATAATGTAATGAGTATTCATGGTTTAATGACAAAAGCAATGCACGAAGTTCCTGAAACTGTGGCGGTAAAAAACATTTTTAAAATTCTTGAAGGAGAAAAAACAAAAATTATTTGCCAAAGTCATAAGTTAAATAAAAAAGGTGAAGTTGAAGCTGAAATTATAGGAGGAAATTTATCAATAATTTACAGCCTGCAAGCAACTGATTTTGAAATAGATACAGATAATAAAATTTTGTTTATAGAAGATCTTAACGAATATTTATATCATTTAGACAGAATGATGCTAAGCCTAAAACTTGCAAAGAAATTCGATAAACTTAAAGCCCTTATTGTTGGAAGTTTTTCAGATATGAAAGATAATCAAAATGCTTTTGGAAAAACTGCTTATGAAATTATTGCCGAACATATTGCCGAATTTGATTTTCCGGTTTGTTTTAATTTTCCGCTTGGACATATAAATAATAATATGCCCATAGTTTGTGGACAAAAATATAAATTGGAAATTGCAGATAAAGTTAGTTTGTACTGATTTTTCTTTATTTTTGCAAAATCATGGAATATAATTCAAATATACATTGCGAAATTTGTGGAAATAAAGATATTGAAAAATTTTCTTTAAAATATGATAGAAATGATTTTAAAATAAGTCATTGTCAAGTTTGCGAATTTGATTTTATCCCACAATTTTATAGAAAAGAAATTCCTTACGAAAATTATAGAGATGAGGCAGTATTAGAATCTGTTCGTAAAGGAAATAATTATATTAAATTTCGCAGACATAAGCTTAGAATTAAATTAATAAAAAAGTTTAAAAAAACAGGAAAACTTTATGATATAGGAGTTGGATGGGGACATTTTCTGCATGCAGCCCAAGTTTTAGGTTTCGAAAGTTCAGGAGTTGAAATTTCTGAGCTTATGTATCATTACGCAAGTCAAGATTTAAAATTAAATGTAGAACACGATGATTTTTATAATCTAAGCTTAGCAAAAAATAATTGGGATGTGGTAACAATGTGGGACGTGTTAGAGCATATTTCTGAGCCACAAAAAGCAATTAAAAAAATCAAGGAAATTCTTAAACAAGGTGGCTTGCTCATTTTACAAGTTCCACAAATAGATTCAAAAGTTGCAAAAAAACAAAAGCAAAACTGGTCTATGATGTCTATTGAACATATTAATTATTTTTCTAAAAAAAGCATAAAAAACCTTTTAGAAAACAATGGTTTTGAAATTATTAAAATCAAATCTTCTTATGAATTAAAATTGTTTTTAATGTTTACAGTTTTGCCTTGGATAAAACGTAGAAAATCAAAACAACAAGATAAAAAACTTGAAATTACAAATGCAGATAGACAAAATTTCTTTAATAAATTTACTAAGTTTCCTAAATTTATTATTTGGCTTGGCTTATTAGCTCATGATTTAATATATAATTTTATGTCTGCAATAAATTATGGTGAAGAAATGATTGTTGTAGCAAGAAAAAAATAAAGATATGAAAGAATTAAAAAAAACTGTGATTTTTGATTTTGATGGTACACTTGCAGATACTTTGGAAGTTATGCTGGCAATTTTTAACAGAATAGCACCAGAATATAAATGTAAACAAGTTGAATTTTCTGAAAAAGAAAAATATTTGGGTTTATCTATTCCAGAATTACTAAAAGAAGTAAATGTTTCAATGCTTTTGTTACCAAGATTAGCATTAAGAATGAAAAACGAACTTACAAAAGAATTACATAAAGTGTCTGCTTTTCCGGGTATTGAAGAAAGTTTACATAATTTAAAGGAAATTGGATATAGTTTGGGTGTAATGAGTTCAAATTCAGTTAAAAATATAAATGCTTTTTTAAAACGAAATTCATTATTTGAGCTATTTGATTTTATTCATTCCGGGAAAAATATTTTTGGAAAGGATAAAGTTATTTCTAGAATACTTTCAAAATATAAAATACCAAAAGATTCAGTGGTTTATGTAGGAGACGAGCATAGAGATATTGAAGCAGTGAAAAAAATTAATATCCCAATTATTTCTGTTACTTGGGGGTTAAACTCAAAAGAATTATTAGAAAAACATAAGCCTAACTTAATAATTAGCCAAGTAAGTGAATTGTGTAAAAGTGTAAAAGAAATAATTCCAATATATTAATACAAATATTTGGAATGATTATAAAATTGCTTTTATAAACTTTTAACCACTAAAATTCTGGCTTTAACATCTCCGGGGTTATTAATACAATGATAACTTCCTGCTGGACATACAATAAATTCATCTTTTTCAGCAAATTCAGTTTTATCATCAATAATAACTTCTGGTTTTCCTTCCAATATATAAAAATAAGCAGGAATGTCTATTTTTACTTTTGCTAATGATTTTCCTGGTTCAAGTTCTAAATGCAAAAATTCAGTTTTATCATCTATATTTAAAACTCTAACATCTGCATTAAAGGGATTTTCACGTTTTTCAGCATTTTTAAAGATAATTTTTTTCATATTCTGCTATGCTTTTATCATAATTAGCATCATTTTAAATTTCTCTAATGCGTTTACTGCATGAGGAATATTTGCAGGCATAATTATCATTTCGCCAGCTTCAACAATATTTGATTTTCCGCCAATTATAACTTCCGCTTTTCCGTCTGTTACTAATATCATAGCATCAAATGGAGCTGCGTGTTCGCTTAAAGCTTGACCTTTATCAAAAGCAAAAAGACTAAGATTGCCTTTTTCTTTTTTAAGAATAGTTTTACTTACAACAGAGCCGTTTTGATATTCTATTTCGTCTTGAGCCCTAACTGATTTTGAAATTGGAAATGAGTTTGTATTCATATTTATAAAATTTAATTTTTTGTAAAAAAATATAAGTTTTTCGATTAACAAAAGAAATTGAGAATAGTTTTAAATTAATTTGGTTTTTACTAAACTTTAGCATAAAATCTTGCAAAAAGAATAATTTACAAACAAAATTAGCAAAAAAAACAAAAAAGTTTAAACAAAATGAGTATTTTGCATGTTTTTAAACTAAATTTGTCGGAATAATTTATTTGAAATGAAAAGAAACATTCTTATTTTATTTTTTCTTCTTTATTCTTTGAGTTTTTATGCTCAAGAAAAAGATAGTATTCCTATGGAATCCATGGATATTCCTGTTATAACGCTTACAGAAAGTGAGTTGGAAGACGATATGCAAAGTCAAAATATTTCAGGACTTTTACAATCTGTCCAAGATGTTTATATGAATACGGCTGGCTATACTTTTGGGCAAGCACGTTTTAGAATTAGAGGCTACGAAAACGAAAACTTTTTAGTTTTAATGAATGGCTTGGTTTTAAATGATGCTGAAACTGGTCGTGCTTTTTATAATTATTGGGGTGGGCTAAACGACGCAACAAGAAATAAAGTTACTACATCAGGTTTGCACTTTTCTGATTATAGTTTTGGAGCTTTAAATGGGGTTAGTAATATTTTAACAAGGGCCTCCGACTATCGCCCAGGTTCAAGTATAAATTATGCTATAGCCAACAAAAGTTATAGAAATAGGATTATGCTTACTCATGCCACTGGTTTAATGGATAATGGTTGGGCTTTTACTTTTTCAGCTTCATCGCGTTGGGCTCAAGAAGGATATGTAGAAGGAAGTTTTTATGAGGCTTATGCTTATTTTTTAGCAGCTGAAAGAAAAATTAACGACAAACATAGCGTTAATTTAACTGTTCTTGGTGCTCCATCACGTAGTGGAAGAGGAGGGGTAGCAACTCTTGAAGCATACGAATTAAGCGGAGACAATTTCTATAATCCTAATTGGGGTTATCAAAATGGAGTGAAGAGAAATTCAAGAGTGGGAAATACTCACCAACCACGAGTTTTATTATCGCATTATTGGAAAATTAGACAGGATATGCAATTAAATACTTCGGCTTCGTATTTGTTTGGACGAAGCGGTGTTACTGCCCTAAATTGGTATGATGCTGCAGATCCACGACCAGATTATTATAGAAATCTTCCAAGTTATTATCAAGAAGGCGATTATATGTTTGAGCTTCTTACCGACAATTGGTTAAATCAAGAAAATTATGGACAATTAGATTGGGATGAGTTTTATTTTGCAAATAGAAAAAACTTATATACAATAGTAGATGAGAGTGGAATTCAAGGAAATAATCTTACTGGAAACAGAGCTAAATATATTATCGAAGAAAGAAGAAATGATGTAAAAAGATTTGATTTTAATTCTAATTTAAGTAAACAACTTGGAGAAAATGGTAAATTAGTAGCCGGTATCAATATTATGTCAAATAAAACTCATAACTTTAAGGTAATCAACGATTTGTTGGGTGCTGATTGGTGGGTTGATATTGACCAATTTGCGGAAAGAGATAATGCAGACGATGAATATTATATTCAAAGTGATTTGGATAATCCTAATAAAGCCGTTAAGGAAGGAGATGTGTTTGGATATTATTATATTTCAAATATTAATAAAGCTGATGCTTATGGGCAAGTAGAGTATAAATTAAATAGAATAGACTTTTTTGCAGCCTTAAATCTTTCATATACTGATTTTTGGAGGACTGGTAAAATGCAAAACGGAAAATTTCCCACTAATTCTTATGGTTCTTCGCCTCATAAAACTTTTTTTAATTATGCCACAAAAGCCGGAATTAATTATAAAATTACAGGGCGAAACTTTCTTATTGCCAATGCTGCATATATGACACGGGCTCCATATTTTAGAAATTCTTATGTATCGCCAAGAACTCGTGATAATGTTGTTCCTAATCTTTCGAGTGAAGAAATTTTTACAGGAGATTTAAGCTATTTGTATCGTTCGCCTTATATACTCGCAAAAATTACTGCTTATTATACAGAATTTCGTAATGCTATAGAAAGTAAAAATTTCTATCACGATGAGTTGCGTACTTTTGTAAATTATATTATGACTGATGTGGATAAAGTACATTATGGCGGAGAATTAGGCATTGAGGCAAAACTTTCGCCAACTGTAAACTTGACCACAGCTTTTGGATATGGAAAATATTTGTATAATAATAGACCTAATGTTACAATAGTAGCCGACAACTCTGCCGAAGTCCTTGCAGATGAAAGAAGTGTTTATATTAAAAATTATCATATTGGTGGAAGTCCAGAAATGGCTGCATCAATTGGTGGTAGATATAATGCACCCAAATATTGGTTTGTAGGCCTTAGTGGGAATTATTTTGCAAACTCTTATGTTTCTTTAAATCCAGAAAGACGAACAGAAGAAGCTTTAAATATGTTTGTGGATACTGACCCACAAATTGAAATGATTTTAGAACAAGAAATGCTTAGTTCAGGATATACAATTGATATTTGGGGTGGTAAATCATGGAGAATTAAAAGAAAATATACAGTGGGATTTAATTTGAGCATTAATAATATTTTAAATAATACTAAATTTTTAACTAATGGTTTTGAGCAATTAAGGTTTGATAAAACAAATATTGACAAATTCCCTAATAAATATTATTATATGTACGGAAGATCGTATTTTTTAAATGTTTATCTTAGATTTTAATTAAAAAAACACAATAAAATGAAAAATAAATTATCAATATTAATATCTTTTAGCCTTATTATAATAGGCTTTGGCTTTTATTCTTGTGAGAAAGAATTAGATAGACCGCCTATAAAAGAATTAGATGAAACAAAAATTTTAACAATCAAGGATTTGTATGATATTCAAGCTGAAAATGGAGACGATTATGTTTTTGTTGATGAATATATGTTGTTTGCTACTGTGGTAATGGACGACTCAAGCGGAAATATTTATAAAGAGGCATATTTACAAGATTCTACAGCTGGCATAAATGTTTATAAAATTAGTCATGCAGGTGCTTTGGAAGTAGGTCAATATGTAAGAATAAATTTAAAAGGAAGTAGTTTGAAAAATTATAGCGGAAAAATGGAATTGATTTTTGCAGATGTTTTAGATTTTAGAAAATCTATGGTAGTGCAAAAATATAATCAATATATTGAGCCTGCTGAAGCAAGATTAGATGAAATATATGAAGGCAAATGGGATTGCCAGCTTGTAAAGTTAAAAAATGTTGAGTTTATTCCTGCCGATACAAGTAAAACTTATGCTAATTTAGGCGGAAATTCTTCACAAAACCGAAGTCTTAGAGATTGTACAGGAAAAACAGTGATTATTAGAACAAACGACAGATCTAAATTTGCAGGAAATCCGCTTCCAACTGGAAATGGTGATGCAATTGGAGTAATTACTAAATTTATAAATAATAATAATGTAGTTACATGGCAATTGTTAGTTCGTGACCCTGAAGAAATAATGTTAAATAATCCACGTTGTGGTTCTTAAAAATTTGTATTATGAGAAAATTTAAAATATTAACAAAATTCATTTTTGCAATATCGCTTGCAATATTTGCTTTAAGTTTAAATTCTTGTATCCATGAGAATTTTGAAGAGCCAGCTATAACTAATATTACAGAAGGCACAAGTTTAACCTTAGACCAAGTTTATCAAATTTTTAATGATAGCGTTTTAAGTCTTGGAAAGCAATCTTATAAGTTTGAAGATGATTATTCAGTTTGTGCTGTGGTTTCTATGGACGATAAAAGTGGAAATATTTATAAATCTGCTTATGTACAAGATATTAGTAAAGGAATAAATTTGCATTTGATGTCTTCTGGCGGACTTTATGAAGGCGATTCTATCAGAATTAAGCTTCAAAATTTGGTTTTAAGTGAATATGCAGGAATGCTACAAATTGATTCTGTGCTTGTGGACAAAAATATTGTAAAATTAGCAACTTTGAAAAATTTAAAACCTCAAACTGTTACAATAGACCAAATACTTACAGGTCAGTATATTGCAAAACTTGTTAAAATTGAAAATGTTCAATTTGTTGAAGCTGATTTAGGAACACAATATGCTGATGCAGTAAATTTAATTACTTTAAATAAAACCTTAGAAGATGAGCAAGGAAGAAATATTATAGTTAGAACAAGTGGCTATGCAAGTTTTGCAAAAATGGATATTCCTTCAGGTAGAGGAGATATAATTGCTGTAGTTGGTAAATTTAATGACGATTGGCAATTGTTTATTCGATCTATTTATGAAGTTAAATTTACTAAAAGACGATTTGGTGATGTTGATACAAACTTTAGTGAAGATTTTGCAGGTATTACAAATGGTACTGAATTAGATTTAGATGGTTGGTATAATATTGCAAAAACAGGTTCTCTAAAATGGATGGGATTTAATAATGCTCAAGGTGCAGAATATGTAAAAATTGATGGAAACAGTGCTGCTTCAGAAGCTTACTTGATTTTACCTAAACAAAATTTATCTAATAATAAAATTTCTTTCCGTACCAGAGCAGGAAATCTTGTTGGTGCTAAATTAGAATTGGTAATTTCTAATGATTTTAATGGTTCAAATATTGAAACAGCAACATGGACAGTAATTCCAGCAAATTTTGCAACAGCTCCAACAAGTGGTTTTGGAAATTGGCTTGAGTCGGGTGAGGTTGACTTAAGTTCATATTCAGGTAAGTATTATATAGGTTTTAGATATATTGCTCAGCTTGGCCAAAAAGCTAATTTTATGCTTGATGATATTTTAATTTATTCTAACGATTAGAGAAAATTCTAATCAAGAAAATGTGTTTTAATGAAAAAACTTATTGTTTATTTATTGTTTTTTAATTTATCTGTTTTAATTTTTGCTCAAAATTATGAGAAAGATATTCTAAGCTTAGAAAATCGTTTACTTAAACTTAATATTGAAAAAGATAGTATTTTTAATTGTTTAGAAGATTTAAAATTAAAAGCTTTAAAATTTGATTTGCTTGAAAATGGCTTACCTGAAATTTTAGATAATGAAGACTTAATTTGCCATTCAGCATATTGTTTGGTTTATGATGATAATCATAAAATGGCAAAATGGACGGCTCATATTATTTCGCATGAGGTTGTAAATGGTGTGGTTTCTAGAACAAATGATTTTAGAGCAGATACTTTAATAAAAAATGGAACTGCAGAAGAACTTGATTATTTTTTGAAATATATAGACGAAAACGGTAAGACGCAGTATGATGGTTTTGGTTATGACAGAGGACATTTAGCCCCTTCGGCTGACTTTAGGTGGTCTGCAAAAGCTCTTTCAGAATCTTATTATTATTCAAATATGACACCTCAATTGCCGGAATTTAATCGTGAAATTTGGGCAGAAATTGAAGATTTTTTAAGACAATATGTTTATGATAATCCTACAAAAGATTTATATCTTGTTACAGCTCCGGTGATTAAAGATGATTTGAAAAAGCAAGAAAGAAGTAAAAATAAAATTTCTATTCCTGAATATCATTATAAAATAGCCGTTGACTTAGAAGATAAAAAAGGAATAGCATTTTTAGTTCCTCAACAAAATCTAGGTTATCCTATTGAGTCTTATGTTGTTACAATTGATTCTATAGAAAATATTACAAATATTAATTTTTATCCAAAACTATCTGAACAAGATGAGAAATTAATAGAATCTGTTTCGGATATTAAAAAATGGCGTTCGGGTAAAGATAAAAATGATATTGCACCTTTAGATATAAGAACTTTACCAAAAAACTCTCATAATACTGTTAATGCAAAACAATTTTACGAATATCCTAAAGAAGTTAATATTTGTGGCACAGTTGTTAGTACTCATAAGTCTAAAAATGGACATGTTTTTATAAATTTAGATAAAAGCTTTCCTAATCAGGTATTTACTGCTACAATTTGGAAGTCAAATACTATTAATTTTTCATATGAGCCAGAAAAGTTTTTGTTAAATAAAAAGGTTTGCATAAAAGGAAAAGTTAAAGATTATCAAGGAACGCCTTCTACTTATCCTAAAAACGAAAAGGCTATAAAAATTTTGGACTAGTTTTATTTTTTCACTATATAGAGTCTAAGTAATCGTTTAGATTTCTATATTTTTCAAATTTCATTTTTTTTCTAATTCTATAAAGTCTTTTATATACTCCGTCTGTTGTAATATTAGTTAATTGAGCAATATCTTTAGGGCTTAAATTTATTTTCATATAAATTAAGAACTTTAAATCTGATTTTGTAAGTTTAGGAAAGTTTAATTGTAGGTTTGTAACAAAGCTTGAATTAATTTTTTCAAAATTAAGTTTTAATTGCTCCCAGTCATCATCAAGTTTTAGGTTTGCTTCTAAAATTTGCGTTATTTGAGAATAGTTTGCTTTTTCCTGTGGAGTTTTGGCATCTGTTTTATTCAAAAAATCTGAAATTTCGCTCAAAGTTCTGTTTTTATTTAAAACCTGCATAGTGCTTGCAAGCAATTCTTTTTTATTATGTTCTAATTCTGCGTGTAATTTGGCTCTATGCAATTCGTTAAACTTTTGTTCAGTCAGCAGTTGGTTTTCAATTAACTCACGCTTAGTTTTTTCTTGTTCTTGTTTAAACTTATTAAATATTTGTTCTTGTTCTAAAAGCTCTTCATTAGATTTTAAGAGTTTTGATTTTACTCTAAAAAAATAAAATAAAAGTGAGCTTATTATTATTAGGGCGATAATAATAATAATTAAAAATTGGTTAAAATTTTTCTTTATTTTAGCTTCATTTTGTAATATTTTAATTTGATTATCTTTTTTTTCTGTGTTGTAAATTAAACTCATTTCTGCAATAATGCTTTTTGTGTTTTCATCAATAATCGAATCTCTATATTGAATATATTGATTATAAAATAGGTATGCATTTTCATAATCTTGGGTAGATAAATAATATTCAGAAATTTGCAAAAAAGCTTGAGCTTGTTCCGCAATGTTTCCAATTTGTTGGCGGTATTCTAAACTTTGATTTAATAATTTTATTGCTGCATCGTAATCATTATTATTAAGATACCATTTTGCTTGCTCAGCATAAACACTTGCAATTCCTTGAATATTATTGTTTTGTGAAAATAACAATAAAGCAGAATCTAAACATATTTTAGCTTTTTCTGAATTTTTTATTTCATTGTAATAAGTTCCTGCATTATAATATGCCGTAGCTGCTTCGGTTAGTTGATTTAAGTTTAAGGAAATACTAATAGATTTATAAATATAAGAAATAGCCTTAGAGTAGTTTTGGTAAGTAAAAGCTAAACTTGCCAAATTATTATAAACATTGGCTTGTCCTGTTAAATTATTTATTTCAATAAATAAATTCAAAGCTTTTTGATAATAATTTTCGGCCTCTTTTTTTTGTTCTAACAAATCAGAAATTACGCCTAAATTATTATATATTTCGGCTTGCCCTTTTTTAGAATTTGTTGTTTCGTAAATTTTAAGAGCTTGAAAAAAATACTCAACAGCTTGGTTATATTGGCTTAAATGCTGATATGCAAGCCCAAGTCTGTTTAAAGCGGCTGCAATTTCATCTTTATTATCTGTTTTAAGAATATTTTGATATGAAAGTTCGTAATAATAAAGTGCGGAGTCTAAAATTCCCGTAAATAAATGCGAGTTTGCCAAATTTACATAAGCATTTGAAACTATTAAAAAATCATTATTTTCTAATCCTATTATTTTGGCAGAATCTGCGTAAAGTCTTGATTTGGCAATATTAAAATCTAAATAATAATCTGAAAGCTTATTATATATTTCAGCTTTATAAGTTTTTGTTTTAGCCGTTTTTAAACAATTTTCCAAGCTATCTAATTGAGCATTAGCAAATAAGCTAAATACAAGAAGAAACAGGAAAATAATATTTTTTAATTTTATCAAGCTTTAAACTTTAAAAATCAAATATAATTGTTTTTTTAAAAATTACGTAAAATAAAAAAACAAAAACACTTTTTATTTAAAAATATATATTTATCTTTGCAGCTCAATTTTGCGGATGTGGCGAAATTGGTAGACGCGCTAGACTTAGGATCTAGTGCCGCAAGGCGTGGGGGTTCGAGTCCCTTCATCCGCACAACAACCGCATGAGTTTCAAACTAAGAAACAAATGCGGTTTTTTAACATTTTAAAAATTATAATTAAAATAAAAACTAAACTTAATGGAAGTTGTAAAAAATCAAATTGACGAGCTAAACGCAACCTTAACCGTAAATGTTGCTAATTCTGATGTAGAAGAAAACGTTGAAAAAACCCTTAAAGAATATCGCCGTAAAGCTAATGTACCAGGATTTAGACCAGGTAATGTGCCAATTGGACTAATTAAAAAAATGTACGGTACTGCTGTTAGAGTTGATGAATTAAATAAAACTGTTTCAACAGCTATAACAGATTATATTACAGAAAATAAACTGAATATTCTTGGCGACCCTCTTCCTAGCGAGAGTCAAGAGCAAATAGATTTAGAAAAGAATGATAGTTTTAGTTTTATTTTTGACATTGCTTTAGCACCTGAGTTTGAAGTTAA
>Ga0172382_10009511_pt1 | contig 13255 bp, 11 predicted proteins | sample Leawel138RmetaG_FD_122245 | JGI IMG/M metagenome (GOLD analysis project Ga0172382, IMG submission 122245) | Leachate microbial communities from a municipal landfill in Southern Ontario, Canada - Leachate well 138R metaG | ecosystem: Engineered > Solid waste > Landfill > Unclassified | place...
AAGCCACTACCAGTGCAGTGGTCAGTATTATCGTGGCGTTAGTGGTCAGCGATGCTGCTATTACTCTTATTTGCACCCAGTTGGGGATCTAAGCATGAGCGATGCCGTATTGGTTGCAGACAATCTCAGTGCCGGTTATGGCTCGCTGGTCATTCAGCGCGAACTTAATTTCAGTATTAAACAAGGTGAGGTCTTTGTCATTATCGGTGGTAGCGGCTGTGGTAAAAGCACGCTGTTACGTCACTTGATTGGCTTGCAAGCGCCTTTAGCTGGACGTGTGTTGTTCCAAGGTGAGGATTTCTGGGCGCGCAATGCCGATAGCCGTGCTAACTTGCAGCAACATTTTGGAGTGCTCTATCAAAACGGTGCACTGTGGGGCGGGATGACCTTAAGAGAAAATATTTGCTTGCCTTTGAGCGCTTGGCGACCGGAACTGAGTCAAGCTGATTTGCATGAGTTGGCGGCGATTAAACTGGCGTGGGTGGGATTGTCAGGCTGTGATCAGTTGTATCCAGCCGAATTGTCGGGTGGTATGCGCAAACGTGCAGCTTTAGCCCGAGCCTTGGCTTTAGACCCGCAAGTGCTGTTTTTTGATGAGCCTTCAGCAGGGCTGGATCCGCTCAGTTCAATGGCGCTGGATGAATTGATTCTGCAACTGCGTGACACGCTAGGTTCCAGTATTGTTTTGGTGACCCATGAGTTACCCAGTATTTATGCGGTCGCTGATAGGTGTTTGTTTTTAGATAATAAAACCCGTACGCAAATTGCTCTAGGGTCTTTGGATGAGCTACTAACACATGGCCCAGAGACAGTGCAGCGCTTTTTACGGCGCGGTGAAGTCGCAACACATGAGGTAACAAAATGAGTGAGTCGCGCAAGCCTTTTCTGATTGGTGCATTTTTGCTAAGCGGTGTCGTACTGCTGGCCGCTGGCTTACTATTGCTCAGTCGTGACAGTCTGCTCAGTCGTCCAGTTGAGTATGTGGTGTACTTTACCGGTGCTTTGGATGGTTTAGATGTGGGTGCTGATGTGACCTATCGCGGGGTCAAGATTGGTAATGTCCGGCAGATTAATTTGTCTTATGACCGTTCATTAAATGACGTGGTGATGCCGGTGACCATTCGCATTAACACGGATAGCGCGCGCAGCAGCAATACGGACCGCGGTTTCGATCGCTCCATTGAGCCTTTGATTGAGCGGGGCCTGCGTGCACAATTACAAACCCCCAGCCTGCTAACGGGCAAAGCTATTGTTGCCTTAGATTTCTTTGCGGAGCAGCCAGGTTATATTCGTGATCCACATATTATCGATTTACCGGCCATTCCAACTGTCCCTTCACGCATTGATCAAGTCGCTGACGTACTGCGTGATTTAGCCGCAGGTTTGCGGGAAATGCCGCTGAAGGAAACTTTAGAGACGGCAAATAAGACACTATTGGCTTTTGAGCGCTTGGCGTCTGCCCCAGAAACGCAAGCCGGTATTCAGAGTTTGAGTGTGTCTTTGGCTAATTTTGAAAAAATCAGCCAGCAATTGCAACAACGCCTGCCTGGAATGTTGGATAATGTGCAAAGTGGCAGTGTGGAGCTTAAAGCTGCCTTAGTTGATGTGCGCCATGCTGCACAGAGTGCACGTGATGCGCTGCAGCAAATGGACGCCATGGTCAGTGACGGGCGCCGAAGTTTGGGACCGCAGTCAGAATTACAATATGAACTGCTGCAGTCTTTGCAAGATTTAGGACACGCCAGTAAAGCATTACAGCGCACTGCAGAAAGCATAGAGCAGCAGCCGCAATCGATTATATTTGGCAAGAAACGGTGAATAAATGAAACAGTTAATGCGCTTGCCATTGAGTATAGCCATGCTCGGCGTTTTAGTGTTGGGGGCGGTGGGTTGCAGTGTTGCGCCGCCTGCACAATTTTATCAACTACAACAATCTGAAACGACTGTGGTAAGTGGTAAAAGTAACGCCACGGTCTTATTAGGGCCACTAAAAATTGCTGATTATTTACAGCGCGAAAATATCATACAACGTCAGCTCGATGGCAGCTTAAGTTTGAGCCAAGAGGCGCGTTGGGCTGGTAGTTTGCAAGATGATATTGGCCAGTTATTGTTGCGCCAAATATCAGCAGAATTAGGCAGTAGTCGGATTTCTCTATACCCAGACCGTATTGGTATGGAGGCGCAGGCGCAAGTGGTACTCAGTATCAGTCGCCTAGATTCGGGTGTCGAGCAGCCGGCGGTCTTGGAAGCACAGTGGCGTTTGCTGGATGCTAAAGGGACACTGCGTAACAGCCGTGTGTTGCGCTTTGAAGAGCCGCACAATGGAGAATTAAGTGATCAAGTGCGTGCGCAGAGTGACTTGCTCGCGCAACTATCTAAGCAGTTAGTCGGCGCATTACAAAAAGCACTGCCCAGTCAGACAGTCAAAAAAGACTCACGTAAGTCTAGCGCTGCACGCAGCCAAAAACCCGCAGCCGAGCAGGGTGAGCAGATCAGTATTCCGGTGGTTGACCCTGTGCGTGAGCTTGAGGTGTATCGTTTTTAATGGTGTAGAGTGACCGCCGAACGTCTGTTGTTGCGCTGTAGCAATCACTGGCTATGGGCACTGTTATAATACTATTCTGCAACTTAGCCCTAGCTCGGGTTGTGTTTTTGTAAGTTATGCAGCTGGTTTTGTAGTAAAGCTGGGTAAGGGCTCAGCAGCGATTCTAAACAGCTGGCATCCGCCGGTTGAGTGATCGGACGAATACGTGCACAGGCGGCAATACTGTTGTGCTGGGCTAAACTGTCACTGAGCAGCAACAGATTACGACTGTGTTGGCTCAAGCTTAGAGCAGTTTGTACACTCTCACTTAATAACAGCTCGCCGAGCGATACATCTTTGGCGCTAGGCCCTTCGCTCAAACCTAACTGGATGTGCAAAACAATCCCGCTGTCAGCTACTTCAATCTGTAAAGCATGGCCAAATGCGCGTAGAAGCTCACCGCAACAGAGTGCATTGCGAGGGTATTCGTCATGTTCAGAATGGAATGTGATTAAGCTGCGGCCGTCGGTTAAAGCATGTAATTGTCCACCGTATAACGCCGCTGATTGCTGAACAGCCTGACGGTATTTTTTTGTTAACTGATTAAAGCGCTCGCTAGGTAATTGCCGTAGTTGTTCCATGCTGCCAAATTCTACCGCGAGTACGGCTGTGCGTGAGGTGACAGGTTGTACTGCGTAAGGGCGCACTGTATCTAAAGCGCTGAGTGGAATGGTATCGACCAGGTGTTGGTAAGGCGCTACGTGCTCATCATTGATTGTCGACTCTGCTGTGTCCGGCGTTGACTGCTGGGGCAAGTCTTCAGCGGGCTCCAATACGGGGGCTGCAGTTGTTTGTGTATCGTCAATAAAATATTGGTTCAGTTGCCGAGCTAATAAGCCAATTTCATCAGAGCGTTGAATAAAGGGTGCTGGCGGTGCAGGATTGATCAGCCAGTTGCTCAAGCTTTGCAAGGGTAAGGCCAGTGAACGACCTAAACGAACGGATAAAATCAGGGCCAATAGCAGCAATACCACGCCCAGCACAGCCATGCTTTGCATGCTGGTGGTGAGCGGTTGTTGTAGCTTGTTGATATCAATATGTAAATGCAGTGAGCCAGCAATCACATCTTCAAATGAGAGTTGTTGTGAATAGAGATTGTGCAGGGTACTGGTTGACTTAGGACGTTTTCCAGCCTCGGCAAGGATACGATTATCGACACTGTATAATGCCGCGTGTGAAACGTAAGGATTGTTGACGAGGTCGCGCAATAAAACAGCAACGCTGAGGGTATCGTCAGCTGATAGCGCACCTTCGGCGACGCTGCGAGTTTGCTGCAGTAAGCTGTGTCCTAACGCGTCGGCTTGTTGCTGCACAGACCATTGCAATTGTGTATGCACCAGCCAAGCAAATGCTAGTAGGCTACTTGCAATAATTAAAAAAACATAACCTGTGATCCGCGAAGTAATGCTGGAGCGTCGAGAATGTGTTGAATCAAGCGCCATAGACAATATTTTCCATAATAAAAGTGTTAAAAGATAAAAAACCGACAGATCAATACAGTGTTAGCGATGACAACAGCGGTAAAGTATAACGGGCGTAAAGCATAGAACAAGCAAAAGGACTGCACGTTATACGATTAAATGGCTAGAATGGCTCTTTTTTATCTGCGGAGAAAGTACCGTGCGCGAGATTGTCCTGATTAACATCACAGGTGAAGACCGTCCGGGGTTAACCGCCGCCATCACTGGCGTACTGGCAAACAGTGGTGTGACTATTTTGGATATAGGTCAGGCTGTTATTCATAACACCTTGTCCTTTGGTATTTTGGTTGAGATTCCCAGTACTGAGCAGGCTTCTGCAGTGCTTAAGGATATCCTTTTTACCGGCTATAAACTTGATCAACAAGTACGCTTTACCCCTGTTTCAGAAGAAGATTATCGGCAGTGGGTGGCGGGGCAAGGTAAACCCCGTTATATCGTCACCCTTCTGACCCGTCAGGTGACTGCAGAACAGTTACAGCGGGTCAGTGCGATCACTGCGCAGTATGGGTTAAATATTGACCATATTGATCGTTTATCAGGTCGTATGCCGCTAGATACCCCGGAAAATCAAGGTAAGGGCTGTATTGAATTTTCAGTGCGTGGTGAGCCAGCTGATGCAGCCGCGTTACGCGCGGAATTTTTAAGCGTCGCGCAAGATCTGAATGTGGATATTGCTTTTCAACGCGATACGGTGTTTCGTCGCAACCGACGCCTTGCTGTGTTTGATATGGACTCCACGCTAATTGAAGCGGAAGTGATTGATGAGTTAGCTAAAGCGGCCGGCGTCGGTGCCCAAGTAGCAGCCATTACTGAGCGCGCGATGCAGGGTGAGTTGGATTTTAAAGCCAGCTTTAAAGAGCGTTTAGCCTTGCTCGAAGGACTGTCTGAAGATGTACTGGAAGAGATAGGCGCGTCATTGCGTCTGACTGAAGGTGCAGAAATGCTATTTATTGAGCTAAAACGTCTTGGCTATAAAACCGCAATTTTATCGGGCGGCTTCACTTACTTTGCTGAGCAGTTGCAAGCGCGTTTAGGTATTGATTATGTGTATGCCAATGAGCTAGAAATTGTTGATGGTAAGTTGACTGGGCGCGCAATTGAGCCGATTGTTGATGCGCAGCGTAAAGCCGACCTGCTCCGCGAATTAACTGCGCTAGAAGGTTTACGCTTAGAGCAAACCATTGCTGTAGGGGATGGTGCCAATGACTTGCCAATGCTGGGTTTAGCGGGACTGGGTGTGGCGTTTAGAGCCAAGCCAATGGTGAAGAAATCAGCACGCCAAGCTATTTCAACCTTGGGTTTGGATGGCATTCTTTATTTACTCGGCTACCGTGATCGCGAAGGTGCTGACGAATAATCTAGAGTTGCGCGCTTGCTGCAAGAGTTGTTTGCTGTGCGGCGCTTGGCACGCACAGCAAATGGATATGCTTAAGACAGACTTGCTAAAGCATTGCGGCTAAAAGGCAAAATTTCATTTTGACGGTCATCACGCACCTTAGCTGCCCAGTCAGGGTCGACCAGTAGCGCACGGCCCACTGCGACTAAGTCAAACTCTTCTGCACTAAAACGTGCTAACAAAGCATCTAAGCTGGCAGGCTGAGCCACTTCGCTGGTGCTGGTCATAAAACTTGTGAACTCACTACCGTCTAAGCCAACGCTACCCACGGTAATGGTTGGCTGGCCAGTCAGTTTGCGTGTCCAGCCAGCAAGGTTGAGTTCTGAGCCAGTGAATTCAGGCTCCCAGAAACGACGGGTTGAGCAGTGAAAAATATCCACTCCAGCATCGCTTAAAGGCTGCAAGAAAGTTTTGAGCTCGTCAGCTGTTTGAGCAAGGCGTGCAGTGTAGTCTTGCTGCTTCCATTGTGAGTAGCGAAAGATAATCGGGAAGTCAGGACCCACAGCAGCGCGAACGGCTTGGATGATTTCTACTGCAAAGCGTCCACGATTGGCCATATTGCCGCCGTAATTATCCGTGCGCTGGTTACTGTCTTTCCAGAAAAACTGATCAATCAAGTAGCCGTGAGCACCATGTATTTCGACACCATCCATACCGATGGTTTGCGCATCCTGTGCTGCTTGGGCGAAGGCTGCAACCACTTCATTAATATCCGCTTGTGTCATGCCGTGGACAATTTCTTTACCGTCTTTATGTTTAGCCATCGGGCCGTAACCGGGCACGCTGGCATCAGGCTCGGTGCCTAAACGGCGCACATTCCCCACATGCCATAGTTGTGGCATGATTTTACCGCCAGCTGCATGCACTGCTTCAACAACGTTTTTCCAACCATTTAGAGCATCTTCACCATAAAAGCGTGGCACATTGGGGTAGCCATTGGCTGCGCAGTGATTAACTGTGGTGCCCTCAGTGATAATGAGGCCCACGCCTGCGGCTGCGCGCTTGCTGTAATACTCTACAACATGCGCGTTGGGTACGCCGCCAGGTGAGAATGAGCGTGTCATAGGTGCCATCACAATACGTGTTGGCAGGCTTAAAGAGCCAAGCTGAAAAGGCGTAAATAATTGCTTTGAATCATTCATTAGATGTTCCGGTCTGATTTTGTAAAATAGGCAGGTCTATTGTTTTGAGTCACAAAACGACCTAAGTCATGTCTAAGGTATCAGATGCCTCGCCGCTAAAGCCACGGTCTAATTTAATTTTAAGTGTCAGGTCGGTGCGCGAATCAGCAAATTTTAAGGCTTCTTCTAGGCTGATGCGGCCAGCACTAAACAGCTTAAATAGTTCTTGGTCAAAGGTTTGCAAGCCTTGCTCTTGTGAGCGAGCAATGGCGCTTTTTAGTTCATCCAGTTGATCGCGCAGAATCAGGTCTTTGATATAGGGAGTGCCAAGCATCAGCTCAATAGCCGCCACGCGTTTTTGTTCAATGCCGGGAATTAAACGTTGACCTACGATTGCAACGAGGTTTTGTGATACGTCGGTGAGGACTTGGCGACGAGCATCTTCAGGGAAAAATCGGGCAATACGCTCTAAAGCATGGGGCGTACTGGTGGCGTGCAAGGTGGCAACGCACAGGTGACCGGTTTCGGCATAGTGTAAGGCATGCTGCATGGTGTCAGCATCGCGTATTTCACCGATCATAATCACATCAGGCGCTTCCCGTAAGGCATTATGCAATGCTGAAGCAAAGCTGTGTGTATCCAAACCGACTTCACGCTGATTGACTACCGATTGCTTGTGTTTATGTAAAAACTCAATGGGGTCTTCGATGCATAGAATGTGTCCACCAGCATGGCTGTTACGATAGTCCAGCATAGCCGCTAGGGTGGTCGATTTACCTGAGCCTGCTGCACCCGTGACTAAAATTAGGCCACGGCTGAGCATCGCTAGACGCTCGAGCATTATCGGCAATCCTAAAGTGGTAAAATTAGGAATAACACTTTTAATGTGACGTATCACCATCGACACTTCACCGCGCTGGTAGAACACATTGATCCGAAAACGTCCGGAGTTCTGCACACCCACCGCTAAATTCATTTCAAGGTCGCGCTCAAAGTCGGCAATTTGTTTTTGCGTCATTAACTGGTAAGCCATTTGCTGCACAGACGAGGGTGGCAACGCTTGCTTGCCGATCGACCGCGAAGCGCCTTCGACTTTCATTTGCGGTATGGCGCCCACACTAAAATACATATCTGAGCCACCTTGTTCATAGAGTAAGTTTAGGTAGGGAAAGGCATCATAGTCAGACATTAAAGATCCTTAGCTTTTATAATAAAACCGCCACGCAAAGTGGAGTAAATAGCTTCTAATCTTAGATAGTAGCGGGTTAATTACCGATAAAGTAGTAAGGAGGGCTCCTTTAATACGCTCGAGAGGATTTCCTATAAATAATGATGTCTGTTGTGCCGATGCTGACAGACTTTTGTGCGCTTTTTAATGATAGGACTGCAAAATAATATTTACTGACGGAGCTGTCATATAGTCATCGGCTAAAATGCAGTTTTTCTTGTGGGCTGTTTGGCTATAGCTGTTTAAAACGACTGCAAAACTTGTTTTGCAGTCGATACAAAAAAGCCTGCATTACTGCAGGCTTTTTATTGTAGCGAAGTAGATGGTCTAGTTACGCTCATCGGGTAGTGCAGCAATCACATCTTCAGCTTGCAGGCCTTTATCACGGTCCATTACCGTGAATTCAACACGCTGACCTTCAACCAAGACACGATGACCTTCTCCACGAATTGCACGAAAATGGACAAAAATATCATCACCGCTGTCTCGAGAAATAAAGCCAAAACCTTTTGATGTGTTAAACCATTTAACTGTACCGGTTTCACGGTCACTGAGGTCTTGCGACAAGGGTGCGCTTTTTGCGCTGACTTTACGTAGGTTCAACGCTAAGTGCAGCACGACCGCGGCCAGTAAGGTGATGAGACTCAATAACGAGTAGCTGATTGAATCGGTACTACTGATCATAAATACAGCTTGCATGGCAGCTGCTATAACGATTAAGGCAGAGACAAGCTCTTGTAGCTGACGACGGCCACCACGTGCCCACGTGGGTAAGACAGGTGCAATCAATAAATTAGCTAAACCAAGAGAAGCGAGCAGTAGTGCTGCCCCAGGGTTATTGCTGGCTAAAATAAGAGACACAAGCAGGGCGCTCGCACCGGTAACTAAATGAATAACTTTCAACATATGCAATGGACTCACCTTGATAAGAATCACAATAAATAAGAGGACCGACTACACGTTCAGCACTGAATATGAGACAGCGCTGTTGTCGTGACCAAGCAACTGCGGAGAAAAACCGCAGGAACTATCTGCGTATTAAACAGCAAACACGGCGCTGACTCAAACAACTAAAGTCGGCAGGCGTCTGTTACGCAGTAAAGATTGAGAGCGCGAGCTCAGGTTAAAGTTGCACAGCCACCAAGACGTCTAAGTTGAGAGTCTGCTATTGATGCTGTTATGCAGTGCCAGCTGCTCGTGTGGTACGACATGGCATAGCGGTCAGCGCTGTTAGGCTATATAATCATGGTTTTCTGCGATGCCTTAGCGCATGGGTTGTTAACCAGCGATCTTGTGTGCTCTAAGCATTGGTTATTTCATATTTTCTAGGAAGCGAATGCCATCATGATGCGCAGCCACTATTGCGGACACTTAAACGAATCCCTTAACGGGCAAACCGTTACTCTTTGCGGTTGGGTACACCGTCGTCGTGACCACGGTGGAGTTATTTTCCTCGATATCCGTGATCGTGAAGGCCTTGCTCAAGTCGTTTTTAACCCTGAACAGGCCGAGATTTTTGCTACAGCCGACCGTGTGCGTAGTGAATATGTGGTTAAGGTTACTGGTGTAGTCAACCCTCGCCCAGACGGCGCAGTCAATCCTAATATGCCCAGCGGTGGCATTGAGGTGATTGCTAGTGATTTAGAAGTACTCAATCAGGCTGAAACCATACCATTCCCGTTGCACGAGCATTCGGATGTTGGTGAAGAAACACGCTTGCGTTACCGCTTTATTGATTTGCGTCGCCCTGAAATGGCGGCCAAGTTGAAGTTGCGCTCACGCGTGACTACCAGTATTCGTCGTTATTTAGATGATAATGGCTTTCTTGATGTGGAAACACCGATTTTGACTCGTGCTACGCCAGAAGGTGCACGTGACTATTTAGTGCCAAGTCGTACCCATCCAGGCAGTTTCTTTGCTTTACCGCAGTCGCCGCAGTTGTTTAAACAATTGTTAATGGTGGCCGGCGTCGATCGTTACTACCAAATTGCAAAATGCTTCCGTGATGAAGACCTGCGTGCTGACCGTCAACCAGAATTCACCCAGATTGACATTGAAACCAGTTTTATGGATGAGGCGGACATTATGTCTGTCACCGAAACCATGGTGCGTGAATTATTTAAAGATGTTTTGGATGTTGAGTTCGCTGAATTTCCACATATGTCATACGAAGAGGCGATGCGTCGCTTTGGTTCGGATAAGCCAGATTTGCGCATTCCGCTGGAACTGGTCGATATTGCTGATCAATTGACGGATGTTGATTTTAAAGTATTTAGTGGTCCTGCTAATGATCCTAAAGGTCGTGTGGCAGCATTGCGTGTGCCGGGCCAAGGCAGTATGCCGCGCGGTAAAATTGATGAGTACACTAAGTACGTGAGCAACTATGGTGCACGTGGCTTGGCGTACATTAAAGTCAATGAGCGTGCTAAAGGCGCGGAAGGTTTACAGTCACCGATTGTTAAATTTATTCCAGAAGACAACCTTAATACGATTCTTGATCGTGTTGGTGCGGTGGATGGTGATATTGTTTTCTTCGGTGCAGATAAAGCACAGGTGGTCAGTGACGCCTTGGGCGCACTGCGTATCCGTTTAGGTCATGACTTAGACTTATTAACGTGTAAATGGGCGCCAATGTGGGTGGTTGATTTCCCCATGTTTGAAAACAACGATGATGGTTCGTTGACTGCGATTCACCACCCATTTACTGCACCAAAATGCTCGGCAGAAGAATTGCGCGCTAACCCAGGCGCTGCATTATCACGTGCTTACGATATGGTGCTTAATGGCACTGAGTTGGGCGGTGGTTCAATTCGTATTCATGATCGTACGATGCAGCAAACAGTATTTGAAATTTTGGGCATTGATGAAGCTGAGCAACAAGAGAAGTTTGGCTTCTTGCTCGATGCGCTGAAATACGGCGCACCACCACATGGTGGCTTGGCCTTTGGACTGGACCGCCTAGTGATGCTGATGACCGGTGCGCAGTCGATTCGTGAAGTGATTGCCTTCCCGAAAACACAGAGCGCAGCCTGCGTGATGACGCAAGCGCCAGGTGCAGTTGATGCAACGGCATTACGTGACTTGCACATCCGCTTGCGTGAGCAGCCCAAAGCTGAGTAACAGTATTTAGCATGACGTTGTGTTGTACTGCAGAGCTTATTGCTGCAGTACAAATAAAGGCAACGTGTGGTTACCGATAGTACAGAGATAAAAACGGGAGATGGTATGGCTGGACATTCTAAGTGGGCGAATATCAAACACCGCAAAGAGCGTCAAGATAACAAGCGCGGTAAGATTTTCACGAAACTCATTCGTGAGTTAACGGTAGCGGCGAAGCAGGGCGGTGGTATTGTTGCAGATAACCCGCGTTTGCGCTTAGCCGTTGATAAAGCGCTATCGGCGAACATGACCCGCGATACCATTGATCGTGCTATTGCGCGTGGCGTTGGCTCGAGTGATGGTGATAACGTTGAAGAATTAGTTTACGAAGGTTATGCGCCCAATGGTGTGGCTGTGTTTGTTGAAGCCATGACCGATAACCGTAACCGTACTGCGGCTGAGATTCGTCATGCCTTTAACAAATACGGCGGCAACCTCGGTACCGATGGTTCTGTGGCTTATTTGTTTGAGCGCAAAGGGCAAATTTGCTATGCGCCCGGCGTTGATGAAGAAGCTTTGCTGGATGCAGCGTTGGAATTGGGCGCTGATGACATTGTCACTCATGATGATGGTTCGGTTGAGGTGCTAACCGCTTTTGCTGACTTTATCACTGTCAGTGAGGCCTTGACGGCTGCTGGGTTTGCTGCAGAAGAAGCTGAAGTGACGATGCTTCCGACCATGACCGCTGAACTGGATTTAGACGGTGCTGAAAAAGTCATGCGTTTAATTGACGCCTTGGAAGATTTAGATGACGTACAAAACGTCTACTCCAATGCTGAAATTCCAGATGATGTGATGGAGCAATTGTAAATTTAGTTTTATAGTGCTGCTCAATAAGCCTCTGGTTGCTTGAATCGACAAGTCCAGAGGTTTTTTATTTGTGCAAAATATAAACGTGCACGTTTAATCTACGGCGCAGATACGCTATTAAAGGATGCCCAAATGACGCTTATTTTAGGCATTGATCCCGGCTCTAGAATCACAGGTTATGGGATTATTCGCGACACGGGGCGTGGCTGCGAATATGTCGCCTCAGGTTGTATACGTACTGGTAAAGGCGAGCTGCCTGAGCGCTTAAATGCAGTGTTTGCTGGAGTCAGTGAAATTATCCAAACCTATCAGCCGATCACTATGGGGATTGAACAGGTGTTTATGGCACGCAATGCGGATTCTGCGCTCAAGCTGGGGCAGGCGCGTGGTGTGGCCATTGTCGCGGCGACTCAAGTTGGCTTGGCGGTATCTGAATACAGTGCGACGCAGGTGAAGTCAGCCATTGTTGGCAGTGGCCGTGCGGCTAAAGAGCAAGTGCAAATGATGGTGATGCACTTGTTAAAATTGACCAAAAAACCACAAATTGATGCCTCGGATGCTTTGGCGATTGCTTTGTGCCATGCTCATCATCAGCAAACATTATTAGCGCATGGCTTGTCAGCCGCGAAACTGCGTGGTGGTCGATTGACGCTGTAAACAGTGCTTCAGCGCCAATATCAGAGAGTTAAGCGCTTAACGGCACAACTGCTTGTATAAAAGACTATCACTGGTGATGAGTTCAACTTTAATCGGGGCTTGACTGTCGCTGGGCATCACTGGCAGTTGCTCGCCTGTTGTGCAATTGAGCACGTAAGACTGACTTTCTAAGCGCTCAATATAGTCGTTGATAAACTCATATCGAATATATTCAACCAGTATCTGACCGTCTTGCCGAGTCTCTCTGAACTTGCCATCGAGTATCGCAAAGGATGAAACAGACGGTGCTAGGTAGCTCCATGGGCGGAAAAAATTACTTGCTCGATCTTGCTCAATGACTACTGATTCTGGCGGGAGTTGGCTGCGTTTAAACTCAAACCAAGTGTAATCGTAATAGGCTAAATAGCCGAGCATTCCTAGACCTGCACAAACTGGAATAATCCAGGAGGGTAGTTTGTCGCGGCTGAGTTTTCTGAACAGAAAAGCAAAGGCTCCTCCGCACAAACCGATGATAAAAACTGCAAGTAAATGCCAAATCATACACAATACTCTAAAGAAAAAGAGGGCCGCCCTAAGGAAGCCCTCTTTGATATAGGTAGCCAATGGCTACATGATTAATGTGTTCGGTATCGCGTTATGGGTAACGGACACTTTCCACCATTTTTTGGATCTCTTCCGAAGGCTCTTCTGTTGCATAGGATACAGAGATTGCAACAATAAAGTTAATCAATGCACCAATACAACCGATCGATAGTGGGGAGATACCCATGATCCAGAACTCTGGCGTGTTCGGGAAAGTATTCGTACCAGGGATAAAGA
>Ga0172382_10009514_pt1 | contig 13251 bp, 9 predicted proteins | sample Leawel138RmetaG_FD_122245 | JGI IMG/M metagenome (GOLD analysis project Ga0172382, IMG submission 122245) | Leachate microbial communities from a municipal landfill in Southern Ontario, Canada - Leachate well 138R metaG | ecosystem: Engineered > Solid waste > Landfill > Unclassified | place...
TGAACCGTTCGTAAACCATTTTTTCCTAACGTCCATAGACTTCGGGTTTGGCGTGGGCGGCGATGATTGTCAGGCACTTCTTGAGATGGATCGGCAATGCGCGCGTGGGCGAGCGCGCGGCCGCCGCCGGCGCGCTGGCGCGGGCGCTTCTCGACCATCAGATCGCCTTCGAGGATCGTTGCGAGGTCGAGGCGGCGCTGACGCTGCTGGTCGACGATCCTTCGCCCAAGGTACGCTCGGCATTGGCCGAGGCGCTGTCGATGAGCCCGCATGCGCCGCCGCAGATCGTCGCCGCGCTGGCCGACGACCAGGATGAGGTCGCCGGCGTGATCCTCGTTCGCTCGCCGCTGCTTTCCGATGTCGACCTGATCGACAGGGTCGCGTCCTCGCGCCCCTCAGTCCAGGCGCTGATCGCCTCGCGGCCGGTCGTCTCGATGAGCCTGTCGGCGGCGATCGCCGAGGTCGGCGCGCTCGAAGCCTGCCGCGTTCTGGTGACGAACGAGGGCGCGGCGGTCGCCTCGCTCTCCTTCCGCCGCATCGCCGAGCGCTTCGGCCACGAGGCCGCGCTGCGTGAAGCTCTTTTGAACGATCCGCGCCTGCCGGGCGAGTGCCGCCACATGCTGCTCGTGGCGCTGGGCGAGGCGCTGCGCCACGCGCCGCTGGTGCGGGCGCTGATCGGCGAGGCGCGCGCCGAGCGGGTGACGCGCGAGGCTTGCGTCCGCGCCTCGCTGACGCTGATCGAGTATACGCCGCTCGACGAGCACGCGGCGCTGATCGAACATCTGCGGCTGCGCGGCGAGCTGACCGCCGGCTTCCTGCTTCGCGCCATCGCCCATGGCAAGGTCGATTTCCTCGGCTCGGTGCTGATGATCCTGTCGGGCCATTCCGAGACGCGGGTGCGGGCGATCCTGGCCTCGGGCCGCGACGTTGCCGTCTTTTCGCTGTTCGCCGCCGCCGGGCTGGCGAAATCGCTGCACGGCGTGTTCCTGCGGGCGCTCAAGGTCTGGCGCGAGGTCGCCGCCGGCCGGCGCGTCGCCGGCGCGCAGGAGGTGACGTGGCTGATGCTGAACGAGATCGACGCCGCGCCCGGCCAGAAGGGACCGGCCGAGAGCGACCGCGAGACCGCCGCGCTGATCAAGGCGATCCACCTCGAGGCGCTGCGCGAGAACGCGCGCGAGCACGCGCTGGCCATCGCCGCCGCCTGAGCGCGGCAAATATGAAAAGCCGCCGCGTGAGCGCGGCGCGCCTTACAGCGCGAAGGCGGAGATGACCATGTCGATCATCCGCCGTCGCACCATGCCCCAGTCGTCGAAGGTCATCGCGTCGATCGGCACGTTGACGATCTCCGTCACCCCGGTGTGACGCGGATCCTTGCCGATCGAGCGGAACAGCTTCTCCACCGCCGCTTCCGGGCCTTCGAGAATCTGGCACACGCGCCTGTCCTCGAAAGCGAGCACGCCGGTGATGCCGTGCGCCTTGTTGAAGGCGGCGGCCTTGTCGACGAGCGCCGCGATGTCGTCTTCCGTCACATGCGGTTCCAGCGTCGAGACATAGACGATGCGCAGCGGCATGATGCTCTCCCGTCGACGGCGGCGTGCCGTCAGATGTCCAGCTCTTCCACGAACTCGGCGCGCTCCTGAATGAAGCGGAAGCGGGCTTCCGGCTTCGTCCCCATCAGCGATTCCACCGAGGCCTTGGTCGCAGCCTCGTCGTCGATGACCTCGACGCGCAGCAGGGTGCGGCGCTTGCGGTCCATCGTCGTTTCCTTGAGCTGCGCCGCCATCATCTCGCCGAGACCCTTGAAGCGGCCGATCTCGACCTTGCCGCGCCCGGTGAACTCGGTCTTCAGCAACTCGTCCTTGTGGGCGTCGTCGCGCGCATACATCACCTTGCCGCCCTGGCTCAGCCGGTAGAGCGGCGGCACGGCCATGTAGAGATGGCCGCCGCGCACCAGCTGCGGCATCTCCTGATAGAAGAAGGTCATCAGCAGCGAGGCGATATGCGCGCCGTCGACATCGGCGTCGGTCATGATGATGACCCGGTCGTAGCGCAAATCCTCCTCGCGATATTTCGAGCGCGTGCCGCAGCCCAGCGCCTGCACGATGTCGCCGATCTGCTGGTTGGCGGCGAGCTTGTCGGTGCCGGCGCTGGCGACGTTGAGGATCTTGCCGCGCAAGGGCAGAACCGCCTGAGAGGCGCGGTCGCGCGCCTGCTTGGCCGAGCCGCCGGCCGAATCGCCCTCGACGATGAACAGTTCCGCCCCTTGCGCCGCCGTCTGCGTGCAGTCGGCGAGCTTGCCGGGGAGCCGCAGCTTGCGCACGGCCGACTTGCGGGAAATCTCCTTTTCCTGTCGCCGGCGCACGCGCTCGTCGGCGCGCGCGATCACCCAGTCGAGCAGCTTGGTCGATTCGGCCGGATTGTCGGCCAGCCAATGGTCGAATGCGTCGCGGATGGCCGTCTCGACGATGCGCACCGCCTCCACCGTCGCCAGCCGGTCCTTGGTCTGGCCGACGAACTCGGGCTCGCGGATGAAGACGGAGAGCATGCCGGCGGCCGAGATCATCACGTCTTCCGAGGTGACGATGGATGCGCGCTTGTTGCCGGTGAGCTCGGCATAGGCTTTCAGCCCGCGCGTCAGGACGTTGCGGAAGCCCATCTCATGGGTGCCGCCCTCGGGCGTGGGAATGGTGTTGCAGTAGGAATGGACGAAGCCGTCGCCGCCATGCCACGTCACCGCCCATTCGAGCGAGCCGTGGCCGCCCTGCTTCTCGCTCTTTCCGGCGAAGATCTCGCGCGTCACCTGATAATCGGAGCCGAGCGAGGCGGCGAGATAATCCTTCAGCCCGCCGGGGAAATGGAAGGTCGCCCTGGCCGGCGTCTCGTCCTTCTCCGAAAGAAGGGCGGGGTCGCACGACCAGCGGATTTCCACCCCGCCGAACAGATAGGCCTTCGAGCGCGCCATGCGGTAGAGCCGCGCCGGCTCGAACTTCGCGTTCTTGCCGAAGATCTGCGGGTCGGGATGGAAGCGCGTGCGCGTGCCGCGCCGGTTCTGGACGTCGCCGAGATTCTCCAGCGGCCCCTGCGGGACGCCGCGCGAAAAACGCTGGCGATAGAGTTTTCGCCCGCGCGCCACCTCCACTTCGAGCATGTCCGATAGCGCATTGACGACCGAGACGCCGACGCCGTGCAGGCCTCCGCTAGTCTCGTAGACCTTGGAGTCGAACTTGCCGCCGGCATGCAGCGTGGTCATGATGACTTCGAGCGCCGACTTGTCCTTGAACTTGGGGTGCGGATCGACCGGGATGCCGCGGCCGTTGTCGGTGACGCAGAGCGAGCCGTCGGCCGACAGCTCGACCTCGATGAAGGTGGCGTGGCCGGCCACCGCCTCGTCCATCGAATTGTCGATCACCTCGGCGAAGAGATGGTGCAGCGCCTTCTCGTCGGTGCCGCCGATATACATGCCCGGCCGCCGGCGCACCGGCTCCAGCCCCTCCAGCACCTCGATGTCGGCGGCGCTGTAGCTGTTGCTCGCCTCGGCGCGCGCCGCCGGCCGCGCCTTCGCGGCGGCCACCAGCGGGTCGGGCACCGGCGCGCGGGGGGCGGCGGCGCCCATCGTCGAGAACAGGTCGTTGGAATCGGTCATGGGCCAGCGATGGGTTTCAAGCGAATCGGTCTCCCTCATACTGCCAGCTTTGCCCGGTGCGCAACACCCGTTCCGGTTCTGTTCGGGCGAGCGCTTCGGAGACTCCGTTTCGCCATGGATATTGATATCTCAAACATCAACATGTATATGGGTTTTATCCAAAGATGGAGAAAATCGAGATGGCGGCATGATCACCGGGGCACAGATGCGCGCGGCGCGGGCATTGCTGGGCATAGACCAGAAGGCGCTTGCCGACATGGCCGGCCTGTCGGTCCCGACCATCCAGCGGATGGAAACGAGCGGCGGCAATGTGCGCGGCGTGGTCGACAGCCTGGTCAAGGTCGTCGATGCGCTCGACCGCGCCGGCATCGAGCTGATCGGCGAGGAAGCGTCGAGCCAGGGCAAGGGGCGCGGCGTCCGGCTGAAGGACGTGGCGCCGGGCCGGGCAGGGGCCGACATTCCCGCAGGTCTGGCAAGGCGAAGGAAAGACTGAGGCGGACATGACGACCCATGCGGCGAGGCGCGGCCCGGCGGCGCCGGGATTCGCCGATCTCTTCACGCCGAAGCTGATAACGGTGCTGCGCGAGGGATACGGCCTCGCCAATTTCCGCGCCGACGCCATGGCCGGCCTGACCGTTGCCATCGTCGCCCTGCCGCTGTCGATGGCGATCGCCATCGGTTCGCTGGCGACGCCGGCGCAGGGCCTCTACACCTCGATCATCGGCGGCTTCCTAGTGGCCGCGCTCGGCGGCAGCCGCTTCCAGATCGGCGGCCCGGCGGGCGCGTTCATCGTGCTGGTGGCGATGACCGTGCGCGAGCACGGCATGGACGGCCTGATCCTCGCCACCATCATCGCCGGCGTGCTCCTGATGGCCATCGGCTATCTGCGGCTCGGCACCTATATCAAGTTCATCCCCTATCCGGTGACGGTGGGCTTCACCGCCGGCATCGCGGTGACGATCTTCTCCGGCGAGATCAGGAACCTTCTCGGCCTGCGCGTCGGCACGGCGGAGCCGGGGCCGCTCACCGAGAAGATACCGTTCCTGTGGGAAAATCTCGGCAACCTCACCCCAGCGGCGGTGGCGCTGTCGCTGGCCAGCATCGCGCTTCTGTCGTTCCTGCGCGCCGCGCGCCCGCGCTGGCCGGGCATGCTGATCGTCGTGGCGCTCGCGGCCGTCGTCACGGCCGGCTTCCAGCTGCCGATCCAGACCATCGGCAGTGAGTTCGGCGGCATCCCGCGCGCGCTGCCCGTGCCGGCCATTCCCGTCGTCACCTGGGAAAAGGTGGTGGCCGTCCTGCCCAACGCCGTCTCCTTCGCGCTGCTGGGCGCGATCGAATCGCTGTTGTCGGCCGTGGTCGCCGACAGCATGACCGGCCGCCGCCACCGCTCGAATTGCGAGCTGGTCGGGCAGGGGGTGGCCAACATCGCCTCCGGCCTGTTCGGCGGCATCTGCGTCACCGGCACCATCGCCCGCACGGCCACCAATGTCCGCGCCGGCGCGCATGGGCCGGTCGCCGGCATGATGCACTCGCTGTTCCTGCTGCTGTTCATCCTCGTCGCCGCGCCGCTCGCCAGCTACATCCCGCTCGCCGTCCTCGCCGCGGTTCTCGCCGTCGTCTGCTGGAACATGATCGAGCGGCGCGCCGTGGCGGCGCTGCTGACGAGTTCGCCCGGCGACGCGGCCGTGCTTCTCGCCACCTTCGGCATCACGCTGTGGAAGGGGTTGACGGAAGCCATCGTCGTCGGCTTCGCGCTCGGCTCCGTCCTGTTCATCCACCGCATGTCGCAGGCGACGACCGTGGAGAGCCACGCGCCGCTGGTGGCTGAGGACGTCGCCGACGACGCCTCGCGGGAGGCCTATGACGAGACCGCGCAGGCCGACACCGGCGTCGCGGTCTATCGCATATCGGGCGCCTTCTTCTTCGGCGCGGCCTCGACCCTCGGCGCGGTGCTCGACCAGATCGGCGCCGGCCACCGCAACCTCGTGCTCGACTTCTCGGCCGTTCCCTTCGTCGATTCTACCGGCGCGCAGGCCATCGACAGCCTCGTGGAAAAGGCCGAGGGCCGCCATGTCGGCGTCTATCTGACCGGCGTTTCGGCAGGGATAGCCAGGGAACTCGCCGCCCACGGCGTTCGCGCGCCGCGGGTCCGGATGGTGGCGACGGTGGAGAAGGCGCTCAGGGAAATCCACGGCGCCGGGCCCGGATAAAAGAAAGGCCGGACCGTTTCAGGCAGAAACGATCCGGCCCCGTTACGACGCGACGATTGCCCTATCCCGCGCCGCCGGCGCGGCGGGGTTCGGGCGCGTCCTCGCCATAGTCGGCGACCGGCGGGCAGGCGCAAACCAGATTGCGGTCGCCGGCGACATTGTCCACCCGCGACACGGGCGGCCAGTATTTCGCCGCGAAGTCGGCGTCGCCGCCCGGGAAGGCCGCGACCGAGCGCGGATAGGCGTGGCTCCACGCATCCGCCGTCACCTCGGCTGCCGTGTGCGGCGCGTTGACCAGCGGGTTGTCGTCCTTCGGCCATTCGCCGTGCTCGACCTTCGCCGCCTCGTCGGCGATGCCGATCATGGCGTCGATGAAACGGTCCAACTCGCGCTTGGGCTCGCTCTCGGTCGGCTCGACCATCAGCGTGCCGGCGACCGGCCACGACATGGTCGGCGCGTGGAAGCCGTAGTCGATCAGCCGCTTGGCAATGTCCTCGACACCGATGCCGGCCCGGTCCTTGAGCACGCGCGTGTCGAGGATGCACTCATGCGCGACGCGGCCGTTCCTGCCGGCATAGAGCACAGGGTAATGCCCTTTCAGCCGCTCCGCGACATAGTTGGCCGACAGGATCGCCGTTTCGGTCGCGCGCTTGAGCCCGGCAGCACCCGTCATGCGGATATACATCCAGGTGATCGGCAGGATCGAGGCCGAGCCGAACGGCGCGGCCGACACCGCGTGGTCGCTGCCCAGCGCGACATGACCCGGCACGAAGGCCTCCAGATGCGCCTTGACGCCGATCGGCCCGATGCCGGGACCGCCGCCGCCATGCGGGATGCAGAAGGTCTTGTGCAGGTTCATGTGGCAGACGTCGGCGCCGAGGTCGCCCGGCCGCGCCAGCCCGACCAGTGCGTTCAGGTTCGCCCCGTCGAGATAGACCTGCCCGCCGTGGCTATGCACGGTGGCGCAGATGTCGCGCACGCCTTCCTCGAACACGCCGTGCGTGGACGGGTAGGTGATCATCAGCGCCGCCAGCCGCTCTGCATGTTGCGCGGCCTTGGCCTTCAGGTCCTCGACGTCGATGTCGCCGTTCTCGGTGCATTTCACCACCACCACGTCCATGCCGGCCATCGCCGCGCTGGCCGGGTTGGTGCCGTGGGCGGAGGAGGGGATGAGGCAGACGGTGCGCTGCGCGTCGCCGCGCGACAGGTGATAGCGGCGGATGGCGATCAGCCCCGCATATTCGCCCTGGCTGCCGGCATTGGGCTGGAGCGAGACGCCGTCGAAGCCGGTGATCTCGGCAAGCCATGCCTCGAGATCGTCGGTCATCGCCTTGTAGCCGGCCGAATGCGCGGCCGGCGCGAAGGGATGCAGGTTGGCGACGGAAGCCCAGCTCACCGGCATCATCTCGGCCGCCGCGTTGAGCTTCATGGTGCAGGAGCCGAGCGGGATCATCGCCCGGTCGAGCGCCAGGTCCTTGTCGGCCAGCCGGCGCAGATAGCGCATCATCTCCGTTTCGGAACGGTTCTCGTGGAACGCGGCTTGGCTGAGGAACTCCCTGCCGCGTGGGCTCCCGGGAATGGTGCTCGCAGCCTCGGCGGGCGCGCTCGCGCCGAACAGCGCGGCGATGGCCTGAAGGTCGCCTTCCGTCGAGGTTTCGTCGAAGGTCACGCCGACATGGTCGGCGTCGACCACGCGCAGCAGCAGGCCGGCGGCTTCCGCCTTGGCCGCGATCTCCTTCGCCTTGCCGGGAACGGGCACCGTCACCGTGTCGAAGCGCGCGCCGGCGAGGCTTAAGCCCGCCGCCAGCCGCTCGGCCAGCCCGTTGGCGTGGCGGGCGATGGCCTGCAAGCCCTCCGGCCCGTGCCAGATGGCGTAGGCCGCGGCCATGTTGGCGAGAAGCGCCTGCGCGGTGCAGATGTTGGAGGTGGCCTTGTCGCGGCGGATATGCTGCTCGCGGGTCTGGAGCGCCAGCCGGTAGCCGGGGCGGCCATGCGCGTCGGTAGACTGGCCGACGAGGCGGCCGGGCATCAGCCGGGTCAGCTTGTCCGACACGGCGCAATAGGCAGCATGCGGCCCGCCATAGCCCATCGGCACGCCGTAACGCTGCATCGAGCCGACGGCGATGTCGGCGCCGAGCGCGGCAGGCGTGTCGGTCAGCACCAGCGCCAGCGGGTCGGCGACGAAGACGACGATCGCGCCGGCTTCCCTGGCTTTGGCGATTGCCGCGCCATGGTCGCCATAGATGCCGTGCGTGTCCGGCCATGCGACGACGAGGGCGGCGGTGTTCTCGCCGATCTCCTCCGCTCCGATGACGAGGCCGAGCGGATCGGCGCGGGTCCTGGCAACGTCGAGCACCTGCGGGTGAAGGTCGCCGGCGAGCACGATTTCGTTGCGCTTGTCGCGGTGGTGGCGAACCGCGATACCTATGGCCTCGGCCACGGCAGTCGCCTCATCGAGCAGCGAGGCCGACGCGACCGGCAGGCCGGTCAGCTCCGACACCAGCGTCTGGAAGTTGAACAGCAGTTCGAGCCGCCCTTGGCTGATCTCGGACTGGTAGGGCGTGTAGGCCGTGTACCAGGCCGGGTTCTCAAACAGGTTGCGCTGGATGACCGGAGGCACGTGAACGCCATGATAACCCGCGCCAATAAAGCTCTTCAGGACCTTGTTCCGATTCATCTTTTCGGAAAGTTCGGCCAGCGCTTCCGCCTCGCTTGCCGGGGCCGGCAGGTCGAGCGCCCGGTCGAGCCGGATCGACTGCGGCACGGTCTGCGAGATCAGCGTCTCCAGCGACGGCACACCGAGCGCCGCCAGCATGGCGCGCGCATCGTCTGCGCCAGGGCCGACATGGCGGTCGATGAAACTTGGCTTCATATCATGGCTCATCGCGTGATCCTTCAGCCGATATGGGCCTTGTAGCCGGCCTCGTCCATCAGGGCTTCGAGCTGGCTTTCGTCGGAAACCGTCTGCTTCCACAGCCAGCCTGCGCCCTGCGCAGCGCTGTTGACCAGCGCCGGATCGGCGGTCAGCGCCTCGTTCACCTCAGTGACCTCGCCGTCGACCGGGGCGTAGACGTCGGAAGCCGCCTTGACCGACTCGACCACCACGGCCGCATCGCCCTTGGCCAGCGTCCGGCCCGTCTCGGGAAGCTCGACGAAGACGAGATCGCCCAGCTGCTCCTGCGCGTAATCGGTGATGCCGACGGTGGCGACGCCGCCCTCGACGGAGAGCCATTCGTGGTCTTCGGTGTAATAGATCGTGGCCATGCGGCTCATCCTTTGCGGTAGCGATGCTGCGTGAAGGGAAGGGGATGGACGGATATGGGAACGCGGTTGCCGCGCACCTCGGCGAACAGGGCGGCTCCGGCTTGCGCCAGCGGCACGGCGACATAGCCCATGGCGACCGGCGCGCCGAAGGACGGGCCGAACCCGCCCGAGGTGACACGGCCGACCGGCTTGCCCTCGGCGTCGAACAATTCGGCGCCGGCGCGCACCGGCTGGCGGCCCTCCGGCTTCAGGCCGACGCGCTTTCGGGCAGCGCCGGCGGCGATCGCGGATTTCAGCGCCTCGGCGCCGATGAAGCCGCCCGCCTCGCGCACCGGCTTGGCCACGGCCCACATCAGCCCGGCCTCCACCGGCGTGGTCTCGGCGTCGATGTCCTGCCCGTGCAGGCAAAGCCCGGCTTCCAGCCTGAGCGAATCGCGCGCGGCAAGGCCGATCCATTCGACGTTCTCGTCGGCAAGCAGCGCCTCGGCGAAGCTTTCAGCCTCGGCAAGCGGGATTGCCACCTCGAAGCCGTCCTCGCCAGTATAGCCCGAGCGGCTGGCGAACCAGCCTGCGCGCGGCTCGACGCCGTGCATGAAGGTGAGATGCCCGAGGGAAAGCCCCGCCTTTTCCAGCGCGGCTTCCGCCGCCGGGCCTTGCAGCGCGAGGAAAACGCGGTCCAGCGGCTCGACCTTCGCGTCGAAACCGCTCGCGATCTCGGTCAGCCGCGCGATGTCGGCCGCCGCGTTGCCGGCATTGGCCACGACCATGAAGCGCGTTTCGCCCAGCCGCGTGACGATCAGATCGTCGAGGATGCCGGCCGCGTCGTTCAACAGGAAAGTATATTTCGACTGGCTTTCCTCGAGCACCGCCGGGTTGAGCGGGCAGGCGCGCGCTAGCGCCGCCGCGGCCTGCGGGCCCGTGACGAGGATAAGCTTCATGTGCGAGATGTCGAACAGGCCGGCCTTCTCGCGGGTGTGGAGATGCTCCTTCAGCACCCCGAGCGGATAGGTGATCGGCATGTTCCAGCCGGCAAAGCCGCCGAAGCGCGCATTTGCGGCCTCGTGCAGCGCCTTCAACGGCAATTCGAGCAGGGTTTCGTTGGTGGTCGCAACCATCATTCCTCCAGAGCAGCACAGATCGACCGCGACAAGCGGCAGACCGCGCCCCTCTGTCGGAAGCCTGAGAGACTTGGGACACCGGAACAGGCCCGGCGACCCTTACACCTTCGGCGCGGGGAGGATTTCTCCCCGACTTTCCAGAGCGTCTTGACCGGGCAACGGTTCTTTTGCCTGAGAGATTTCGGGCGATTTCCCCTTCGGCGGCAGCTTGAAGCTGCTCTCTCCCGCAACCCGGCAGGGCCTTGCGGCCCTTGACCGGCTCACTCCTAGCCGAAGACGCGGGCGCTGTCACCTGCCCCTCGTCAGCTCTCTCGCACGGACTGAAGCGCACGCCGCACGGCAAGGTCGAGCGCCGACAGGAAGGCCGAGCGGTCCCGGGCCGAGAAGCCGGGGTTGTAGCCCTTGATCTCGCCGGTCTCGCGCAGATGCTGCTTCAGGTCGCGCATCGCCACCGCCATGCCGATGGTCTGCGGCGTGAACGGCCGCCCGGTGGGGCCGATGACATGCACGCCCTTCTCGACCAGCCGCGCGGCGAGCGGCACGTCGGCCGTCACCGCGATGTCGTTGGCGGCGGCGTTTTCGACGATCCAGTCGTCGGCCGCGTCCGCGCCCTTGGCCACCACCACGTTGCGCACCATCGGGTCGCGCGAGGGCCGCAAGCCGCCATTGGAGACGAAGATGACGACGAGGCCGTGCCGCGCCGCGACCTTCGCCGCCTCGTCCTTGACCGGGCAGGCGTCGGCATCGACGTGAATCGCGGGCAGGCCCATGGAGGGGGTTCTCCGTTCTTGTATTGCCGGGGAAAGGTTCCAGTTTTCGGCGCCGCGATCAAGCGCGCGGGCTGGACATGGAAGGCGGGAAGCTGACAATAGCGGCAGATTCCCATGGACGAGACCGAAGCGATGGCCGGAACCCGCGACCCGATCCTGAAGGCGATGACGACGGCGGCCGCGCCTTCCGAGCCGGCCGCGCGGCTTTTCGTCCATCTGCGCGTCCATTCGGCCTATTCGCTGCTCGAAGGCGCGCTGCCGGTCGGCAAGATCGTCGGCCACGCGGTCAAGGACCGCGCGCCTGCCATCGCCGTCACCGACACCAACAATCTGTTCGGCGCGCTGGAGTTCGCCCAGAAGGCGACGAAGGACGGTGTCCAGCCCATCGTCGGCTGCCAGCTCGACGTCGCCTTCGATGATTCTTCCGGCGATTCGCGTTCCCATCAGCGCCGGCAAGGGCCGCAGGTGCAGCCGCTGGTGCTGATCGCGGCGACGGAAGAGGGCTACGCCAATCTCGTGCGCCTCGTCAGCCGCGCCTATCTCGACGTGCAGGCCGGCGGCCCGCCCCATGTCGAGGCCGCCTGGCTTGGTCCGCTGGCCGACGGCATCATCTGCCTGACCGGCGACGTGCGCGGTCCCATTGGTGCTGCGCTGAAGGCCGACCAGCACGGGCTGGCCGAAGCGCGGCTCCTGCAACTGAAGGACATCTTCGGCGACCGCCTCTATGTCGAGCTGCAGCGTTACCGGGGTCACGACAAGGCCGTCGAGGCCGGGCTGATCGACCTGGCCTATGCCCACGGCCTGCCGCTCGTCGCCACCAACGAGGCATTCTTTCCCGCCCGCGACGACTATGAGGCGCATGACGCGCTGCTCGCCATCGCCGACGGCTCGGTGGTGGCGGTGGACGAGCGCCGCCGGCTGACCCCCGACCACTACTTGAAAAGCCAGGCCGAGATGACGGCCCTGTTTTCCGACCTGCCGGAGGCGATCGACAACACGGTCGAGATCGCGCGCCGCTGCTCCTACTTCCCGCAGACCCGCAAGCCGATCCTGCCGCGCTTCACCGGCGCCGATGCGGCCGATGCCGACGCCGCCTTGCAGGCCGAGGCCGACGAGCTGGCGCGGCAGGCGCGCGAAGGCCTCGCCGCGCGGCTGGCCGCCCACGGGCCCACGCAAGGCTATACCGAGGACGACTATCGCGAGCGGCTGGAATTCGAGATCTCCATCATCACCCGGATGAAGTTTCCCGGCTACTTCCTGATCGTATCGGACTTCATCAAATGGGCCAAGGCGCACGATATTCCGGTCGGGCCGGGGCGCGGCTCGGGCGCGGGTTCCCTCGTCGCCTATGCGCTGACCATCACCGACGTCGACCCCCTGCGCTTCTCGCTGCTGTTCGAGCGCTTCCTGAATCCCGACCGCGTGTCGATGCCCGACTTCGACATCGACTTCTGCCAGGACCGCCGCGAGGAGGTGATCCGCTACGTGCAGGGCAAGTACGGCCGCGACCAGGTCGGCCAGATCATCACCTTCGGAACGCTTCAGGCGCGCGCCGTGCTGCGCGACGTGGGCCGCGTACTCCAGATGCCCTATGGGCAGGTCGACCGGCTGTGCAAGATGGTGCCGGCCAACCCCGCCAACCCTGTCAAGCTCAAGGACGCCATCGAGGCCGAGCCGCGCTTTGCCGAGGAGGTCGAGAAGGAGCCGGTGGTGCAGAACCTGCTCGACACGGCGATGAAGCTCGAAGGGCTCTACCGCCACGCCTCGACCCACGCCGCCGGCATCGTCATCGGCGACAGGCCCTTGTCAGAGCTGGTGCCGATGTATCGCGACCCGCGCTCGGACATGCCGGTCACCCAGTTCAACATGAAATATGTCGAGCAGGCCGGGCTGGTGAAGTTCGACTTCCTCGGGCTGAAGACGCTGACCGTGCTGGAAACCGCCGTGAAGCTCATCCGCCGCAAGGGCGTCGACATTGATCTCACGCGCATCCCGCTCGACGACCCCGACACCTATTCCATGCTGTCGCGCGGCGAGGTGGTCGGCGTGTTCCAGGTGGAATCGGCCGGCATGCGCAAGGCGCTGATCGGCATGAAGCCCGACCGCATCGAGGACATCATCGCGCTGGTCGCGCTCTACCGCCCCGGCCCGATGGAGAACATCCCCACCTACAACGCCCGCAAGCACGGCGAGGAGGAGATCGCCTCGATCCACCCGAAGATCGACCATCTGGTGAAGGAGACGCA
>Ga0172382_10009515_pt1 | contig 13248 bp, 17 predicted proteins | sample Leawel138RmetaG_FD_122245 | JGI IMG/M metagenome (GOLD analysis project Ga0172382, IMG submission 122245) | Leachate microbial communities from a municipal landfill in Southern Ontario, Canada - Leachate well 138R metaG | ecosystem: Engineered > Solid waste > Landfill > Unclassified | place...
CGCCATATCCTGGGCAGTCCCGTCACCGTCCAGCGTAAGCCCGATCCTCGGAATCCCGTTTCCGTCGGTCTCCGCATGGGCGCAGTATGCAGGGAGCAGCAACAGAACCAGTATTAAAGCCGATGAGATTATAAACTTTTTGCCTTTCATCGCATTACTTCCCTTTTCAATGTTATCACTGCCCATCATCCCATCGGCTGCCGCCGTCCTTCCTTTTAAATCCCGGGATATTCATGCGTTGAAGGCTGTCCTTAAGGATTGAGACAAAACTCATGTCTGTGGTCCCGCCATCCCCGCCGCCCAACTCCGAAGCTTCTATCTCAGCTATCGTGCTCATCGTTTGCTGGGTCATCCCTACGACAAAGCTGCGCTCCCCCACCTTTACCAGCAGCAATGCCTTATCCCTGCCCAGTATGATCCTGTCCACGATCTCCATATGACGGCTTTTAATGGCGGATTTTATCCGCATGCCGGCAAAGCGGGCGGCCAGATAGGCGGCAAACAGGACAAGGATAAGCACAAATATGGAAATAAACGACGAAATCAATGAAGGTTCCAAAGCTTAAGTCTCCCTTATCCGATTACTTTCCTGACTGCTTCCAAGACTCTGTCTGCCTGAAAGGGCTTTACAATAAAATCCCTGGCTCCGGCTTGTATCGATTCAATTACCATGGCCTGCTGGCCCATGGCAGAGCACATCACTATCCTTGCATCCTTGTTGATGGCCTTGATCGCCTTTAAGGATTCTATACCGTTCACTTCGGGCATGGTTATATCCATGAGCACCAGATCCGGTGACAGCTCCTTGTACTTCTCAACTGCAACAGCGCCGTTCTCGGCTTCGCCGCAAACCTCATACCCGTTTTTTGTCAGAATGTCCTTGAGCATCATCCGCATAAACGCTGCATCATCAACAAGCAAAACTTTTTTTGGCATCTCTTGCTTCTCCTTTACTTCTCCTTCTGTGTTGTAATTATGTTGCGATCTGTTTTCTATCCCAATTTGGATATTCTTTTTGACGGACTTAATATATCGTTGATACGGACACCGAAATTCTCACCGATCACCACTACCTCGCCCCGGGCGATGTATTTTCCGTTCACCAGGATATCCACCGGTTCACCGGCCAGCCTGTCAAGCTCTATAATGGAACCCGTACCAAGCTTCAGGATTTCCCCTACTTCCTTTTTGGTTCTGCCCAGCTCCACCGTTACCTGCATGGGGATGTCCAGTATGATGTCAAGATTGTCCGAAACTTTGCCGTCCTTCTCCTCCGTGTCAAAGGACTGGAACCGGACGGGCTTTACATCAATCCGTTTCCCCGTTGTCTCCCCGGAAGCAGCCCTCGCCGCTGCCTCCGATGCTGCCGAAGGCCCGCCCGGTTTCGCAGTCCGCGGCATTGAAGAAGGGGCCGGTGCTGCGTGTACCGGAGCATCATTGATAATCTGCGGATCTGTTGAGTATTGATTCATGCTGCCGTACAGCTTCTCGACAATCATCCTTGCAAAGGGAAGGGTCATCAGCTGCATTATCTGACTGACCAGCAAACCCTCGATTTCTATTTTGAAAGCCACCATAATAAGTTCGTCGCCGCCCACCGAAAGGACAAGATCATCCGCATGAAAATCCAATACTGTCGGCTTCGGAGGTGATATATTGATGGCGCACTCAAATATCTGGGCAAGGGAGGTGGAACTCGATCCTATCATCTGGTTCATTACCTCTGCAATAGCGCTGAGGTGCATCTCATTCAGAACACCGTCGGTATACTCTCCGTTTCCCCCCATCATGAGATCGGTGATGAGCTTTACATCGTTATCCTTCATTATAAGGAGATTTGAGCCCTCCAGGCCTTGCGTATAGGATATTTCAACCGCAACGCAGGGGCGGGGGTTCTCCCTTTGCAGCTCTTCCACCGATGTCATCGAAACAACCGGTGTTGTTATCATGACCTTTCTGTTAAGCAGAACGGACATGGTGGTGGCGGCCGTACCCATGCTTATATTGCCGACCTCGCCTAAAACGTCCATTTCCTCCGGGGTCAGGGATGAATTTTCTACCTCCGGCTTATCGGCCATCCTCAACAGGGCGTCTATTTCCTCCTGGGACAATATCTCACTCATTCTCTTCCTCCTCGTCAAACCGTGACATAATTTTTATGGCAACTCTATCATTAATCACTCCGGGTATGCCGTGAAATTTTGCTACATCTCCGACACATACAGTGACCGAATTGCTGATTTTACTGTTCAGTTGGATGACATCCCCCTGTTGAAGCTCCAGTACCTCCCGGACCGTTATGCCGGTTTCCCCCAGAATCGCCTTAACATCGACGGTAGATTCCCGGATAAGGTGAAATAGCGCCTTGGGCTCCAATGCTTCCTCCGATTCGGCTGCATTCCGTGAAAACCACAGCCGGCTGCTCATCTTCTCCTCAAAGGGCTTGATGCCCACATTGGGAATGCATATGTTTATTAAGCCCTCCACATCCCCGATATTGACGGCAAGGGTAATGATTGCTACTGTTTCGTTGGGAGAAAGCACCTGCATAAAGCGGGAATTGGTTTCGATCCGGTCCAGGGAAGGCTCCACATCCACCACATTGGACCATGAATCCCGAAAGAGCATGATAATCCGTGATATGATCCTCTCCAGCAGCGCCAGTTCGATCTCAGTGTAATCCCTGTTCCCCTTCACGGCCCCTCCGGTACCGCCCAGGATGCGATCAATCATGCCATAGGCGGCAGAAGTTGATACCTCCATCAATACCTCACTCTTCAGGGGAGGCATTTTTATAACCGCCAAAATCACCGGATCCGACAGGGAATTGTTGAATTCATGGAATATCTGCTCTTCAACCGACATTATCTCCACGTGACATGTGGTCCTTAATATGCCGGACAGAAAAGTAGTCAAAAGCCTGACATAATACTCGTGTATGGCATGGAGGGTACGCATCTGTTCCTTGCTGAACTTGTTGGGCCTGCTGAAATCATATTCTCTGGTCTTTTTCCGGCTGTCTTTCTCAACCTGGGTGACATCCAGCTCCCCCGAATCCAAAGCTTCCAATAGTCTGTCGATTTCGCTTTGAGATAGGACTTCCATCTTTGCTTAAGCAACCTCGTTCCTCATTTTATTTATTGATATACGAACTCATTAAAGTATATATCCACTATTCCGTATATTTTCAAGCCTTCGCTGATCGCCCTTTTGATATCCTCCTTCAGGGTATCCATGGTATTCCCGCTATTAAAGCTGTCTTCCGAAAGCCCGCTTAACACTCCTATGATAATATCCCTTATCTTGTAGTTGGACTTGGTCATATACTTGATATGGGCCTTGTCCTCCATTTCGATTATAATTGAGGTCCTCAGCAGCTTCCTGCTGTCCTTCAGGTTTGTTATAAAGGCATCGCCGGGGTCGTAGGAGACCATTTTTCCGGGAGCATTTCCGTTCATCAGGCTGTTGGTGTCGGTTCCGCTGCCAATGAAACCATATCCATTGAGCATTAAATAGATGATTACACCACAAAGCCCTGTAATAATGAAGACGCTGACAACCAGCAATTTTTTGTTCATGACGCCAGTTCACCCTCTTTTTGACCATTCTCAAGTGTTTTGACTATTACTATATCCACCCTGCGGTTTACCGCCCTGCCGGCTTCGGTATCATTTTCCCGGACAGGATGGTATTCGCTGTAGCCTACAGCGCTGAGCATCTTTGGTTCAAGCGCACCCCTTTCAATGAAGAAACGGAGAACCTCTACTGCCCTGGCTGTGGACAATTCCCAGTTGCTGGGGTACTTTGCGTTATTAATGGGCACATTGTCCGTGTGGCCTTCAATTCGTATCATATCTATTTCCTCCCGGTAAGCAGCCAGAACATCCGCGATATCCCCCAGCACAACCTCCGCATCGCTCCTGATTTCGGCCTTTCCCGAGTCAAAGATTACGTTGTCACGAAAACGGATAAGTATCTCAGAGTCATACTTTACCAAATCCAGCTGCCCCCTCAAATCGCCTTGATCCACATATGACCTGATCCTTCTGTACAGCTGCTCAAATTCATCTATTTCACCCAAAGGCGCATTACTCCCGACAGGTACATCGTCTTCTTCACCCATTTCCCCTACCGGCTCCATGCTGATGTCCTCGGGGTTTATGTCAGAACCGATATCGTCAAATACCCCTTCCCCCGTAGAGATGACTCCGGCCCTTCCGGTAAAGCCGATTACAATGGCTTTCCACTTGTTGGCATCAATGCTGGAAAAGGAAAAGAGGAGAACGAAAAAAACCAGCAGGTTGGTGACCATATCTCCATAGGTCGTCATCCAGAAGGGAGCCGACGGCGCGGGATCCTCCTGTGTCCTCCTTTTACGCATTGGCTTCCCTCACCTCCCGCCGGGCCTGGTCTTGCCTCCTGCTGCCGGGGGATGCTGTAAAGGACCTCAGCTTTTCCTCTATGATTCTTGGGTTTTCACCTGCCTGTATGGACAGAATGCCTTCAAGGATCATCTCCTTGTAAAGCAGCTCCTGGGCACTGTAAGTCTTCAGCTTGCCGGCCATGGGCAATAATATCAGGTTGGCCAGGATGGTCCCGTAAAAGGTTGTGACCAGCGCCACCGCCATCGCAGGACCCAGGGCGGAAGGTTCATCCAGGTTTCTGAGCATATTGATAAGTCCTATCAATGTTCCGATCATGCCAAAGGCCGGCGCATAGCCTGCCATGCTTTCCAGGATGCCCTGTCCCTGTTTATGCCTCTCCTCTATGAAGGCCAGCTCCGTTTCAAGCATGCTCTTGACCAGCTCCGGGCTGGTACCGTCCACAACCTGCATAATTCCCTTCTTAAGAAAGGAATCGTCCAATTCCTCCGCCAGCCTTTCCAGGGTAAGCAGCCCTTCCTTCCTTGCCGTAATGGCAAATCTCACTATTGTCTGAATACCTTCCTCCGGGTCTCGCTGCCTGCTGGTGAAGGTTTTGGCGACAATGCCGGCTATCCTGGCAATCTGGGAAAAGGGATAATGGATCAGGGTTGCCGCCAGGGTTCCTCCAAGGGTAATGGCAATTGAAGCCGGGTTATAATAGGCTGCAAGCTCACCGCCTGAAGCGATGCCCAGGTAAGTAAAAATTACTCCTGCAGTGATGCCTATAAGCGTCATAAAGTCCATCTCAGCACCTCACATTCTCCCCCTTCTTGTCATTTCTGATCGTTTGTTTCTTTGAAGAAGGAAATCATTCTGCGGTATTCAAGGATATGACGAAGGACCTCTTCCGCCGTCTCCCTGACAATGACCTTTCTTCCCGTCGTCATGGAAATGACAGTATCGGGTGTCTCCTCGACAAACTCAACCAAATCGTGGTTAATATAGAATACCTCGCCATTGAGCCTTGTTACCTTTATCATATCCTTGAACCACCTTTACACTTTAGCGTTTAAGGTTAACCAGCTCCTGGAGCATCTCATCGGAAGTGGTTATGATTCTTGAGCTGGCCTGAAAACCCCTCTGGGTAGTAATCATATCCGTAAATTCCCTGGCCAGATCCACATTGGACATTTCAAGGGCCCCGGGGTTTATTGTACCCCTGCCGTCTTCACCCGCAATGCCGAGCTCCGGTATTCCGGAGTTGGTGGATGTTCTGAAGAGGTTTCCGCCCATTCTCTCCAATCCCCCGGGATTTGTAAACTTTGCAATGGCCAGGGCTGCCTCCACATGGAATTGGCCGTTGCTGTATATGCCCACCACATTTCCGTTGCTGTCAATGTTTATCCCGTTTAATACGCCTGCTCTGTAACCGTCCACCAGGGCAGCCTTCACAGTGCTCTCGCCCTCATCATACTGGGTAAACTTGTCTTGATTGAACTCCACATTAATGGTGATGGGAGGAATGCTGCTGTCAGCGGCAATAACCGTAAGGGGCGGTGCTGCCATGGGGATTAGGCTGCCGTCCTGATTGAAGGACAGTACGCCGCTCATTCCGCCGGAGATGACCATACCGGCTGGAGCGGCCACCGTATAATTCCACATATTGTTGGCAGCTTTTGTAAAGGTGTAGGTCAGCTTGTGCTCCGCCCCCTTGGCATCATATACGCTTACCGTATATGGCAGACTGTCGCCTATGTTCAAACGATCGGAAAGATTGCCTTCGAATGTTATGGACGTTGTGGCCTTGGGCGGAAGCACCATATTGGCCAGGTTGATCTCCGTGGGCTCCCCCGAGGTTACCACAGACTGGGCGGCGGGATCATAAAGCCATCCCATGAGCTTCAAACCGCCGGCTGTGACCAGATTGCCATTCAAATCCAGGTCAAAGTTCCCGTCACGGGTATAATACATGCTGCTGCCATCGGATACCGCAAAGAAGCCGTCCCCCTCAATGGCCAGATCCGTTGCCTTATCCGTACGCTGAACGCCTCCGTTCATATGGAGGGAGTCGATGGAGGCAATGGAGATACCCAGCCCCACCTGGAAGGGGTTGGTACCCCCCCGCCCGCCTCCCTCGGCGGGCGATGACGCCGGTTTCAGTGTCTGGCTGAAAACCTCCTGAAAGGTTACCCGGCTGCTCTTGAATGCTGTGGTATTTACATTGGCAATATTGTTGCCGATTACGTCCATCCTTGTCTGGTGAAGGCGCAATCCCGATACGCCTGAATACATCGATCTTAACATTTTACAAACCTCCTCAAATTACCGTGCTGTCCTGAATAGGGCCTTCCGTCGATCCGGCCCCGTAGCCCCCTCGGTATTGAGGTCCGGCTAAATGACAACAGCACCGTCTATATTGGTAAATACATTATTCTTGATGCTCTCTCCGTCCATGGCTGTAACTACAACCTTAGAAGGGACATTTACTATAAAGGCCAGGTCCTTCGTCAATATCAGGGAATCCCTGATTCCTTTTTTGCCGGCCAAATCAATCGCCCTGGCTATCTCCTGCATCTGATGCCCGGTCAGCCTTACATTCCTGTCGGCCAGCCTTTGCTCCGCATGCTTGGAAAACCTGATGCCCTGCCCGTTTTGCAGCTGTTCACCCAGCAATTCCGCAAAGGAGCTGCCCCCGACTTCCGCCCTTTGTTCCCGAACCCTGTTAGAGTTAGTCCGGGCGCGGCTTCCTTCCTGCAGGTTGGGCACTCCGACAGGACGTTGGATTATCGGCCTTAAATCACTCATAGTCTGCAAATACCTCCCTGACATCTTCAAGGGGCACCTCGGCACCATTGACACCAAGCATTATCCTTCCGTCCCGCAGGGATACCCTGTCCACGAAGCCGTAAACTGGCATTACCCCGCCGCTGTGCTCCTGATATGACTCAGCGTATACAGTTTTGCCGATAAGCTGAAAGGCCTGGGCCGACATAAAAGACTGATTCAGTGCCTTCATCTGCTCAAGCAGGCTGAACTGGGCCATCTGGGCCATCATTTCCGTATCGCTGGCCGGATTCAAGGGATCCTGATTCCTCATTTGAGCCACCAGCAGCTGCAGAAATTCATCCTTGCCCAGCTCCTGACCGGGTTTTCTCGCTTCAACCTTCGATCCGTACATGGATACACCTGGCGTGCTGTGTACATTCATGGAATTTCCCCCTTTCTAAACCAGATAGTTGATTCTACCCGCAATCGTCAGCTCCCCCGGAGCAATCCGTGCCGCCGGTTCATCAACGCCCTTCTGCTGCCTGCTGTAAAACCTGTGGCTTAAAGCGGGCTCCCTGCCGCCCCGATCCCTTCCGGTATCAGGCTGCTGCTTCATGAAGCCAGCACCTGCGTATACTATGTCGAGCTCCTTTACGTCGATGCCCCGGTCCCCCAGCTGCTGCTTCAGAGCAAGGAGCTGGCCTTCAATGAGTTCCTTGGTCTCCGGGCGATCGGTAATGATTTTCGCCATGGTCAGGCCGTTTTCCGAGGTCAGCCGGACTGACACCGTTCCCATGGAATCGGGCTTCAGCTGCACGGTGAGCTCGGTCCTGCCTTCCCTTTTGCTTAAGCTGATCCTGTCGATTATCTGCTCTGCGACAGATGCCGCCGGTTCGGCTCTTTCCGGGGATTCCGTTCCCTGAACCGCTGCCGTTGCATCACCGGGCTCCAAATTGGAATTTAAGGGCAGTATGTTTTGATCCGAAGCACTCCACCGGTCCTGATCCCGCTGATAGCTTCTTATTGCTGACAGGCCTTTATCCCGCCCTGCGGCGGCAGGCAGTTTTTCATGCTCTTTCACTTCGCCGGACATTAGGGTTTCAACAGGATTATCACCGAGCGGCCATTTTTCACCGAAGCTCCTTTGAACATCAGCAATATCTGAGGGTTGACCGGCATTGGGCTTCATTTCTTCATGCTTCATTTCATTAAGCATATCCATAAAATTTGTGTTATCTGTTTGAGATAAACCTTGCTGCTCCATATCCACCGGACTATCCTGAACACCTGCTGTCTCTTCGCCCGGACCGAGGCCGGCCTTATAACCTCCAGAGGCTGTCCCATGAATTTCATTCTCCTGCTTAATGGTTGTTATCGCTCCATCCATGGCACCTTCAGAGGCTATGGCAGTGGGAAGTACAGTAATATTGCCTGCGATGCGGCCGGACCGTTTATCAAAAGGCTCCGCCTCAGCCCTGGGCGGCCGGCTCACTTCCTGAGGCTGACTGAAAAAAAGTATGGGGACTCCCGGTAAAACCATCGGCTGCTCCTGCTCAACCTCATCCATTCCCGGTTCTGCCGATGCACGGGCTTCGCCAGTGCCGCCGCCTTCACCTTCGCCTTTCGTCCCTTCCCCGGCTTCAAGCCAAAGGGCTTGTTCCATACACATTTCCATATCATCATAACCAGGGTCTTTTTCAATGGTTTCGTCGGTGTACACCGCATCTGCCCCCTGCATTTTTGAAGACAGCATTTCCGAGAAAGAGGACATTCCAGTCCCTTTGGCCCTTTTTGCCGCTTGATATTTTATTCTGTCAATACCGGCTGTACCGGTACCTGTGTTTACTGCAATTATCTGCATCATGTCCATCACCCCCTTTCTTCTCATTCTGATACAGCAAAGAAACATATTGGCAAAAACCCGGACAAGCTCTGAATTAGTTCCTCTGCCACAAATATCTATCTTGAAAACATACTACGTGAGATACCGGCCGCCTTTTCCGACTGCATGGCTTCTATGATTGCTGCAGCCTTTTCGGTTTTCATATTCTTGAGGATCAGCACCGCTGTTTCCTGATCCTCAAGCAATTCCAGTATCCGTGCGGCTTTATCGGCTTCCATCTTCTCGTAGAGAGTTACAAGATTCATAAGATCCTCTACCTCTGAAGCCAGTTGGCCATGGAGGGCTTTTGCCTCCTCATTGAGCCTGTGGGTTTCCTCCTCAATCGCCTTAAGCTCCTCCTCCTTCTGCTTAAGCTCCTCCTCCAGCCGTTCCAGCTCCTTTTCCGCCTGATTGAGCCTGTTCCATTCCGACTGTATTCGCATTTGCTCTATTTCCGCTTCCGTTGGTACAATGCCGGTGGACTCGGGACCCAATAGAGAATTCTTTGTGAAGGTGAAAACTCCGCCCACATCAAAGACAAACATTAAGGCTATGATTAACAAGGCAGCCAGGGGTATCAGCCATAAGAGGAAGAAGGCGCCCTTCCGTCTGTTATCTGTATTGGCAACCATTATAAAACCTCCGTGAGGCTGCGGGATGTCTCCCTGAATGAAACCAGTTCATCGATGAATCTTTCCTCTTCCGTCTTTTGCTCCATCAGATATTCCTGGAACTTATTATCCTTCAGTGTTTCCAGCATCTTAATGTCCCGGCGGATCTCCGTAAGCTGCAGCCGCATCCTGGCCTCATTCCTCCTGCAGTCGGAGAGCTTATTCTCCTTCTCATTAATGACATCCTTAATGCAGAACAGGTATTGGGAATGGACCTTGATCTGGGCTGCTGTGATACCCTTCTCCACCCGGTCTGAGAAGCTGGCACAAAGGCAGCTCCATCTCTCCTTCATGTAGGTAAGCTCGGTAATCAACCGTCCTTTCATTTCCAGGAGAAGGGCAAGCTCCTTCACTTTCTGGTGTTCAAGCACCTCTTTGGACTTCAGCACCGATTCCAGGGAAAATATAAACCTTCTCATTATGCTTCACCCTGCCTTACAATAGATGACATCATTTTCACCGTCTCCTCCAGGGTCGACACTTCATCGGTTCTTTGCTGCAGGAAGCAGTTTATGGATTCTATCAGTGAGACGGCCCTGTCCATCTTGGGCTCCGAGCCCTTCCGATAGGCCCCTATATGCAGCAAATCCTCCATCTCGCGGTAAACCGCCAGATTGCTTCGGATTTCATTGCATAGGGCCAAATGCTCTTTTCCGGTTATCTCCGACATTACCCTGCTGATGCTGGCAAGGATGTCAATGGCCGGATAGTGCCCCTGATTGGCCAGCTTCCTGGACAGTACTATGTGTCCGTCCAGAATGCCCCTGGCGGTATCCGTAACAGGCTCATTCATGTCGTCGCCGTCCACCAGGACGGTATAAAGGCCTGTTATGGAGCCTTTATCGGATGTCCCCGCCCGCTCCAGGAGTTTTGGCATCAGAGCCAGGACCGAAGGCGTATACCCCCGTGAAACCGGCGGCTCTCCCAAGGCAAGGCCTATCTCCCTCTGGGCCATGGCAAACCGGGTCAGGGAATCCATGAGGAGCATTACATTCAGGCCTAGATCCCTGAAGTACTCGGCTATTGCCGTTCCAATCATGGCGCTCTTCATGCGGACCAGTGCCGGCTGCTCCGATGTGGCAACCACCACCACCGAACGGGCCAGCCCTTCCTCCTGAAGGTCCCGTTCAATAAACTCCCGCACCTCGCGTCCCCGTTCGCCCACCAGAACCACTACATTGACATCGGCTTTGGTGTTCCTGGCGATCATTCCCATAAGTGTGCTCTTCCCCACGCCGCTGCCGGCAAATATCCCCATCCTCTGGCCTACGCCGCAGGTGAGCATTCCGTCAATGGCCCGGATGCCAAGGGCAAGGGGGTCTTTTATCCGCTTTCTCTTTAATGGGTTAACGGGAGAGCTGTCCACAGGATAATACTTCTCCACATTGAGGGGGCCCCTGTCGTCTATGGGTTTACCCAGTCCGTCCAAAACACGCCCTTTCATATCCATTCCCACAGGAACAGTAAGGGGCATGTTGGTGGCCTCAACCACACTCCCCAGGCTGATGCCCTTCAAATCCCCGTAAGGCATGAGCATCACCTGGTTATCCTTCAGCCCCACTACCTCCGCAACCACTGACGGATTACCGTCTTCGGAAAGAATATTGCAAATCTCTCCGATCCGGGCTGCGGGGCCTGTGGATTCGATGGCCAGGCCGGTTATGCGGCTGACCCGTCCCGTATTCTTGACTGGATCTATCTGCTTGAGCAGTTCCTTGTATTTGTTAAGTATCGCCCTCAACCTCCGCTGGAAGACGGCAGCAGCTGCCGGAATGCCTTGCTTATTTGTTCCATCTGTACAGCCGTTCCTGCATCAATCATCCCGCATCCCGTTTCAATCAGGCAGTCGCCGATATCCATCCCGGCATCCACTACTATGTTTATATCCGCCATCCATTCCCTGCCGGGCGGTGGGTTTTCCGTCAATCCGCATAAACCGGAATAGTTGTCGGGATGAACTCTGACGGTAATGCTGTCTTTGGACTTTATATCGGATAAAACGCTGCGTATCATGTTTATGCAGGCATTTTCGCTGCGATCGATTTCATACTTCAGCACCTTCTCTGCGGTGCTTATAACCAGGTCCACAAACTCCGCTTCCATGCTGTTTATAAAGCCGTTCCACTCTGCCTTAAGGGTATTGACGGCATCAAGGGCGTTTTGGCAGGCTTTCTCATATTCCCTTCTCCCGATTTCCATGCCCTCTTTATAGCCGTCGTCATATCCCTGCCTGCGGGCTTCCCCGGCGATAGCCCCGGTATTCTGCTTTGCCTCGGCAATCATCTGGGAAGCCTCCCATGAAGCGTTCTTTATGATGTCCCGGGCCTTTCGCCGTGCTTCCTCCATCAGAAGCCTGGCCGCAGTCCTCGCATTTTCCTGGTCAAAGGCCGGCTTTACAGCGGCAGCTGTCACGGCGGCAGTATCCTTGGCGGTACGGTTTTCCCATTGAATCAATACGGGCTTCTGAGGATCAACCCATATGCTGCCGGCTTTATGTATCCTAGACAAGAATATCGTCCTCCCTTCCTCTTATGATAACAATCTCTCCTACTTCCTCCAGCTTGCGGACTATGTTTACAATCTTCTGCTGAGCCTCCTCCACCTCTCTCAAGCGGACAGGCCCCATATATTCCATATCCTCCCTGATGGTCTCCTGAAGGCGTTTGGACATGTTGGCAAACAAAACCTTTGACACATTTTCGGTGGTGTTCCTGATGGCCAGAATCAGGTCGTTGATGTCAACCTCACTGATAATGCGCTGTATGGAACGGTTGTCCAGCTTTGCAATATCCTCGAAAACAAACATCCGCCTCTTGATCTCGTCGGCAAGATCCCTGTTCTGCCTCTCAAGGTTTTCAAGGATATTTTTCTCCGTACCCCTGTCCACGGAGTTCAATATGTCAACCACCGTCTGTATACCGCCGGTCACCGTATAATCCGTAATGGACATGGTGGCCAGCTTCATCTCCAGGACCCTCTCAACTTCCTTCACAAATTCCGGCGCCGTTCTTTCCATGGTGGCTATTCGCAGGGCTACGTCAGACTGCTTTTCGGCGGGCAGGGATGACAGTATGGCGGAGGCCTGGGCCGGTTCGAGATATGACAGGATAAGGGCTATGGTCTGGGGATGCTCATGCTGCACAAAGTTCAGGAGGTGGGCCGGATCCGCCTTCCGTATGAAATCAAAGGGCTTGACCTGCAAGGCGGATGTAAGCTTGCTTATGAGATCAAGGGCCTTCTGGGTGCCCAGGGCTTTCTCCAGGACATCCCGCGCATATTCGATGCCCCCCTCCGATATATAATTCTGTGCAAGGTATATCTGATAAAACTCATCCAATACGGATTCCTTTACCTGGGCATCCACCTTCCGGCAATTGGCGATCTCAAGGGTCAGCTGTTTTATCTCGTCCTCCCTGAGATGCTTGAAGATTCGGGCCGCCTTTTCCGTTCCCAGGGTTATCATCAATATGGCCGCCTTTTCCATCCCATGCAGGTCGCCCGTTCTTGACATCATTGCCATCAACTCCTAACCCTCGCTCAGCCATGTCCTAAGCAGCTGTGCCGC
>Ga0172382_10009517_pt1 | contig 13247 bp, 23 predicted proteins | sample Leawel138RmetaG_FD_122245 | JGI IMG/M metagenome (GOLD analysis project Ga0172382, IMG submission 122245) | Leachate microbial communities from a municipal landfill in Southern Ontario, Canada - Leachate well 138R metaG | ecosystem: Engineered > Solid waste > Landfill > Unclassified | place...
GAATCGAACATCAGAAAGCGCGGATAGGTGCGCAATCCCCTCGATGCGCGGTCAAGCGGCCACGGTGCAGGGAGGTGATTCAATGCGGATATTCCGTTGCGGCGTCTCAGTGCGTGGATTTCATCGCTTCGATTGTAGCCGTTAAGGGCGTTCATTGGTTGACACCTCAATTTTCTCAGCGTATTCGCGAAAATGTGTGGCTTTCAGCGTGTTCAGAATATCTGTAATTGATTCCCGCTTGAAATCAATACACCGCCCATGCCTAGAGATATTGTTGCATTGTATTTCTCCATCGTCACCGTAGATGAGACATTTTCCTTCCTCGTGTGCCAGTGCAATAAAAAATCTGACAGCATATTCTTCCTGTTCGGTCATCGCAGCACCTCCACTTCTCCGGCTTTCCATGCTATGCGGAAATCGTGTATCAGACGTTTGACGCGGGCGAGATAGGAGTCGCGGTCGGAGTTTGTCTTGAAAATCATAATACATTTTTTTTCGTCTAAGTAAGACCCACGCACAAATATTGTGTTGGGATATAGATCAGGGCTGCTACATGACGATATGTACATGTTTCCGTTGTGGTATATATCGTCAACACCTCTCAGCCTCTTATCCTGTTCAAGCACCTGCATTTCAAGGGATTTGTCCTTTACGGTGATTTTGATTTTTAACGGTGTCATTGTGTGGCCTCCTCGGGGAGTGGATTTTCAAATCGGCGTGGATCGTCTTCCACATCCATTCTAGGCTTATTGTCAATATGAATTTTCATACCCGGCAAGAGACTATAGTGCACAGTCTCACGCCGAAGAATCTGATCTTTGATCGTCTTGAGATAGGATTCGATTCTGTGACTTTCTCCACGCCACGTATTGTTAAGATGATCGCTGATATACACAAGACCGTCCCACGCATGGACGAAATCAACTTCTTCTCCGGTGAGTTCGCGTGTGTTTTGTTTTGCTCTAAGGCTGCGACAACGAGTGATAATGTCTTCGACTCCCATACTAGCGCCGTCATCTATTCCATGATCTGAGAAACCATTTTTAGAATCCAGCTTGCCTGTTTTAAGTACCGCATTATAGGCTTCCTCAAATCTTGCGAGCGGTGGGAACGTGCGATACTTATGCGTAAGGCATACTTCGTCATAAATAAATTCCAATTTTTCGTCAGGCACTTGTTTGGCGTCCAGAAATTTATCCAAATCCTCGACATCGTAGTCTGATAAATCTTTTGGGAACTTAGAAGCAAGTCTATCCTGGAATTCCTTTCTTGTCATGTTTCCTCTCGTAGAATTTTTTGACTATATCAGAGTTTTTACTATCCCCTGGTTTCTCACGCCTTGACCACTGCCTCACGGTTGCCTTCCAGTCCTTGATCGGTATCTTATTCTTGCCATATACCCATCCGACGACCTCTTGATAATCCATGAACTGTTCAGCAGTAAAGCCTACAATCCCTTTCTCGTCAAGATATTTTTTCACTTCTTCGACATTTTTTGGTCGCGCCTTACTAGACTTAACTATACTAGACTTTACTTTACTTAACTTAACTATACTTAACCGAGGTATCGATACACTATCGATACCATATGGTTTTTCTTTAAACTTTTTCTCAGCAAAATCAATGATATCCCTCGAAATTCCAGACATTTCACGCTGTATACCCTTCTGTACCATAGGGCTTTGAGACTGATGCGTCATGCGATTGACCAAAACAACCCATCCATCACGATAATGCACCTTGTTGGCCTGTGCAAAGGCTTTAAGAATGTCATCAACAAGGGAAAGATCAAGGCCAGTATCAAGTGCCATGTTCTCCTTTGGCAATTGATAAATGTTACAAAGCGGTGTGTCTGGATTGGTGAGAAGATATAAGAATAATAGCTTGCCATGAGGCGGCAAGGCGCGTATATACGGGTCACGCCAAAAGTCAGTATTGACTGGTCTTTGCTTTGACATTCATATCTCCTTAAAATGGCACTTCATCGGGATCGGAAAATTCTTGCTGCACCTGATCGGCTGCTTTGTCTGAGCTTTCTTTCGATGACAGAAACTCAATGCGGTCAACGATGAATATTACCTTGCTGTGCTTGGTTCCGTCCTTCTCCCATCGTTGCTGTTCAGGGCGGCTTTCAACGCATACCTTACTTCCCTTCTTGCAGTACTGGACGATAAGTTCTGCGGTCTTCTCCCATGCGGCGTAGTCGAAGTAACTCACCTGATCTTTTGCCTGATTGACGGCAAGTGAGAAATTGCAGATAGCCTTTCCTGCTTGCGTGTGCTTGAGTTCAGGGTCGCGTACCATGTTCCCGATCTGTATTGATTTGTTAATCATGCTTTATCTCCTTGAAGTAGTTCTGGATTTTCATGGACGTTGCCGATGATTTCAAGACATCCCGGAAAATATCCAACTGGCATAAAATCTCCATCTGAATCTTTATAATCTATGACAAACATAGATTTTTCATAGTAGACAAGAAGCGTGGAACTATCTTCATCTGAATAGATATTTGCTTTTACAATATCACCCTCGTAAATCTCCTTCCCGTTCTTGTCGCGGAGGCCGGTGAATTGATCTTTTGTGACTTTCTCAAGGTCTACAATGTTCACGTTTGCCCATACAATAACTGCTCCCCGCTCGATTTCATCGAGAGAAAATATATTTGAAAATACATACCCGTTTTCTCGTTTAACCGTGTACCTGAGTTTAATTATTCTTTGCATTTCGGAATCTCCTTTGTGTTTCCAGTCTGCATTTTTTACAGACTCTCCAGCCTTCTTTTCTAATATAGGTATTCTCCTGTGTAAATTCATGACCCATCCTGCAATAATTTCCATAATCATGACGACGATGACAAGATGGACATAGTTCCCTATAATCGCTACGTTCTCGATGATATTCACCGCTTATGTTTGACCATTCATAACGTGATGCGTTCAGAGTTCCGCACATTTCGCACTTACTAGCTTTTCCATAATGCTTAACAATCCACATGTGTTTTGCGTGATATCCGGCCATCTCTCCCAGCCATCTCCTAGCTTGTGGCCCGATTTTTCCTAGAAGTGACGCACTCACTCGCTGCCGATATTGTTCTGGATTAGATTCTCTCATTCTCTCGCTCTCCATTTCTCTTGATAGGTTTCGTACAGATTGTTCCACTTGAGCCATGAGATAAAGTCTGAGACAGTAGCGATGATGTCTTGACAGTCGCCGCGCTGGTACGTCTCGACGTGGATGCGCAATCCATCGTACACTACATACTGAAAGTCCCATAAGGCGTCGAGACAATACATGTAAAGCGGGTGCTGTGTATTGTTGATATACTTTCCGTAAGAATACGTACCAGTCCATTTGATGTCGAAACAGGTTGGCCCACGCACCACATCTGGTCTGCCATAGAGTAAGTATTCGTTCCCGTCAATAGTAATTTGCTTGCTGCAAGACATTCCCCACACGCCATTTTCCACCCACAGTCGCGCCTCAAGTACTGCGTTACGATAGCGTTCATCTTCGTCTGTAAACTCTCGTATGCAGCGCACGTGTTCCTCGAACTTGACGCCTTCGCGTTGCGCATCTGTCTGAGGGTACTTGACTTTGTTCAAGTAGTCAAGGAAAGATTGCTTCGAGCTTTCCTCGTATTCTTCTGGAGCATCGAAGTAATAGTTCCATGCGTTCAGGAGTGACGGCGTTATAAGGTTCATGCCTGTTGCCATGCCTTCGAGTCGTGAACGTAGACAAGACCGTTCTTCTTCGCCTGTTCAACGAGCAATGCCCACGATTCTTTTTTGGAGTTGAATACATGCTCAAGGGTGGCAAGTTGTCCCATCGCCGTAGATGCTGAAACCGGATCGGTTACTTGGTCAACGATCTCACGCACGACCACCATAAGCCGATCGTACTTCTCGATGATTTGTGATTCAGATGCAAGATTGACGCGCATAGAATCAAAGAGTTTGGTAAAAAAATCGTTCGGTGCACCGTTCATCACGTTCGGAAGTTCGATAGTTCCGTGGATACCATGCGTTCCCTTTGCCTTGAAACGGTCTGTCGGGGAGAATGAGATAACTAGCTTATCGCGATAGGCTTCGATGAAACCGCCTAAGTCCATAGGCTTCCACACGTTATCCCGGCTCTGCCCCTCGGCGTCCAGCCGAAAGACTTTCTGATCTCCGTCCATCTCTTCCTTCGCGTGGAATATGACGATGATGTTCTTTTGCTGTTGAAGGAGAACGTATTCGAGCAAGCGGTTAAACTCCATGCCGATAATGCCGTATCCCTTTTGCGAGAGTGTTGCGCCGTCCTTCTGTCCGTTCTTGGGATCGCGCTTGATGGCCCACGGTTTCATCAGATTGATGAGCGTTCCCCCGGTATCGAATATGATTGTCTCGAAACCCTTGATATTTTCAGGGGTTATGTCTGCAAGTAATTCGTCATAGGTGGCCGGTTGTGTGTACGCTCCCTTACGGCAATGAACAGGGATACGGTGATAGCCCTTGTCGGTGTCGATCATGAGCGGGTTTGGTGCGGACAGGGCAAGTGTACTCTTGCCACCCCCTGGTATACCATAGTAGACCACACCGTAATTGCTTTTGCTTCTCACTTCGTGCGATTGCAGTATCATGTTTCACTCTCCTTGTGATGCGCGAATTAAAAACCCACCATAATATCCATTGTGCTCATTATGGCTTGCCATTTGGAAAACTCCCTCACTCGTTTTGACATCGAGGAATTGCTGGTCATGGGCGTTGCCATGTTCTTCCTCGATACACGGGCCTTCTTTGAGTTCAAAATCAAGAAGGATGGCACCAACGAAGTCTTCAAGATTGTCGTCAGTTCTCATGTAGCGACTTTCGCAGCACGATTGACCATCGTCCCAAAGATTTAGTTTGGTGTTGTCGTCAAACTCAAATTTGAGAAGATCATTTTCCAGCTTGACTGACTTAATTGTTTTTCCGAGCGATGTCTTGACGGCATTTACTGTTGTCTCGTTGCTTGAAAGCATTCCAAGCATTACGCTCAATCCTAATGCACTCATGTTTCACTCTCCTTTAAAACCGTGATAATATAAGTACTGCTATGCCTTTTTGGTCGTCGTCGTATTGTCCAAGAATGAGTGGGTAATCCACGCTGTTGCTTGATACTTTCGCTCCCCGCAAGTGTACTTCGTCATACCCTGCTTCGTATCCATCGACAAGCACTATCATATCTTGCGGATACTCTTTGAGTTGTGAGATTAGGTCTTTGATTAACATGTCACTCTCCTTTAGAATCCCATATTAAACCGCATGGGCAATCTTTAGCGCGGCAATAATCCCACGGCCCCGGAGTAGACTTTAATTTCACGACTGTTCTCCTTTCTTCCACGGACATCTTGTGTTGCATGTAATGTAAAACTCGCCGTCCTCTTCCCATACGTCCAGTTCATCACACCCGCCGCCCTCGCATTTAAGCATAGCGCGTACACGCGGACAGTCGGTCATGAGTTCGTTGCTGCTGATGTAATGGTGTGCACTATCAGTATCAGGTTCATAGCAGAACAACTCGTCACCAGTGATGCGCGAAGTCAGATGGTCGAGACGTTTACAGTGCTTGCACCACGCGGGAGCCGCATCTTTCCAGTCGTCTTTGTGTTGCTCCCAGAGGGCATCGTTTTCTGTCATGTCGCCGATTAGGTCTTTCATTCCGGCCATATCATCCCCCTTGAGAACTCGGCAACATCTTCTTTGGTGATGCTATCGAGGATTTCCCAATCTCTCGGTGATAAGTCAAAGAGATTGGTGAACATGTTGTTCGCCTCACGCATGATAGCGTCAGCGTGTGCGATTGCGTGGTCAACTTTTATTCCGAGCATGTTGATCCTCCTTTGCGGGTATGTTTTGTACATCGCCATATTGAGTAAGAAGATCATCGACATCGGCATAGGCGGAATACCCCTTTTCTAAGATACAAATTGCATTGTCGATTTGTTCTTCAATAAGCGGGAGTAGTCTCATGCCTAACATCCTAATGTTACTGATGTTCATACGGGCATTTTCGAGAATTTCGATAGTATTCATTTGTTGCCTCCTTTGTAATAAATGCCGGTTAGCCCGGCTACTCACCACTTGGCAGGTGACGCCCGATCACACTCTGCGCATGGTTGGCATGATCGCATCCGGGTAGTCTCAGCACCTTTATCGTGCCTTGCCAATACACTACGCATACCCTATCAACTACGTCAAACACTTTTTTATATGGTATGGAAAAAGTGATTTAGCGATTGCTAAAATAGATTTTTCAGGAATGTGAAAAAATTGTTGACTACGGATGGGGTGTGTGAGATATTGTGGACATGAAGATTATTGATAGACTACTGGCGCACATCTTCCCGCCACTGTTTAGAACAAAGTGGGTAAGACCGGATGTGTGGTTTGACAGGGCATTGTTGATGCAGATGAAACCGTATCTGCTACATGAAACCTACTCGCTCAAGGTTGGGATGCGGCCATTTATTTTAAGCACGCGGAGATATACACAATGAAAAAAATCACCGTATCACAGATAATGAAGTGGCATCCATGCGATAGGTATCCGAAAGAGAGAGTGCGAGAGTTAATTGGAAGCGGAAAAACTCTATTTGAGATACTTAAGTTTGCGATACCCCGCGCCGACAAAGAGTGGGTTGCTATGCATATTTTAGTTTCTAACAAGAATGGGGCCAGGATTTATTATCAAATCTTTCGTCTATGGCTGAGAAACGAACTGTCCGATACGCAATATTATAACAGAGTCATCAAAGCAACACAAAAATTCCTGAAGGAGAAAGCATCATGAAGTACTTACTTGTGTTACTGTGTCTTATGTGTGCATGTGCTACGGTCAAGCCGGAGATTGTGTTCGAGATGCCGCCGCAGGAAGTCTGGTGCAAAATGGCAGTTGAGATTAACGGCGTCAAGGGCGAGTGGGAGCTGTGCGACGATGGGGAAATGTGGGATTCTACTCGGCAAGTCTATGTTCATTTCTTCGACAAATACCCTTCGATCTGGATCACCACGTATTATAAAATCGAAGGTAACAAAATGTTCATAGGGCTGTTGAGGTTTAACGGAAACACCAGGAGCCATCAACCGATGGATGAATATGGAAAGTACAGTCCAGATTATGCGTCGAGAAAATCGATGGTCTCGATACTCAAGGGCAAGTTTTCAATTCAGTGGATTGAGGTTAAGACAGTGCGCGGAGCGTTCACGATCGACGATCTCAAGGGCAAGTGGCTGTAGTTATTTCTTCATCAACTCCACTAATTTGTAGCCGCCATAGATTGCTCCTGCTGTGGCGGCTACGCCTATTCCAAGACCAAGATAAAAGCGAAAGTTACCAGATTGATAAACTGGAACCTTAATGTCCTGCGACCATTCGCTTTCACAGTGGATCGTGTGTATGTTGAGCGCGGTATAGGCGCGGGAGAGCGAAGTTACTTTATAGTCTATGATTGGAGGGAATGAGTAATAGCAGTTCAGGCGTTCTTTCGCGGTCTCGCAATCGAGCGTGTTGACATCGACCGCAACAGGCTTGAATACAATCTTCTCAACTTCGACTTGTTGTATAATGGGATCGCGTTGCATGCCGTTGTAATACCCTATCGCGTAGACGGCGCATAGGAGCACAACGGCTATGCCACTAATGAGTGCGTATGTTTTTAGGTTTTTTGGCATTATCTTTTTTCCTTTGCGAAGTGGTTACCATGTGCGCAATGGTGATGATGAACACGAAATAGCAGATACATATTACATAGCCGGGATTTGCTTTGATCCATTCGAGCATGACTCCCTCCGATAGTTGATGTAATTCTTCGTTGCGGTCGATCCGAACAGGATGCCGAAAATAACGAGTTCAACCTGTACAACAGACATGCGCGAAATCGCGTCTCCTGAGAAAAACAGCACTCCCATCATACTTTGAATGATAACGAATGTGATTGCTCCCATCCAGCGGACGAGGTTCATTTCCTTGATGTCTTTAATGGCGTTCATTTAAGCCTGTATGGAGTATGGTACTCGTCGAAGTAGCGCACAGGATTGATTGGAGTTCCCTTGCGCCAGGTCTCGAAATGTAGGTGGTGCGCCAGACTATTGCCGCGCCCAATCTCATCAACTATCTGCGTTTTGCCAAGTACGGTTCCGGCCTCAAGCATCTCGCCAACCTCGAAAAGACTATCGAATGTCACATGAATAAACTTCAATTCGCTCATGAAATCATTCGCAGGCTGTACGACGAGAAAGTCGTTACCGAAAGCATCCACCCCACGGCGCAGAACTTCAGCGTCTTCCGGGAGGATGATGTCCAGTTTGTCGTATGTCTCAAGATTAACCGAGCGCAGGTCTACGCCCTTGTGGTTTCTCGCGTGGAAACGCTGTGTAATTACAAGTTCGTCTGTATCAACTGGTAGGTACATGGTATTCCCCCATTACGGTATCATGGTAGCAGCTTCCCGGATGATGAGAGCGTCTTTCCCGTTTCCATGACGACGATTGCATTCTCGTTTCATCTCGGCGATTTCCCTGATACTATCTTCATCACCGCGTTTCAGCCCAGCGACTGTCTCACATACCTTATTAACCTTACGCCAAATGTCAACCACAAAAGCAAGTAATAAAGAAAAGCTGAAAGTTACTGCTCCTGCGCTAATTACTTCACCGATAGTCATGTCTTATCAACCTCATAGTCCTCCCCCTAGATGATGTAGCCGCGTGGCATGGCATAACCATTAGCACTAGCCATGCACGACAATATACCATGTAACATCCTTGAATCTTCACGTAAAAGAATCGTTGCAGCTGAGTTATTCCAAAAATAGCTTTCTTCTCCTGTCGCTACATAATATGGTTTTGTTTTGATTGCACCCGTACCACCCATATCATAGGCTATGATACCACACTTATCTGGTGGAACATAAGTCATACGGTAATTTGCAAGGCCGGTTGTAGTAGCAACGCGACCATATCCATCCGAGTATACATGAGCTGTATCGGTGTAGTGGAACTCGTTTCCGATGATTACAAACGGTGTAATAGCCCCTGCTGCTGTCGTCGGGATATATATTCCTGTATCCAAGTACCCACTTGTCCCTGTTGCGAGTGTACCGTCAAGTTGCAATGGTTTCCATCCATCTACTTGATAAACAGTAGAACCTGCGGTAAAGGTAGCATTGGTTAGGGCTTCTCCGAGAGTGAGCACGGTAGTCGTAGTGCTCGCAACTTTCGGCTTGTCTGCGGTAACGTCAACAGTCGTTGCTCCCCCGTCCTGAGAAAAGAAATATGGAGTCTCAAGTTCATTGCCATCTTGCCACACTACGACATGAGCGCCAACGGGAAAGAGCTTGCCGATGTCTTGCGCGTTGATCTGCCCGAGTGTCAGTGTATTGGTCGGGTTGGCATTACTGAATGTGGTCAGAGGCGCATAGGTAAACATGGGAGTGATGGCCCCTGCGTTGTTCCAGAGCCAGAGCTTGTATAGAGCACTATTTAGTACTGCGGTAATGCCGTCGCCTATGTGTCCACCAGCACCAGGGGCAGCGAGCTTTGCGGTGATATTTGTGGTCTGTTCAAGATAGCTTTTATCACTGAAATATGCAGAGAGTAGCGGAGAACCGTTGATATACTTTGGCTTGATGATTATTTCATCAGCATCCTGATACCACACATCACAGATACAATGATGCTTGTCTGCTTTCGTGATTTCCTGATTATAGGAGAGCGTGAAAGTAGTATCAACAGCCTCTAGGTCTTGCCGTGTTGATCTGAAATTTTCAGACAGTAAATCCTGCACAGCCTTGAAAAATCGCTGCTGGTCAGGCGTCGCGTCTTGCGGTATCGGCGGCAGTATCGGAGCGCGGTCTGTACGGAACGTGGTCACTTAAATTTCCTCTTGCAGACAGGACAGATATAACCGAGTGAGTTCAATAAGACTTTGCGCCACTTGCGGCATTTTGTACAGTAGAGTTTCATTCTTCTAAGTCCATCATTGATTTTCTAAATTTGTATTCAGCTTTAATTTTATTTCTTTCTCTGTCTCTTACGCTATTCACGATCTTCCTCGCGAGTTTTGCTTGCTTGTCTTGAGGCAGCTTTGAGTAATTCTCTTGTGACATCAGGCGTCCGAGACGCTGCTGTATTCCTGTTCCAATACGCATCTGGTAGTCACGATACATGGCATCATCTAGCTTGATTTCTTCACCGCGAGGTAGTTTAATAGTGCGCTGCGGGTGTCCGGGATAGACGCCGATTCTGTCGAGTTCTGCATACAGCGTATCTGGTTTTTCTTCTGAATATTTAATTGGGAAGAACTGTCTGAACGCACCACCCTGTATTTCCTGCTCTTCTCCTAAAACATCGAGTTTAGGTTCAGCTAAAAGATAGCCAACTGGAGTGACCTGAGAAATTGCTCCGGTGACAGACTTTGTATCTCTAACCTTTGCCGAGTCTGTCACAAGCGATTCTGTGGCGCGGCTAATCGACCTCCCAAAAGACGAGTATGGTATAAAGCTAGCTAGTGTTCTTTGCGCTGCTCCTTCCAGTCTACCGTGTGGGCTTAAGAGATTTTGCACACCCTGTAAATAACTAGAATCAATGATGTGTTCTTTGAGATTGTTGATTATTGTCCACGTAAGTTTAGATTTTTCTTCATCATCTTTCGCATCACGTATTGCCTGATAGGCGATGGTCGCTGAAGCGAGAGGAATATTAAATGGTTCTATGCGTCGATATTGCAACCACTTATCGCCAATCTTTATTGACCACGGAAGTCTGCCAGAAGCGTAAAAGATTTCACGCTCTCCCTTTCCGGTGGGTGCTCCACCAGTTATTTCACCCTTGTCAATTTTATTAAATAGTGCAGCGGCAAGCACGGCACCTTCGATCTGTTTTGCAATGACTTGTGCTGGTTTCTGGTTTTTAGTGAGCGCCAACCCTATGCCGGGAGTCATTTCCAGACCGCGTTTCATGAGGTTGCCCGGTGTAGATATAAATGGCATAATCAATCGCAACATACCACCCACTAAAGGGTGGTCTGGATTGTCTCGCATCCCTATTAAGTAGGATGCAAGTTTACCTGGCTCATCGGTGAAGGTGGCATAGCGAGCATAATCACTTGCCTGTTCAAGCAATTCATGAGGAGCGTTTTCCGGGAGAACGTTTTTGGCTTTTGAGAGTGCAGCAAGTTTTGAGTCGAAGGCAATAGATTTAGCCCATATATCCATTGCACTTAGAAAACGCGAAGGCATAGTTACCAATGGAGCCGCCTTTCTAGCAAGAGGGTTGGGTGATCTCTCAAAGGCTCCCATGATAGCCCCGCCAATGTCAACATCCATCTTAGATTCCCATGAAGTAGACTTACCTGTTTTCAGTACTTCTTTTGCGCCTACCATGCCTTTCTTGAAACCGCTTTTCACTCCCATCCAAGATGGTATCATCTCTCGTAACAAATAATCGCGTCTTCCTCCACGGAACAGAGACATGGTTTTGTCGATTCCCGCAGTCAGCGCACCATGTGGAACCTGAAACGCTTGCCAGAGCGTGTTGGAAAGGGTATTAATCATGTGAGTAGGTGGGCCAGAAAGAATCGAGTTATACCAGTACTCCCACACATATTCACTGGCTTTTGGATCGCCAAGCCGTTGTGCAAACCGTTCTACTTGACGAGGATTGTCCATGCCTCCACGCTTCACAAGATCAATGAATTCAGCCCGTTCTCTTTCGTTGAGACTGCGATTGAGTTTCCCAAAAGCCGCTTGCAGTCTACGAGAAGCGAGTTTATACTTGTTTGCCTCCAAAGCACGTCCGGCTTCTGTGCGAGCAACTGCCACAGTCCCGAAAACATCGTCTTGAGCTTTCTTAAACAATGTGTCATCCCACCCTTGCGCAATAGCGTGGTCTGCGATATCTTTGAGTGTTTTATCGCCAACGTCAGCAAGAGCAATCTGATCGACTGCGGAAAACTCACCTGTAACCTTTTTAGCAAGTAGTTTCTGTACTTCGTCTACGTTGCTCGTAATGCGCTGCGCGAGGTCTTGTTGCATCTCTCGCGTCACGGCTTTTTTGGGAATCGCGCCTTCAACTTGTTTCTCAAACTGCTGCAATAGTGGGTCTTGTCCTGAGACGATCTTCCCCATCCAGCTTGATTTTTCAGGAACAATCTCACCAACAGGAATTGCATTGACGGCTTTTGCTACTGGTTGCTCAACTGCTTTGACTGCCTGAACAACTGGTTTTTCGATAGCTTGGGGAACGAAATCAGCAGCCTCTCTAAGCGATTGCCTGAGTGCAATATCGGCAAGTCCTTTCTTTGCCACACCAATCCCCGGCTTGATTGCAGCTTTCGCTAACTTCGCTGCTTTCCCTAGTGGGATGCTCCCCACAAGAACGTCAACAGGAGAGGCGAGTTGTTCAACTCCGGCCTCATCTACAATGGTTCCTTCTGAAGTGCGTATTACGTCGCGCTTAGACGTGTCTTCAGGAGATATAGCCTGAATGCCTTTTGCTATTCCACCAAGCGCATAAAGACCGGCGGCAGGAACAGTACCGTACTCACGTCGCAAGTCTGAGAACGTCTTTTGTGGACGCTTCTGTTCTTCTGGTTTAGGGCGAGCTGGTTCTGTGTCATCAAGAAATTGCTGACGCGCCATTTCGTATTTTTGATTGGGAACACGAGGTTTGACGACTTCCTCGAAATACTGCAAGCGAGCACGTTTCTTGTCTTCTTCTGCGAGAGCTTGATACGCGCTACTCGATTCTACTTCGTCCCAATACTTTACCGTTTCTTGCGCCATAAATAATCCATGTTGACGGTAACATTAGCATCTGGCTCTGGAGTAGTGGTATATGTAGGTTCGAGAGTTTGTGGCTGATTGCCAAAACCTCCATACAGAACAGAGTTGCCCCACTGCGGCGTGGCAATGATTTTTGGCCTGGTCGGGTTACCATAATTCAACGCATCTAGTTGTGCTTCAAGTTCAGTTGTATCCTTTCCATCTGTCTTAAATGATGCTATTTGTGCCATGAGGTCTGCTTTCTCTTTCTCGCGCGTAAGGGCCGGAGTTGGGCTAGTTAAATCCCAATCTGAGTTTCCGAGTTTTCCAAACTTCGGATAATTCTCTGGAAAGTCGGCCGGAGTCATACCACGCGGAAGTCCTATGGTACGGCCTCCCTTTTTCCAGTAATCCATTTTGCCACCAGCACCACCCTTTCCACCGCCACCGAGACCACCCATGA
>Ga0172382_10009518_pt1 | contig 13244 bp, 12 predicted proteins | sample Leawel138RmetaG_FD_122245 | JGI IMG/M metagenome (GOLD analysis project Ga0172382, IMG submission 122245) | Leachate microbial communities from a municipal landfill in Southern Ontario, Canada - Leachate well 138R metaG | ecosystem: Engineered > Solid waste > Landfill > Unclassified | place...
ATGCCCCTCTTTTTCTCCTAAAAGCCACCTTACATCACCCACATCGGTTGATACAATGGGACAATTACAAGCCATACCTTCTTTAATGATATTTGGTGAACCTTCCCATTTGGAGGTTAAAAGAAGCACATCGGCACTATTAATATAAAAGGGAATATCTTGATGAAGAATGTTACCTAAAGTTATCAGCTCAGCATTCTTATCACTTAACAGATCATACGCTTTTCTTGCCAGAGGATAATTTTTTACCTCTCTACTCGGGTCAGCAGCAAAAAGAATAATGTTTTTATCCAAGCCTAAGCCCAGCCTTCTTCTCGCCTCATTTTTATCTATAGGTCTAAACAAGTCAATGTCTACGCCGTTGGGTATAATTTCAGCAGATTGAATACCGAGTTTGTCCCTCATATCCTCAGATTTAACGATAGTAACATTCCAAAAACAATTAGCAAAATTTCTGGTTATAGACATCCAAAACTTTGAGCTATTTACGTCAGACCCCATAAGAGATGATATATGTTTTACTTGCTTTTTTTTGCCTAATAGAGCCAATGTTGTTACAAAACCACAAAGAGAGTAATGAGAATGACATATGTCATACCTATTTTGTTTTATTTTTTCTCTCAAAGGTTTGACGTTTCTTATGTACCCAAGTATACCCTGCCCTTTTATAGCGTAATAATCAACTTTAATGCCAGTCTTTATTAAAGACTCGCCTTGCGCATTTATAATTGGACTGATCCCCTTATCAGAGTTTCCGCTCGACACAAAAAAAACTTTCATGAATAAATCACCTGCACTATATTGTATATCAACTTTATACTAAAAAAAAGAATTGGTAATAATCAATAGAGAAACTCACTACTCTTTAGTATAAATCCTTTCCTCTATTTCCGGAAATTTATTTCTAAGTTTTAATCTCCACATCTTTATCCATTTATGATCTTTTTCGTTTGCAACAAATGCCTTGATATAAGGTGAAAACAAAAAAGGCTCAAAGTAAACTTGAGGAAAGAAATGAGCTCCTCCTGAGTTAGCTTCAACTGCAACTACACCTTTGTCTGTAATCCCTATATCCCATCCGACAAATTGCGTACCTATTATCATTGACGCCTTATGGAGATAGTCTAAAATATTGCTCCACTCACTTATAGAGCAATTGGCAAATTTCCTTGAGCCGAGTTGTATTTCGTAGTACTTTTCTTTTGAGTATTCTGATACTCCATATTCTCCCAACTTACCAGAACTACAGTCTATAGGTACACCAACTCCCCCTTTGCCAAGATTATCAGTAATGCTATCTAATGCACCTATCTTTAAAGTAGCACTAAGCAGATGCATTTTCAAGGTTTTTGGGGAAATAAAAGTATACACTCGTATTGTGTTGAAAGGTGAAGTTGTACCAGATATTTCTTTGATGCTACCTGAATTTTTAAGAACTTCCTGTACCATAAAACCGTTGGCTAACTCTCGTAACTGCTGTTTCGTTGCTATTGAAGTAGAAAGCCCACCTGACGAGTCAAACGGTTTTGTGAAAAATATTTCACCGTCGGGAAATTCTTCGACATTCACAACTTTGCCCTTAAGATCAAAAAATTGGTCGTCTTTCTTTAGAGCATACGTTTCAGGAATTAAAAGACCGTTTTCTACCATAAGTTGATAGAAACGCCATTTATCTATTGCATTGCTCCCTAACTCATAATGTCTTGTTTTATGAGACAAATAGTATCTGTACAGTGCTCTTGGTACGCACTGTAACAGATAAGCTTGGTCTTTATTATCTGCATAGTACAAATATTTCGCATACTCATACAACAAAGCAGCTTTATACTCGACAGTTGTTTTAGCGTAAAATCCCATTAACTTGGGTATAATTGAATATAATTCCACATATTCTTTGGCCCCCTTGAAACGCCATTTAACAATCAAATTAAAAAAATATTTTAACGCATTGGCTACGTGCTTTGCATTCATGTTCTATAACTCCTTTTTTTCAACCATGCTATTTCAAATATTTACTTCAAAATACATTTCTATTTACCGACCGTCTTATTATATTGTATCAATGCTGCTTCCAACCTCAAGTCATATGATTCGTTTGAATTGAACATCCCCTCTTCAAAAACCCATTTTCCCGAGTCATAAATATATCTACCTGGTTCCCCGTCTACTTCAAGAATATGGTCAAATTTATGCCCAAAAATAGTTTGAATTTCATTAATTAAATACCTCCCTCCGCTTTCGAAAATATCAAAAGCAGCAGTAAGTATACCATACTTTTCAGATATGTCTCTAACAAAATCTAAAAGATCGTGAGGTGGCTCACCGAAGCCAAGGTTTTTGGTTCCGCTTGCTATATCACCAACCTTAAATTTCTTATAAGCGAAATATGAGTCACCTATTTTAGCAACCCGCCATTCAAATTCATGCTCCACATATTCCTGCAAAATTACATACCCTTTCTGTACTTCACCATATGCTTTGAAATACCCCAATAACTTTCTCTTGAAAAATTGAGGGTCATTTATAGTTTTAGTGAACCAGCTTTGTGGTGTACCCACATACTTGTTAGGGCCAAATCTTCTTTTTATCCCTTTACCTACGAATGCTTGTTTACAATACCTATGAGCCTCTTCTTTATTTCTGAGGATTTTTACCCCCGAACTTGCCGCCCCTATGGATGTTTTTGCTACAATTGGATACTTAGCAACGTCTAAAAACTCTTTCACCTCTTCGTAACGGTAAAAAACATCAGTCTTTGGATGAGGAATGCCCTCTAAAGTTAGAAAAGCAGATAGGCTTTTCTTGTTCTCATAGATGTAGTTCTCAAAAAAAGTTGGAAACATAGGTGTCTTTAAGGCTCTTGTGATATGGTATAGCCTTTCATCGTACAGATTCTTAAAACGTTCTATACTACCTGGTGGTCTTAGTAGAAATAAATCGTATGGTTTTGCCATAATATTTTGTAATGCTCTTGATGAGGTCAAATCAATAACATCTGCATCAATCCCTTTCCTATTGCAGGCTGATAGCCATCTAATCCCACTCTCTGAATCTGAACCTGTAAGGATGCCTAAGAGTAACTTATTCATTTATTCACCTCCATTCGTTATTATCCTTAAATCATCAAAATTATTAGACATTACACTACTATACTATTTCACAAATACTTATCGCAGATATAGTTAGACCAATAAATTAACGTGTTTATGTTATCCACATTACTATGCATTCTGTCATCTACATAATCATATATGCTAGTATCAAATGCCCCCTCGCCAATTGCGAATCTATAAAACATTTCATCAACTTTATCCGTATTGAAAGTATCCTTTTTGTTTCCATCAATATACCTATTCATAAATATTTTCAACATGCCTGACTTACTATATACATCTTGCATGCTGTAATTACGCGCACTATCATAATTAGCCAGCGGCAAATAATTACTGCAAATTAAATCGGAATACAGTTTCGTTGAACGGTATTTTGCCAATACAGAGCTCTTTTTCACACCATAACGGGGGTAAAAATAGATTGTTTTCGCATAGTCGTTTATAAACGCTGCATCAATAAACGGCGAATGGCTATACCCATAGTCGTTGTAACTGCTAATTTCATTACCAAAATATTTGCGCAAATTAAGCTCCATTCGAAATGCATAATTATTCATAGAGTCTTCCTTAAATCTACAAACACCCTTTTTCACCCTATCTATTCTTGCCTGCAAATCATCTGTTAAATCCTTAAGACATATTTTAATTGCCGCTAAAGGGTTGTTGTTGCTATTTTGACTCAAAACACTTCTTATATCAAACTGGCTGCTTTGCAATTTTAAAAAGTTCCTTGAAATAACGGCTCCAGCATAAAACTTTCCAACCTTTAAAGTTTGATCTCCAAAAATTCCGGAAATAAAAACATCTGAATTCTTAGACATTTCTTGACTTGCATACAAGTAATGAGCCCTCTTGTAAGATCTAGTTCCTCCCGACAATATAATTGTATCTTTTGCAAACGAAACAAACTTCTCGTCTAAATATTTTTGATCCAGCATAATTGGAATGTAATCAAGATTTTCCTTATTTGCAATTAAAACCGGTATCTCAATATCGAAGGAATTGGGTGCACCAAATGAAAACAACTTTAACTGGTCAGATTTATTCATTATATATGAAAGGAGTAGCCTGCTGTCCCATCCCCCCGTTAAAGAAAAGTTTACATGTCTATTTGTCGAGTCCAGTATCTTATTAATCGATCTTCTCAGGCTATCATTAAATAACTCAAAACTACTTTTTTTACTTAAAGCCGGTTTACCGAAAAGCGTGCTAACATCCCAATATTTATGCTTTTCATTTTTCTCTCTTGATAGTAACCAACATGTTGCACTACCAAGTGTCTCTATACCTTTAATATAAGTATTGTCTGATAACAGATAGTTAAACAAGTAATGTTCTGCGAAAGATGCAAGATCGAAATCTATATTGTCCATTAATCCTGACGACAATATCCCCTCAATTTTCGAAGAAAACATAACTACTCGACTGTCTTCGTAAATATACAAAGGTGAATACCCAAGCCGGTCATTAAACAACAAACACTCTCCTTTTCTCTTATCATAAATAAACACATTATAACTACCTGATAGGTAATGGACGACCTCACATTGATACAGATCGTAAAGATAAGGCAGATAGTCATACACTTCATCACTACGAATTTCACCATACTTTTTTACTACAATCTTCTTTATATCTTTATCGACGTACACATAACCATCAATTATGCAGTAGCACTCTAATCTATCACAATAAACAAATCTATTGTTGACCTTTGTTGAAATAGGAATGACATTTCCAAACATAACAAAATCGTCTGTGTAGCACGTTGATTGTTGCTCCTCATCAAGTGAAATAGACCTCAACATCATTTTTAACTTGTCGAAACAACTATACTCTCTGAGAAGAATATTTTTCCCAATAACACCTACTATCCCAGCCATTAAATCTCCTGTTGGTACTGCATTGACTTATTTTCTACTCGGCTAAACACTATTCTTGTAATTGCTCAGTATTCGCCAAATATTTGCAGCGAATACATATGGTTGCTTATCAATCGACATGTTTAATTTAAACTCCCACATGTATTTCTTCCACCCCTTACCCGCCACTCCAAATCTCGAGAATCTACTTTTGTCACACTCGACTGTTGCGTTACCCATAGTGGTTGCCAAATAATTACAGTCCATAGCAATACTGTGCGTGTATTCGTTATTATCCCCGTGAGGCCAGCAGAGAAAATTGACTGGTTTATTCAACTTGGTTTCTAAAATCTGCTTAGAGTTTCTGATTTCATACATTACCCTTTGCTTGTATTCCTTTTCACTCTCAATACTGGAAAACAACTCATCATTTTTCAGATATCTCTCATATATTGGTTTAATAGCATCAAAACATCGTTTTGCATCTTGAAGTTTTTCCATGCTATACTTAGACAAAGAACTCACAACTTCTTTTTCAAACTCCTGGTTCACAACATGAATTCTTGTGATAACTGAAGATTTTTGCTCAAAAATGGGTGTGCCGTATGGAATAAGCCTCTCAAAGTTGGGGTCATTAAAGTAATAAGCCCGCATATCGGGGTATCTGTTCGTGATTTCATATAAACTATCATATCCAGGGGAGTGAAAAGCTACTATATTGCTAGAACAATTGTACTTGGTGTGCGTCATTGTGTGAGATTGTATATCTATCACACCTGAATCCTGCATTTCCTTCATTTCCTCCCAATTGAGATACCCCATAACAGACAACGATTCCAGTTTTATATTACCTTGCCAAAAGTCGAATAAATTTTTCGCTTTTATTCTTTTTTCATCGATACATTCAGGGCTAACGAATATAGTGCCCTTCATCCCATACTTTTTCAGCAACGGATATGCATAGATATAATTATCCACATAACCATCATCAAAAGTGATAACACAAAATTTACCTTTCACTCTCGTTGTTTTCTTGCGGAGATCATGCATTTCATCCAAAGTTATTGTCTCCCATTTATTCCTCTTTAGATGCACTAAAAATTTCTCAAATGTTTTCATCTCTATCGTAAGATAATTCCTAATCCAATCTTGTCTAAAACCGTCATGTATTGAGTGGAAATACGGAACTGAAACTTTATTAATCACAACCATCTCCTTACTTCTTAGTATTAATTTCACAGTAACTGCGTATAATAAACGTAATAAATACTGCTTATAGCTTTCCTGTATTAAGGCTTGACGCCATAAATAACATTCTTAAGATTAACGAGTCGTCTATCTACAGAGAATCGCTCTTGACTGTGTTTTCTTGCTTTTTTTCCCATACTCACCTTTTTTTTGGGGTCATCCATTAGTCGCATTATTTTTTCGGCCATATCTTTAACATCATACGGCTCTATAATAAATCCTGCCTTATTATCAACAATAATTTCAGAATTCCCCCCAACATCGAAAGCTATTGAAGGCAACCCGAATAAAGATGCTTCGATCAATGCTAGTGAAAGATCTTCTCTTTTTGAGGGAAGAACAAAACAATCTGCGTTTGACAAATAAATCTCAGGTGTACTTACATAACCGGTAAAAACAAAATATTCCTGCAAGCCACGTTTCTCTACCAGCTCTTTTATATTGTTTTCAGTTGTCCCACTACCTACAAGAATAAATATAAAATCATCTCTCTTTTTCCTCAGTAATTCAGCAGTATCAAGTAACACTACAAGGTTTTTCACAGTCGCAAACCTACCGACAAAAAGAATCTTAAATTTATCACACCATTGATCATTAACATGCTTCCACTCACTGAGATCTACTGCTTTTGATGAGTATGAATTATATATTACTCTTATTTTTTTTCTGTTTACGCCATCTCTTTCTATTCGCAATTTCATACTGGCTTCGGAACATGTCACAACTGATGACGCCATTTGAGAAGCTAATTTAACCAAAGCAATGTGGTACCACTTTCTCCAATGTCCTAATCCATGCTCAAACTGGATTGTTTTAATTTTCAAACAACATGTCGCTATTGCAGCTACTGTATTAGCAAAAAACATGTGGGATAATATGGCGTCAAATCCACCTCTTCTCAAAACAGTATTTAGACGCATTGCCGCTACAATACGGGAAGTCGTATTTAGATTAACTGTGGACACGTTTTTATTTAACAACTCAACCAACGGCCCTTTTGTACAATAGCACACAGTCACTTGAAAGTTATCTGCTGAAAGCATATTAGCATCATTAACTACCTGCCTTTCTGCCCCACCGAAGAGCATAGTACCTACAAACAATAATATTTTTTGTTTTTTTTCTGCATCCTTATTTGCTTTCATTTTAAAACCCCATTTTTCTAAGCTTACTTTCAATAGACAGGTTAGCCTCAGCGTAATCACGTATATCTTGATCAGTGAAACCGGCTCTCAACTTACCAAAATTTTCAAATATCTCTACAATACCTTCAAAACTGTCGTTATCTTCGATCTCAAATCTAAAAGGAACTGGGTTGGGAAAATTAACATCCTTACCCGAAGATATAAACGGAATCCCAACAAGACAATACTCTAATACCTTCAATGTCGAAATACCATGCAGAGCTATTCTGTGCAAGCCCAACGAATCTAGCGCTAAATGGCTTGTGTTGTAATAATCAATGAGCTCATCCTTACTTTTAAATCCTACAAATTTAACAGAGTCTTCCACCCTATATGTTTTTACAAGCTCGATTAATTTTTTCTTTTCTGGACCTTCCCCCGCAATAGTCAATTCTACTCTATACCGTGAATTCTCCTTGTTATTCCAAAAGTTAATTGCTTGTATAACTCTATCGAACCCATTGTAAAAGCTAATGTTTGCAACACCTATTACTCTCAAAGTGCTACTTGGCCAAAGGGCAACACATTTTCTCAACATGAAGCGATCCATTCTTATACCATTACCTACTTTTATGATTCTCTTATTATTCCCAAACAAATGCCATTTGGACTCATCACCACTCAACAGAATATTATTCATAATCCACATCGTCCAAGGTCCATTAATACAATATAAAACAACATATCTAAGCTGAGAAAATTTTGTTTTCCTTGTATTCATTGCTTCGTGAAAAGCTGCTTTTCTAGGCGTAGGGATGTCCATTATTAGCGTTTTACCTTGCAAACGCGCAATAAAAAAAAAGGGCTGTAAAAACAAATTGGTTGTTCCCATACTTCTTATCACAATAAACTTCGCCTTTGTTTTTACAATTTTTTTGGCTATTGTAGCAATTTCCTTCTTACCATCATAATCAACCTGCAAACTGTGAGCATCATATCCCATTATTCTAAGAGTTGAGATCGTATCACCAATTTTGTTATTTACTCCTGAACTTTTGTCTTTATCATTTCTTGCTAAATAGAGAACCTTCTTTTCATCTAACATCATCTACCAATCCTCCTATCAACCAATTAAGAACCCTTTATGTTTTCCGCCATTTGCAATAAGACCAGTAATCATAAAAAATACACTATTGCCGATTAAATTGGAGCTAACCATAGCTGACGTAAACATTACTATCCACATAATGGCAACAGCTTTCCACTCATAAAAAATATCATTCGATTTCAAAATATCTAAAGCTACCCTCCACCCCCCTATTAACAAAATCAACCCTGCGACAACACCAAGGATTCCATACTCAACCATTAGCTCTAACATCATATTATGTGGATATGGTCGCCCTGTTTTTTCAAAATACCCCATTGGCCCAATTCCAAAAAAAGGGTTCGTCTTAAACAGTCTCCATGAAATACTGTAGTCATCATACCTTTGAAAAGTCTCGTAATCTTTTAATTCGAGAAACCTATCTAATATGCCAAACTGACTTAGGTCGACCAAATAAAGCAAGGCTAATAGAACTAAACCAATTGTGACAACAATTGCAAGCTTTTTCTTTTCCTTTTCAAAAACACCGTACAGTAATAAACCGATGATTACACCTATAATCGTGCCTCGTTGAGGTACAAATAGCAACAGATAAACGTAAATCAGCAACACAGGTATACCAATATATGTTTTCTTGCTTTCATTATTAGGGTTTAATATCAATACTACAAGAGCCACAATCACAAGAGAGAGGATTCTAGACAATGAAATTGAATCAAACCTTTCAGTGCTCTCGTAGATCGAACTCCGAGACCCCGGCATAATATTTTGCCAATTTGCAAACAAGAAAAATGCTATTGTAAAAACAATGCCAAGTGCTACCGTGTATAATGGAAATTTCTTAATGCTCGCAGCATTTACGACCGAATACCTTGCTATAAAGTAAGGGATAATTACAAATATCAAATAACTTAAAACATAGCTACCATAGTTAACAAGAAAATAATCCTCTACCATGATACGCATAACTAACACTGCAGAAATCACTATAACACCAATTGTCGTGCCCTCTCTGACAACAGTGCTCAATCTTTTGCCAGATCTTTTATGCATCAAAATCTCATAAATGATAACTCCTAATGATAACGCTAACCTTACTACAAGTCTTCCTCCATCAACACCCAGTTTGTTAAGCACCATATCGACAATGGAATAAAAAACGCCAATAAACAATACCTCTAAAATCAGACTGTCTTCATAAAACGATAAAAAAGCCAAATTGGCCACAAATAGAAAAACAACTATTAAAGCCATTAACCTCAACCCTGTTTAGAACGACCAAAAGCCTTTATTAACAGGCTTACGACTAAGTCCTTACTGTACCTATATTCAGGCCTACTCAAGATTTCTCCAATAAAAACAGTAAAGCAGATAATCATTATAGTTTTAAATAAAAGAGTAACCACCAGATTGCCCCCCCCCATAATACCAGTTAACAATACGCTTATAGAAACAGCTACACCAATATACAAAGCTATTGGCAATAGATCCTTCAGTTGCTCCTTTATTGAGTATTCAATTAACTTGCCAGACATATTTGCAACAACTAAATAAGAGGCCAAAGAATGAATAGTTAGTCCAATCAAGAGAGTTTTTATACCATATAAGACTCCTATAACCACAACCGGAATCATCAGTATTCTCAAGTATATTTGAGATTTAAGCATTAGATCTGTTCTATCTCTTGTTTTAAAAATATTGCCGTTTAATGCTTGAACAATATACGGCATATTAGCCAAACAGAGCATTTGCATAAACGGTATAGCCTCTGACCATTTCTCGCCTATCGTCAACAGTATTATCTCCTTAGAGTTCACCATCAAAATAGCCGTAAAAAGTATAGAAACAAAAAAAGACAATGACATAAGGCGCTTATAACCCTCTTTTAACACCTTTACATCACTGCTTACTTTTACCAACACTGGATAACTCACTCTTTGCACTACTCGTTCAAAGTTAGCCGATGCCAAATTACTAAACCTATTTGCTTTTGTATACAACCCTAACTCTTGTGCAGAAAAAAACTTGCCAATCACTAAGTAATAGAGGTTTCTAAACCCCGTATTTATCAACTCAGACAATAATAACTTTGACCCAAAGTTAAAAGACCATTTTAATGTACCAAAACTAAACTGCAATTTTGGTCTCCAACCAGAATAATAATGTAGCTGCACAACTCTTACCAAGTTACGAACAAGCGTTTTTATAGCCAGGCTCCAGTAGCTAAATCCTAATGCTGCCAACAATACACTTAAAATCCCTGATGATACTTCAGAAACAATAGAGATCTTGGTCTGCAATTTGAACTCAATGTTTTTTGTCAACTTAGCGGTTTCCACAATGCCAAATGAATTAATAATTAAATTAAACGCCATCACTCGAGTAAGCAATGATAGTTCAGCACGTTTATAAAATACAGATATGGCATTTGCTGACACAAACAATATAGCATACAATGCTACTCCCATCAGCAAGTTAGCAATAAACACTGTATTATAATCTATGTCCCTACAGTCCTTTTTCCTTATTAGTGCTTGTGATAGCCCAGAGTCAACTATTGTTTCTGAAATTGCTATAAACACGGTAATCATACCAATGATACCGAACTCAGCTGGCGACAACAATCTAGCCAGAACAACACCCACTACTAAATTAATTATCTGGATCAAACTGTTATCCAGAAGACTCCAAAAGAACCCAATACTTGCTTTTTCTTTTATCCCTGTCATTTATCTCCATTTATATCAACATTTGCAAGAACACAACTTAATTTATTTCCCGAGCGTTGCACCAAACTTTTCTGAAGGATAAACTTCTTGTATATCTGAATAATTTATATTCCAATTACTATTTCGCAATGAGTAGTCCATATTACCCAGGTAAACGATATATATAACTCAACCTCTCTTGTAGCATATACGCTATGATTTTATATTTCTGCTCTTTCGAGGTTATGTTGTCAAATAACTTAAACCTCACCTCTTCTCTGTCGGCGTTATCAATGTACTTTAACGATTTTAAAAGATACCATCTATTTGACTGATTATACTTTAGCTCAAAAAACACATCATCTCTTTCATAAAATTAAGTGCTTCGCGCTAATTATGTCCATGGATTTAAACCTTTTCTCCTATATGCCCGAAAATCGTCTCGACTACAATTGAAATAATTAGCAAAAAAAGAGATGGTCTTTATGTCTAAATATGGTGCTTCAAGCAACACATCCTTAATCACCTGTTTGCCATAGTAACTCATAATAAGCCTCACCTCTTCAAGATCACCTCGATCCATTATGCGGGGTATTATGTAGTGCTTGTTCTTCTCTGGGTCTAAGGATTCTACATCAACGTCCCAGAAGAGACGTGACGGTATCATCGATATAAGATTCATAAATTACACCTCTCGCAGATTACGCCGATCTCACGGATTAAAAAGATATATTAAGGATTAGATAAATGGCTACTTGTCCACTATATTTCTACACTTGACGTCTATGAGCTAATTAGCATCCTAAAGAATTGAAATATCGCGGATAAAAGAACCTGATACTCCACTGTACTATTCCTATAAGTTATTCGCTATCCTCACAATATTGCTCTTTAGATCAGAGCTGTTGAAATTAACAAGTAAGCCAACTTTTTTGCCAGATAGTCTAAGATAGGAAAGCAACTGTTTGTGGTGCACCGGAAGCAACTTTTCTACTGACTTCAATTCAATTATAACTTCGTCTTCCACAAGAATATCTAAGAAGAAACAAGTTTCCAAACACACACCCTTGTATTCAACATCAAGCGCTTTCTGCCGAACTGCTTTTAATCCTTGCTTCTGCAGCTCGACCATCAATGCCGCTTCATATACACTTTCAAGTAACCCTGGGCCTAATACGTTGTAAACCTCAAAGAATGCACCACGTATCTTGTAGGTCAATTCATTTAAGAAATCTATTGTCATAGGGTCACTCCATTAAAATTACTCACGCAGATTTCGCTGATCGCGCAGATTTAAAAGATATATTAAGGGTTAGATAAATGGCTACTTGACGATGGAATATTTGCTCATAACGCTGATAGCGTAAAATGCCCCAACCAAAGACTAAAAGTAGCGCAGATATAAAAGATAGATAATTGATGATGAGCTTAGCTGCTACTTAACAGTCTAAATTCTGCCCTTGGCGATTACAGGATTACTAACATGCCAAAGATAAAAGGTTAATCTCACGCGGATCTCGCTGATCTCACAGATTAAAAAAAGATATTCAAGGATGAGCAATTGGCTATTTAACAGCTATGAATTTGCACCTTACACTTATGACGCAACTGACATAACTAAAGAGAAAGTAATGACGCAGATTGTTGAAGTGTAGCAAGAAGCAAAGCAGAGCTGTGTGGTTTTGAGGTTGTGAAGTGAAAAAGAGGTTAGCAGTAATTTGGGTATATTGCTTTTAAGCCTGACAATTAAAGCTCACAAAAGCTTGCCTGTCTTATAGGCAAGTCGGTGAAAGGGGTCGACAAGTTTATCAGTAATTATCAAATCAATCTTTTGCTTGCCAACAATATCGTATAATTTCAAAAGTAGTTCTATTTTTTTGGAAGGTTTAATCTTGTCCGATAAAATAAGTAAATCTATGTCACCACCTCTTTTGTTATCATCAACCCTGGAACCAAAAAGGCACACCTTAGCCTTAGAATCGTAGGTGTGAAACAGTTCTTTTATTTCGTCTTTTTTGGGTAGTCTCATAATAGATCCTCCATCGAAAAAAATTGATAGTTGGAATGATTGGTATCCTTAA
>Ga0172382_10009519_pt1 | contig 13243 bp, 10 predicted proteins | sample Leawel138RmetaG_FD_122245 | JGI IMG/M metagenome (GOLD analysis project Ga0172382, IMG submission 122245) | Leachate microbial communities from a municipal landfill in Southern Ontario, Canada - Leachate well 138R metaG | ecosystem: Engineered > Solid waste > Landfill > Unclassified | place...
CTGATGAGCTTCCTCAAGATCGGCGACCGCGCCGCCGGCGCCATCAAGTCGGGCGGCACCACGCGCCGCGCCGCCAAGATGGTGGTGGTCGACGCCGATCACCCCGACATCGAGGCCTATATCGACTGGAAGGTGAACGAGGAGCAGAAGGTCGCCGCGCTCGTCACCGGCTCCAAGATCGTCAAGCAGCATCTTGCCGCCATCATGAAGGCCTGCATCAATTGCGAGGGCAATGGCGACGATTGCTTCGACCCGGCCAAGAACCCGGCGCTGAAGCGCGAGATCCGCGCCGCCAAGAAGAACGCGGTGCCGGAGAACTACGTCAAGCGCGTCATCCAGTTCGCCAGGCAGGGCTACACCTCGATCGAGTTCAAGACCTACGACACCGACTGGGATTCGGAGGCCTACCTCACCGTTTCCGGCCAGAACTCGAACAATTCGGTCTCGCTCAAGGACGACTTCCTGCGCGCGGTCGAGGAGGACGGCGACTGGAACCTGATCCGCCGCATCGACGGCAAGGTGTCGAAGACGCTGAAGGCGCGCGACCTGTGGGAGAAGATCGGCTACGCCGCCTGGGCGAGCGCGGATCCGGGCCTGCACTTCAACACGACGATGAACGACTGGCACACCTGCCCGGCGGCGGGCCCGATCCGCGCCTCCAACCCGTGCTCGGAATACATGTTCCTCGACGACACGGCCTGCAACCTCGCCTCGGTCAACCTGCTGCCCTATCGCAACGCCGACGGCACCATCGACATCGCGGCCTATGAGCACACCGTCCGCCTGTGGACCGTGGTGCTGGAAATCTCGGTGATGATGGCGCAGTTCCCGTCGTGGAAGATCGCCAAGCTGTCCTACGAGTACCGCACGCTCGGCCTCGGCTTCGCCAATATCGGCGGCCTGCTGATGACCTCCGGCATCCCCTACGATTCCGACGAGGGCAGGGGATTGTGCGGCGCGCTCACGGCGCTGATGACCGGCGTGGCCTACGCCACCTCGGCCGAGATGGCGTCCGAGCTCGGCGCGTTCCCGGAATATCCGGTCAACGCGCCGCACATGCTGCGCGTGATGCGCAACCACCGCCGCGCCGCCTATGGCGAGACGGAAGGCTATGAGAAGCTGGCGGTCGCGCCGGTGCCGCTCGATGAAACCCATGTCTGGCAGAAGGAGCTGGTCGAGCACGCCCGCGCCGCCTGGGACCGCGCCATCGACCTCGGCGCCGAATACGGCTTCCGCAACGCGCAGGCGACGGTGATCGCGCCGACCGGCACCATCGGCCTGGTCATGGATTGCGACACCACCGGCATCGAGCCCGACTTCGCGCTGGTCAAGTTCAAGAAGCTGGCCGGCGGCGGCTACTTCAAGATCATCAACCGCGCCGTGCCCGAGGCGCTGCGCACGCTGGGCTATTCGGAAAGCCAGATCGCCGAGATCGAGGCCTATGCCGTCGGCCACGGCAACCTGAACCAGGCGCCGGGCATCAACCCCGGCTCGCTCAAGGCCAAGGGCTTCACCGACGAGAAGATAGAGGCACTGAACGCGGCCACGGCCTCCGCCTTCGACATCAAGTTCATCTTCAACCAGTGGACGCTCGGCGCGGACTGGCTCAAGGAGACCTTCGGCTTCACCGACGAGCAGCTGAACGACTTCTCCTTCGAGATCCTGCCGGCGCTGGGCTTCTCGAAGAAGGACATCGAGGCCGCCAACATCCATGTCTGCGGCGCGATGACGCTCGAGGGAGCGCCCCATCTGAAGGAAGAGCACCTGCCCGTCTTCGACTGCGCCAATCCGTGCGGCAAGATCGGCAAGCGCTACCTGTCGGTCGAGAGCCATATCCGCATGATGGCGGCGGCGCAGCCCTTCATCTCGGGCGCCATCTCCAAGACCATCAACATGCCCAACGAGGCGACCGTCGAGGACTGCAAGAGCGCCTACATGCTGTCGTGGAAGCTGGCGCTGAAGGCCAACGCGCTCTACCGCGACGGCTCCAAGCTCAGCCAGCCGCTCAACGCCTCGCTGATCTCCGACGACGAGGACGACGCCGACGAGCGCGTCGAGGAGCTTGCCGCCCAGCCGGCCGCCGCGCGCGTGGCGCAGGTGACGGAGAAGATCGTCGAGCGCGTGATCGAGAAGGTGGTGCGCGAGCGCGAGAAGATGCCGAACCGCCGCCAGGGCTACACCCAGAAGGCGGTGATCGGCGGCCACAAGGTCTATCTGCGCACCGGCGAGTTCGGTGACGGTCGCCTGGGCGAGATCTTCATCGACATGCACAAGGAAGGCGCGGCCTTCCGGGCGATGATGAACAATTTCGCCATCGCCATCTCGCTCGGCCTGCAATACGGCGTGCCGCTCGAGGAATATGTCGAGGCCTTCACCTTCACCCGCTTCGAGCCGGCCGGCATCGTCCAGGGCAACGACGCGGTCAAGAACGCGACCTCGATCCTCGACTATGTCTTCCGCGAGCTGGCGATCTCCTATCTCGGCCGCCACGACCTCGCCCATGTCGATACGTCGGACTTCTCCAACACCACGCTTGGCAAGGGCATCCAGGAAGGCAAGACCAACCTGATCTCGACCGGCTGGACGCGCGGCTACAAGCCGACGCTGGTGACAGGCGCGGGAACGGGCGGCGAGCCCAAGGGCGCTTCCGGCTCCGCCCCGCGCGCTTCCCTACCCGGCGGCGCGACGGTGACGGCGATCGGCGCGGCCGCGCGCAAGCTCGACGCGGATACGAGCGTCGTCACCGCCTTCCGCCGCGACTATGAAGAGCGGGCGAAGGAGCTGGCCGAGGAGGCCGCGGTCGAAGCCGAGGCGGAAGCCGCCGCCGACGCGCTGTTCTCGGACGTGGCGGCGCGCGAGGCCGCCGACGCCAAGGCGCTTGCCAACGAACGGCGCGCCCAGGCGGTGATGCAGGGCTATACGGGCAACATGTGCACCGAGTGCCAGAACTTCACCATGGTGCGAAACGGCACCTGCGAGAAGTGCGACACCTGCGGAAGCACGAACGGCTGCTCCTGACAGCCGCTTTCAGGACGACAGACGGGCGACGACCGGACGTGATGACCATGCACGCTCGCGCCGCCCCTCATCCGCCCTTCGGGCACCGACCGGGGTCGAGCCACGAGTCTCGACCCGCCCGTCGGCCCCCCGTGAACGGGGAGAAGGGGGCTGGCCGTAACGCCGCCGCATTCCCTTCTCCCCGTTCACGGGGAGAAGGTCCCGGCAGGGGGATGAGGGGCGGCGTGAATGGTGCCGACGATGCGTAAAAACGCGACCGGGTTCTCTAGTTCCCCCCGCCCGCGCCCAGATGCCGGCGCGCGGCGTAGAGCGCCACGGCTGCCGCATTCGACACGTTGAGCGAGCGGATCGCGCCCGGCATGTCGAGCCGGGCAAGGGCGGTGACGGTGGCGCGCGTCTTTTGGCGCAAGCCCTTGCCTTCTGCGCCGAGCACGAGGGCGATTCTTTCGCCGCGGAAGGTGGCTTCCAGTTCGGCCGGTCCCTCCGAATCGAGGCCGATGGTCTCGAAGCCCGCTTCGTGCAGGCTCTCCAGCGCGTCGGCCAGGTTGCGCACCTCGATCAGGTCGATATGTTCCAGCGCGCCCGACGCCGCCTTGGCCAGGACGCCGGTTTCGGCCGGGCTGTGGCGGGCGGTGGTGATGAGCGCGCCCGCGCCGAACGCCACGCCCGAGCGCAGCACCGCGCCGACATTGTGCGGGTCCGTGACCTGATCGAGCACGAGGACGAGCGGCGTGTCGGCAAGGGCCGATAGCGGCTTCGGCTTCAGCGCCGCCGCCTCGATCGCGACGCCCTGATGGACGGCCTCGCCGCCGACGAGGCGGTCGATCTCGCGCGGCTCGACGATTTCCAGCGCAAAGGGCAGGGCGGCGCCTTCCTCGATGCCGAGCCGGGCGAGCGCGTTCCGCGTCGCCAGCATGCGCCTGACTTTGCGCACCGGGTTGTCGAGCGCGGCGCGCACCGTGTGCAGCCCGTAAAGGCGCACCAGACCGTCGGGCACGGCGGATGCCTCCTGAGGCGCGTCGCCGCGCCGGTGGGCGCGGCGCAGGCGCGCATAGTGACTGTCTTTCGGGGTGCCGGTTTTTCTGTCGTCGCTCATGCCGCTCCTATAGCCGCGATCTGGGCGGCTGGATACGATTATCCCGCAAAAACGCCGGGAACCCCGGTTGACAGAAAAAGGTCCGCCCGCCATAAGGCGCTCGCGGTCTGGTGGATATCCCTCGCGGATATCTTCAACGTCAGGCGGCCTGCCTCGCAGCAAGGCTCCGCGCAGTCGGAGGAGTGCCCGAGTGGTTAAAGGGGACGGACTGTAAATCCGTTGGCTCAGCCTACGTTGGTTCGAATCCAACCTCCTCCACCACTGCCCAGAGCCATGCGAGAAACGAGGCCCCGACCTCCGCATTCTCCCGCCTTGAACTGTCCGGCTGCTGCATCCACGCCGCAAAAGCGCGGCTCGCCACGATCATGCCCGCTTCCCGCCGCATTTGCTTAAGACAGTAACAACGTTTTCCTGCGCAGTTGGTGTAATGCCGGCGTGCGGGTTCGCCGCCGGCAAACGTGTGGCGTTGTGTAGTTTGAGTGGTTTCGCGCGCTTACCGGCAGCGGAACGTTTGGGGACAGGGGACGCATGAGGATCGCGCCTTTCAGGCTCACCGGCCGCGGGTCCGGCCTTCTCATCATGTCGATTTCGGCGCTCGCGCTGGCCGCGTGCTCGTCGCCGGCCACCAAGGTCGCGGGCAAGTCGCGTAGCAAGGAATATTTTTCCGAGCGCGAATATGGCGTCAAGGCGAGCCCGCGCGTCAGCAACCTGCGCACCCGCCTGCCGCGCGGCGGTGGCCGCGACCAGACCGGCAAGCCCTATATGGTCAAGGGCAAATGGTATCATCCGAAGGAGGAGCCGGGCTATCGCAAGACCGGCCTGGCCTCGTGGTACGGTGACGCTTTCCACGGCCGGCTGACCGCCAATGGCGAAATCTACGACATGACGCACCTGACGGCAGCGCATCCGACCATGCCGCTGCCGAGCTACGCCCGCGTCACCAACACGAAGAACGGCTCTTCCGTCATCGTGCGCGTCAACGACCGCGGGCCGTTCGCGCATGGCCGCGTCATCGACCTGTCGCGCCGGGCGGCGGAGCTGCTCGACTATACCCATAGCGGCATCGCCAAGGTCGAGGTCGAATATGTCGGCCGCGCGCCGCTCCACGGCCGCGACGACGAATTCCTGATGGCTTCCTACCGGCCGGCCGGCGGGCGCGGGCCCGATCCCTCTGACGGCCTGCCTTCCGGCGTGATGATCGCCATGAACGGGCCGACGCCGACGCGAAGCGCCGGCGCCGCCGTGCCGTTCCCTGTCCAGCCACGCGGGGCCGTGCCGTTCGAGGTCGCCAGCGCCGAGCTGGTGCTGCCCGATTTCGGTCCCATCGTGCCGGAGCGTCCGGCGGTCCTCGCCAGGCAGGGCGGCGCGCCGGTGCCCGCCTTGTCCTATGCCGATACGCGCGTGGCGCAGGCGGCGAGCGCCGTCGCCGGCCTCGCCGGCGAGCGGGCGGGGACGGACGAGCTGGTCGCCGCGCTCAACCGGCGCTATGCCGACGCGGCGGCGAAGACCGCCGCCACCGCCCCCGGATATGTCGCTGTCGGCACCTATGCGGACGAGGCGAGTGCGCAGGACATGGCCGCGCGCCTGCGCGATGCCGGGCAGGGCGTGATCGAGACCGACTGGCGCGGCGAGGCGTTCACGCTCACCCTTCGCCCGGCCGCTGGCCGCTCGCTCGACGCCGCGTTGCAGGCGGCCTGGGCGGCGGGCGCCACCGACGCGATGCCGGTCCGCGAATAGGCTTGCGGGGTTGATGGCGTCGCGCCGGCGCTGCTAAGCTGAAGCGGCATCTGCGGGGTATCGAAACCATGCGCGTTCCATCGCTTCTGGCCGGCGCGCTCGCCGCATGCCTCGTCGTCCTCGCGCTCGGCGCGGCGCAGGCGCAGGCGCTTTTCGAGACCAAGGCGAAGCAGGCGTTCATGATCGACGCCGAGACCGGCACCGTGCTTTACGCCAAGGACGCCGACACGCCGTTTCCGCCCGCCTCGCTCGCCAAGCTGATGACGATGGCGGTGGTGTTCGACGCGGTCCGGAGCGGGCGGATTTCGCCGGACACCGAATTCACGGTCTCCGAGCACGCCTGGCGCACCGGCGGCGCGCCGTCGCGCACCTCGACCATGTTCGCGGCGCTGAATTCCTCGATCCGCGTCGAGGACCTGATCCAGGGCGTCGTCGTGCAGGCGGCCAATGACGGCTGCATCATCCTTGCCGAAGGGATCGCCGGCTCGGAGGAGAATTTCGTCAAGCTCATGAACGAGCGCGCCGCCGAACTCGGCCTCAAGCGGTCGGTGTTCCGCAACTCGACCGGCCTGCCGGCCGAGGGGCAGGCGGTGACCGCGCGCGAGCTGGTCGGTCTCGCCGCCCATCTATGGCGCGAGTATCCCGAATTCTACCGCTATTATTCGCAGGCCGACTTCACCTGGAACAAGATATTCCAGCGCAACCGCAACCCGCTTCTGGCGCTGAACGTCGGCGCCGACGGGTTGGCGACCGGCTATACCGAGGCGTCCGGCTATGCCATCGCAGGCTCGGCCGAGCGAAACGGCCGCCGCGTCTTCGTCGCCATGAGCGGCATGGACAGCGACAAGCAGCGCGCCGAGGAAGCGCGCCGGCTGATCGAATGGGGCATGCGCGCCTTCGACCGGATGGAGATCTTCGCCGCCGGCGAGGTGGTCGGCGAGGCCAAGACCTATGGCGGCCAGAAATCGGGCGTGGCGCTGCGCGCCGCCGGTCCGGTCGCGATCTTCGTGCCGGTGGCCAACCGCGACCGGCTGGTTGCTCGCATCGTCTATCAGGGGCCGCTGGTCGCCCCGGTCGAGGAGGGCACGCCCGTCGGCGCGCTGAAGGTGTGGATCGGCGACACGATGAGCCAGGAGACCCCGCTCTACGCCGCCGAGAGCGTGGGGCAGGGGCCGCTCCACCGGCGCGCGCTCGACGCGGTCGAGGAATTGCTGATCGGCTGGCTGCGCTGACCGGGCGGGCGTGGCTTTTTCGCCCTGCCTCCCCTATTTGAAGGCATCGGACCCGTCGGAATCAGGCCCCCGAATCAAGCTTGGCGAAAGGTTGGCGTGGCGCGCGGCATCTTCATCACCTTCGAGGGCGGCGAGGGCGCCGGCAAGTCGACGCAGATCGCGCGGCTGGCGGCGACGTTGCGCGAGCGCGGGCATGAAGTCGTCCTCACCCGCGAGCCCGGCGGCTCGCCCGGCGCGGAAGCGGTGCGCCATGTCGTCCTCTCCGGCGCGGCCGAGCCGTTCGGCCCGGCCATGGAGGCCGTGCTGTTCGCCGCCGCGCGCGCCGACCATATCGACCAGGTCATCCGCCCGGCGGTCGTGCGCGGCGCGGTCGTGCTGTGCGACCGCTTCGTCGATTCCAGCCGTGCCTATCAGGGCGTCACCGGCGGCCTCGAGCCGGCCTTCATGCAGGCGCTGGAGCAGGCGACGGTCGGCACGATGATGCCTGACCTGACCGTCATTCTCGATGTCGACCCCGAGGAGGGGATGCGCCGCGCGGCCGCACGGCGCGGCGGGGAGAGCGCCGACCGCTACGAGAAGGAGGCGCTCGACATCCATCGCCGCCGCCGCGAGGCGTTCCTCGACATCGCGCGGGCCGAGCCGGGGCGCTGCGTCGTCATCGACGCCACCCGGCCGCACGCGGTGGTGGAGAAGGCCATCCTCGACGCGGTCGAGGCGCTGGTCGCCCGCCGCAACGCCACGGAGGCCGGCGGCGCATGAGCTTCACCCGTCTTTCGCCCGAGCAGTTCGACACCATCCCCGAGATCGCCGAGCCGGCGGAGAACCCGCTGCTGGTCGGCCATGACGAGGCCGCCGGCCATGTCGCCGCCGCCTATCGCGCCGGGCGGCTGCACCACGCGCTGCTCGTCACCGGGCCGGCGGGAATCGGCAAGGCCACCTTCGCCTTTCATCTCGCCGAGCATCTTCTGCGCCACCCCGAGGCGAGGGTCGCGCCGGAAAGCCTGGCGCCGCGCGATCCGCACTCGGCCCTGTTCCGCCAGATCGCGCAAGGGGCGCATCCGTCCGTCCTCCACCTGACCCGGCCGCTGAACGAAAAGACCAAGGCCTTCAAGTCGGCCGTGACCGTGGACGAGATCCGGCGCATCGGCCGCTTCCTGTCGATGACCTCGCATGACGGAAGCTGGCGCGTCGTCATCGTCGATCCGGCCGACGACATGAACGCCAACGCCGCCAACGCGCTGTTGAAGAATCTGGAAGAGCCGCCGCCGCGCACCCTGTTCGTGCTGATCGCCCATTCGCCCGGCGGGCTTTTGCCCACCATCCGCTCGCGCTGCCATCTGGTGCGGCTGAAGCCGCTGGCGCCGCCGGATCTGCTTTCCGTGCTGGAGGCACTGGATGCCGGCGTGCCGGAAACCGAGGCGGGGCGCGCCGCCCTTGCCGCGCGCGCCGGCGGCAGCGTGCGCGAGGCGCTGCTCTTGACCCGCTATGGCGGCCTCGGCATTGCCGGGGCGGTCTCGCGCATCCTCGAGGAAAGCGCGTTTCCCGTCGCCGAGGCGTGGCGGGTGGCCGAGGCGGTCGGCGGCCGCGATGCCGCCGTCCAGTTCGCCATCTTCAACCAGTCGGTGCTCGACACCGTTTCCGGCTGGGCCCGCCATGCCGGCGAGACGGGCGATCTCGCCGCCGCTGCGCGGCTCGCCGAGCTGTGGCGCGAGATCGAGCGGCTGACCGCCGAGACCGACACCTACAATCTCGACAAGCGCCAGCACGCAATGGGCCTGTTGCGGCGAATGTGGCAGGCGGCGAAGGCTTGAAAACCCTCATAGCCATCGCCGCCCCGATACGGTATTCCACCCGCCATATTATATGATTGCCGGAAAAATCCTCCCATGTCCGCCGACCGCTATTACATCACCACCGCCATTTCCTATCCCAACGGCAAGCCGCATATCGGCCATGCCTACGAGCTGATCGCCACCGACGCGCTGGCCCGCTTCCAGCGCCTCGACGGCAAGCAGGTCTATTTCCTGACCGGCACCGACGAGCACGGCATCAAGATGCACCAGACGGCGCGGAAAGAAGGCATCACCCCGCGCGAGCTGGCCGACCGCAACGCGGCCGAGTTCCAGCGCATGGCGGCAGCGCTCAACGCCTCCAACGACGACTTCATCCGCACCACCGAAGAGCGCCACTACCGTTCCAGCCAGGCGATCTGGAAGGCGATGGAAGCCAATGGCGACATCTACAAGGGCGGCTATGCCGGCTGGTACTCCGTGCGCGACGAAGCCTATTACGGCGAGGAGGAGACGGAGCTTCGCGACGACGGCGTGCGCTACGGCCCGCAGGGCACGCCGGTCGAGTGGGTGGAGGAGGAGAGCTATTTCTTCCGCCTGTCGGCCTATGGCGACAGGCTGCTGAAGTTCTACGAGGAGAACCCCGCCTTCATCGGCCCGGCCGAGCGGCGCAACGAGATCGTCAGCTTCGTCAAGTCCGGTCTGAAGGACCTTTCCGTCTCGCGCACCACCTTCGACTGGGGCATCCCCGTTCCCGGCGACGAGAAGCATGTGATGTATGTCTGGGTCGATGCGCTCACGAACTACATCACCGGCGTCGGCTATCCCGATGAAAACGATCCGCTTTGGCCGTTCTGGCCGGCCGATCTCCACGTCATCGGCAAGGACATCACCCGCTTCCACGCCATCTACTGGCCGGCCTTCCTGATGTCGGCGGGCATCGCCCTGCCGAAGCGGGTATTCGGCCACGGTTTCGTCTTCAACCGGGGCGAGAAGATGTCGAAGTCGGTCGGCAATGTCATCGACCCGTTCGCGCTGGTCGAGCATTACGGGCTCGACCAGGTGCGCTATTTCCTGCTGCGCGAGGTGCCGTTCGGCCAGGACGGCAATTACAGCCACGAGGCCATCGTCAACCGCACCAATGCCGACCTCGCCAACGATCTCGGCAACCTCGCCCAGCGCTCGCTGTCGATGATCGCCAAGAACTGCGGTGGCGTCGTGCCCCGGAAGGGTGAGTTGCAGGAGGCAGACCTTGCCATCCTCAAGCAGGCAGAGGACGCGCTGGCCACCGCGCGCGAGGCGATGAAGGTGCAGGCGATCCACACCGGCCTTGCCGCGATCTTCGCCGTGGTCGCGGAAGCCAACCGCTATTTCGCCGGCGAGGCGCCTTGGGCGCTGAAGAAGACCGACCCGGCGCGCATGGAAACCGTGCTGTGGGTGACGGCCGAGACCGTGCGCCGCGTCGGCGTCCTCGTCCAGCCCTACATGCCGGGATCGGCCGGCAAGCTCCTCGACCTGCTGGCGGTGGCGGAAAACGCGCGCAGCTTCGCCCATGTCGGCGATGCCCACGCGCTCGTCCCCGGCACGGTGCTGCCCGCGCCGCAGGGCGTGTTCCCGCGCTATGTCGAGCAGGAAACGGCGGATTGACGGGCAAGGTCATGCTGGTCGACAGCCATTGTCATCTCGACTTTCCCGACTTCGCGGAGGAGCGCGACGCCGTCGTGGCGCGCGCGCTCGCCGCGGGCATCGGGCGCATGGTGACGATCTCGACGCGCGTGCGCCGCTTCCCCGACATCCTCGCCATCGCCGAGGCCTACAGCGACGTCTACTGCTCGGTCGGCACCCATCCGCACAATGCCGACGAGGAACTCGACATCACGGCGGACGATCTCGTGCGCTTGGCCTCCCACCCCAAGGTGGTGGCGATCGGCGAGGCCGGCCTCGACTATTTCTACGACAACGCCCCGCGCGAGGCGCAGGCGGCCGGCTTGCGCACCCACATCGCGGCAGCGCGCATCACCGGCCTGCCGCTCGTCATCCATGCCCGTGACGCCGACGCCGACATGGCCGCCATTTTGGAGGAGGAGACGGGGAAGGGCGCATTTCCCTTCCTGCTCCATTGCTTTTCCTCCGGCCGGGCGCTGGCGGAAACCGGCATAGCGCTCGGCGGCTATGTCTCGTTCTCCGGCATCCTGACCTTCAAGCGCTCGCAGGAGCTGCGCGACATCGCCCGCGACCTGCCGCATGACCGGCTGTTGGTCGAGACCGACGCGCCCTATCTCGCGCCGCAATCGCGGCGCGGCAAGCGCAACGAGCCGGCCTATGTAGCCGAGACGGCCGCTGTGCTCGCCGACACGATCGGGGTGTCGACGGACGAGATCGCGCGGCTGACCACGGACAATTTCTTCCGCCTGTTCACCAAGATGCCGCGCGGCCATGGCTGACCGGCTGCGCCTCGTCATCACCGGTTGCGGCTCCTCGCCCGGCACGCCGCGCATCAATGGCGACTGGGGCGCCTGCGATCCGGCGAACCCGAAGAACCGCCGCCGCCGCGCCGCGGCGGTGGTGGAACGCATCGCGGCCGATGGCGGCGTGACGCGGGTGGCGATCGACACCGGGCCGGATTTCCGCGACCAGATGCTCGACGCGCACGTCGACCGTCTCGACGGCGTCGTCTACACCCACGCCCATGCCGACCACATCCACGGCATCGACGATCTGCGCGGCTATTTCCTCACCCAGCGCCGCCGCATCGACGTCTTCGCCGACGAGGCGACGCTGGCGCGGCTGCGCGAAGGCTTCGGCTACTGCTTCGAGACGCCGCCCGGCAGCGCCTATCCGCCGATCGTCGAGCCGCACGAGATCGGCCACGACGCGTCCTTCGAGATCGACGGCGCGGGCGGCCCGATTCGCTTCGAACCGCTGCCGCAGATCCATGGCGACATCCTCACGCTCGGCTTCCGCCTCGGCCCGCTCGCCTATTGCCCGGATGTCAGCGACTTTCCGGCGCCGACGGCGGCGCGGCTGAAGGACCTCGACCTTCTCGTCATCGACGCGCTGCAATACCGGCCGCACCCCAGCCATTTCTCGCTGGCACAGGCGCTGGGCTGGATCGCCGACTTGAAGCCGAAACGCGCGATCCTGACCCACATGCACATTCCGCTCGACTATGCGACGGTGATGGCCGAGACGCCCGACCACGTCGAGCCGGCTTATGACGGCCTGAGCGTGGAACTGCCGCTGTAGGAACAGCGCCGCGACAATCGGCAATGTTTGTCGGAAAGCGTCAAAGGACGGCTTGGCACGGGGTTGCGGATCGACTAAACGGATGCCGGTGTTCGCGCGGCGCATGCGTCGCGCGCGCCGGGAGAGGTGGCCGAGTGGTTGAAGGCGCACGCCTGGAACGCGTGTATACGGGAAACCGTATCGAGGGTTCGAATCCCTCTCTCTCCGCCACTCAACTTATTGGAATCATTCTCTGATTCGTATTCTGCCTCCAGAATAGCGCGGAACTGCGGGGTTGCGGGCCAAAGCTGTTGACTGCGTAGTCTGCCCGAATCGCCGATTTCGCTCGCTCTTGGCCGATATTCTCCAAAGCTGTTGACTGCGCGGATTTGGTGCAGAGTTGCAAGCTGTTGTTAATGCAGGATTATTCTGCTCGCGCTATCCGTACTTTTGTGATGTACAGCGGCGGGAGAAGGCGCCTGAAATCGAACCCTCCGCAGAACAGGGATTCCGTTATGGATGTGGATTTTCGATCTCGTGACGGAGCGGCGACATGCGGGTCGTTGCGCAGATCGGCGTTGGTCTCAATACCCATAGTACACATGTGCTAATGGGTTGCCACCAGTTGTTCGGATAATCGGAGGTGGCACGCGAACCAGCCGATGGGAACGACTATGAGAAAGTTCCGCCTTGCCACCGCGGCCGTCATGACAGCCACCAGCGTCCTATTTGTTGCTCCGGCCGCAGTGGCCGGAGACTGCACGGGCCGCGTTGTCGGCGTGCGGCCGATCAGCCAGTACAACCATGCTACGGGCAGCGGCTACCTCGCCGTGCGCAACGGGCCGGGCGGCTCCTACCGCCAGATTGGCGAGCTTTATGCCGGCGACGAGGTTTCCGTCCATGACAGGCGGGGCAACTGGTACGCCGTGACCTGCATGTCGGGGCGCTGCGAACGGCCGTTCTGGGGGCAGCCGACGCCCTCAGGCTGGGCGCATCGCAGCTACATACGCGCCGGTGGCCTCTGCCCGTAAGGCGGAAACTGGAACTGCGTCCCCGTTGTCTCCTGAACGGATCCGGGCGGGAGCATAGCTATCGTTAGCAAAGGAGGAAATTCGGAAACCTGCCATATTCTATGGATTGCCGAC
>Ga0172382_10009520_pt1 | contig 13238 bp, 9 predicted proteins | sample Leawel138RmetaG_FD_122245 | JGI IMG/M metagenome (GOLD analysis project Ga0172382, IMG submission 122245) | Leachate microbial communities from a municipal landfill in Southern Ontario, Canada - Leachate well 138R metaG | ecosystem: Engineered > Solid waste > Landfill > Unclassified | place...
CTTCCCCACCATTTCAGCCTACGGGGCCAACGCCGCCATGATGCATTACCAGGCAAGCCCCGAAGCGAACAGCCAGCTGCGGCCGGAGGGCTTCTACCTGGTCGACTGCGGCGCGCAGAGCTTTGACGGCACGACCGATATCACCCGGACCGTCGCCCTGGGGCCGCTGACAGAGGAAGAAAAACGCGATTATACCATGACCTTGAAGTCGCACATAGCACTGGCCTCCCAGCCTTTTTTGGATGGGACGAGCGGCGTAGCCCTCGACGCCATCGCGCGATCGGTCATGTGGCGCTACGGGCTCGACTACAAGTGCGGCACCGGCCATGGCTTCGGCTATGTTTCCGGCGTCCACGAGGGTCCGCAGCGGCTGTCTAACAGCCCGAAATTCGGCGATTACGGCTTTCATGAGCGCATGGTCATCACCATTGAACCCGGCGTCTACCGGGAGGGCAAACACGGCATCCGCCTGGAAAACGATTACCTGATTTTGCCTGCCAACCAGTCGGTTGAGATCCAGGACGGGCAGGCAGGCATCCGGGAAGCGGAGGAGGTCGTAAACGAGGCCGGGGACAAATTCCTCCACTTCCAATCCATGACCTATGTCCCCTTTGACAGGGCAGCCATTGATGTCACGCTTCTTGGCGCCGACGAAATCCGCTGGCTGAACCGTTACAATCAGGCGGTGCGGAACGCCGTCATCCCCTATCTGGCAGATGACGAAGCCGCCTTCGTTTTGGACCAAACCCAAGCCTTGTGAAGGGAGGCAGGCCATGCCATCCGAAAGGGATCCCAGCAAGACGGCTACAGCGCCGACCCAAAGCCCCGTCAAACCGGCAGGTGTCACCCTGACCCTGGACGAGACCCTGGTTCTGGAAGTCAAGGCCTCCGGGCAGCTCGACCGCTACCGTGACATCCGCATCGCCGTCGCGACTCCTGAAGTCCGGCCGGGCCATGTCGCGGCCAATGAGGAACAAATCCTGGCCCTGATCAGCGAGGCGACGCAGGCCGGGGCCGATGTCCTCCTTTTTTCCGACCTGCCCCTGACCGGCAAAACAGCCGGCGACCTCTTCTTGCAGCGTACCCTCCAGGACGCCTGCCTGGAAAGCCTGGCGCGGATCACACAGGCCACTGCCGGCTCGCACCTCCTGGTCCTCTTATCTCTGCCCCTGCGCCTGGAAGAGCGCCTGCTCAAGGCGACGGCGATTTTGTACCACGGCGAGATCGTCGGAATGACCCCGGCGTCCTATCTGTCCAGGGAAGAAAGGCGCTGGTTTTCCGATCCCTTCGCCCCCGGCCTGGGCGATCACGACACCATTTCCTGCGAACTGATCGCAGGCGCCGGAGGGGAGGCCACAGGCATCATGGAAGTCCGCCTGGCCCCGGAGGCTTGCCCCACCATCCTGCGCCACGCCATCGATGATCCGCCCTTGTCCGCAAAAGAGAACGGGGCAGACGGCCTGGCCGGTTTCGATTTTTCCCTTTGTGGCATCACCGCCCAAAATCTGCAGTCCTTCACCTTCCAGTTTGTCAACCTTTGTACCGTCATTCCCTGCCTGGCAGTCCGCCCCTCGCTTTTACCGCGCCTTGTCCACGACTGCAATGACCTGCGGCTCTTCAACTTTGAGCCTGCGCACGCTGTCAACGCGCTGGACCATGGCTCCATCCCCGTCGCGGCCATCGCCGACGGGCGCCAGGAATGGACCGGCGATTACCGCCGGCTCAAGCGCGAACTGATCCGCCGCTCCCTTCGCGACCACAGCATCGTCCTTTACGCGGGCGCGGGGCCGGGGGAGTCGGTCAGCAGCGGCGTCTACGCCGGCCGCCGCCTCATCATCTCCGACGGCCGGGTGCTGGCGGAAAGCGGGCCTTTCACGACCGGCATGACCCTGGCCGACCTGGCGGCGGAAGACCTCTTCCGGGTGCGAAGCAATGCCGGGACCCGCTGGGATATCGTCAAAAATGGCAGGGAAAAGACAAGGGCCGGCAAGCCCGACCCTTTGCCCTTCCTGATGCGGGGCGAGCTCGACGCGGCAAGCTTTTTTGAAGAAACCCTGACCATCCAGGGGCGGGGACTGTCCGGCCGCCTCCGCTTCCTGGGCGCCAGACCCGTGTTGGGGCTCTCCGGCGGCCTCGACTCGGCCGTCGCCCTCCTGGCCTGCCTGGAGGCTGTGCGGATTTTGGAAAGGCCCCCTTCGGATATCATCGCCGTCTCCATGCCGGGTCCCGGCACTTCAGAGCTGTCCAGGAAACTCGCGCGTCAACTCGGTGAGGCCGCAGGCCTTGATTTTCGGGAAATCGCCATTGATCAAGCCGTCGACCAGCACCTTGCGGACATCGGCTATAAAGGGGACCGGTCCGATGTGACCTTCGAAAATGCCCAGGCCCGCGAGCGGACGCAAATCCTCATGGATCTGGCCAACGTGGAGGGCGGGATTGTTGTCGGCACGGGCGATCTTTCCGAGCTGGCCCTGGGCTGGTGCACCTACAACGGGGATCAGATGTCCATGTACGCCGTCAATGCCTCCCTTCCTAAAACGGTGATCCGGGAAATGGCGGGCCAGGCGGCATCCCTGCTGGAAAAGGGACAGTCCCCCCTCATCACCGGCCAGCCGGAGGCGCTTTCTGCCGCCCAATCCCTCCGCACCATCCTGGCGCGGCCCGTTTCTCCTGAACTGCTGCCGCCGGCCAAGGACGGCTCCCTGTCCCAGATGACGGAAGCGGTGGTCGGCCCCTACGAGCTCATTGATTTTTTCCTCTGGCATCTTGTCTTCGATCAAAAGAAAGCCTCGGCCGTCCTGGATCTGGCCCGGCAGGCCTTTGAGGGCGAATACGGGCTGGAGGAGATCGCGGGCTGGATGGAGAGCTTCATCCGCCGCTTTTTCAAGAGCCAGTTCAAGCGCACGGCTTCCCCGGAAGGCGTTTCGGCTTTCCCTCGGCGCCTGGTCCCCCTTACCGCCTGGCAGATGCCGGGAGACGCCGCGGCTGATCTTTGGATCAGCGAACTTGGTGACCAGCTGGCGCGGGAACAGCCTGAGTGATTTTTACTTTTCAACATACAGAACTTGAATAATCAACAAGTTATCAACAGTATTCTTCCCGTTTTTAAGCTTTTTTTGCAGTCTTGAGACGACAGATCCATAATCGCCCGATATCTCTTGAGTTATCAACAAAGTTATTAACAATGCACAGTCTGCATCTCACAAAATGTTGGCATTTCGTGAGCAGGAAAATCCTGAAAATGCCTGAAAAATCAGACATTTCGCCTTTCATGCGGCCTCTTTTTCTGGTAGGATGAAGAACACGATCGTTTCGCATCGGAAGAGGTATCAGAATAGCAGAAAGGGGACGTATTTTTCCACCATGGCAAGAAAAAGCGCTGATTCGATTTGGAGTTCTGTCTGCCAGCAGACCTTGAGCAAGGAAATCAACCCCCTTACCTTTAACACCTGGTTTACCAACGCCAAGCCTTACCTTTCAAGCGAGCGCACCTTCGGCCTGTCTGTGCCAAATGAGATTGCCATGGAATACATCGGCCAGCACCGCGAGCAAATCGAATTCGCCTTGAGAAATGCCACGCGGATCCATTATGACCTGGAAATCGCGGTCCGGCCCGACGGGAGCATCCCGTCCAGGGAAGAACTTGAACGGCGGTACGACGCGGCTTTCAACGGGAACGGGTCTTTTCAGATCGGCCGGCTCAATCCCGACTATTCTTTTTCAACCTTCATCGTGGGCTCAAGCAACAATTTCGCCCACGCCGCCTCCGTCGCCGTGGCCTCCATGGAATCCCCGGGCAATTACAACCCGCTTTTCCTTTACGGCGGATCGGGACTTGGCAAAACCCACCTGATGCACGCCATAGGAAACCAGGTGCGCCGGGATTTTCCCAACAAACGGGTCGTTTACGTCCAGTCGGAACAGTTCGTCAACGAGTTTATTACCTGCATCCAGAAGAACGATTTTGAGGCCTTCCGCAACCATTACCGGCTGGCCGACATGCTCCTGATTGATGATATCCAGTTCATCGAGTCAAAAGAGCGCATGCAGGTTGAATTCTTCTACACCTTCAACGCCCTTTACGAGTCGGGAAAGAACATTATCCTCACCTGTGACAAACCGCCCCAGAGCCTGGCGTCATTGACCGACCGCCTGCGGACCCGCTTCATCAGCGGCCTGACCATCGACATCCAGCCGCCTGACTACGAGACGCGGATCGCTATCCTGAAGAACCTGTGCCGGTCACACGGCGTCGACATCGAGCCCGATGTCATTGAGTACATCGCAAGTAACATCACCTCCAATGTCCGGGAGATTGAGGGCGCCTTCAAGACCATCAGCGCCCTGCAGACCATGGGCGCGGAGGTCACGGCCGAGCTGGCGCGCCAGGCCCTGCAGAGCGTCATCCAGCCGGGGGCCGTCAAGGCGCTCGATTTCCCCCTGATCATGGAAATCGTGGCCCACTATTACGGGATTTCGGTCGACGACCTGAAATCGCGGCAAAGGAGCCAGGACATCGTCGAACCCCGGCAAATCGCCATGTATCTCTGCCGCAAAAAGCTGAACCGGACCCTCAAGGAGATCGGCGCCGCCTTCGGCGGCAAGAACCATGCCACCGTTCTTCACGCCTGTGATAAAATTGCAGAAGGTATTGCGTCGGATCCGGCACTTTCCGAGACCATCGGCAATATCGAGATGCGCTTGCAGTAATGAACAAAGTTAGGATCATTTGTTGATAATTCATTGTTGATACCGTGTTGATCCTTTGTGAATAACCCGCCCGGTGTTGACAAGTCGATTTTTCAACAAAGGATACACAGACTATCCACGCTTTAGCAACACGGTCAAAGTCAGGACAGACAGTGGCAAGGATGGATTTTTCACACAACTGACAGACATAAGAAGAAGAGGGTGAACTATCTTATAAGGCAACAGGCAAAACGGGAGGCAAAAAATGAAACTGACATGCTCAAGAAATCTTCTGGTGGAAGCCATCGCGACCGTCCAACGGGCTGTTTCAACGCGATCAACCAATCCCGTACTGGACGGAATCCTGCTCAAGGCCAATGAAGAACTGGTCTTGACCGGCTATGACAGCGAGACAGGTATCGAGTACCGGATGGAAGCCGATATTTCTGAAAAGGGAAGCCTGGTTGTGCCCGCCCGGGTCCTGTCGGAGGTAGTTCGCAAACTTTCGGACAATCACGTCTATCTGGCTGTTAAGGATGAGACAGTACTGGTTGTCGAAAGTGGGAAGAGTGTGTTCAATATCCGGGGCTACGCCGCCGATCAATACCCTGAGATTGAATTTCTGGAAGATGAGACGCGAATCGTCCTGCAGCAAAAGACCTTGCGGCAGATGATCAACCAGACGAGTTTTGCCGTCAGCACCGATCAGAGCCGGCCCATCCTGATGGGAATCAACCTGATCGTCGAAGATGAAACCCTGACCCTGGTCGCGCTCGATGGTTTCCGTCTGGCCGTCCGCAGGGAGGCAATACCGGGCGTGCTGGCCAATGTCAATATCATCATACCTGCCAAAGCCATGGGTGAAATTGCCCGGATCCTGTCGGACAGCGAAGAGGAGGTCGTCGTTTCACCTTCCCACAACTACATTATTTTCAGCAAGGAAAAGGTCAAGGTGGTGACAAGACTGATCCGGGGGGAATTCTTGAACTACCGCAGCATCATCCCGCGTGACGCGGATTCCAGCCTGACCATGGCCCCCGACGTGCTGCTTGCCGCCGTAATCCGGGCGTCCATCATGATTGACACGGAGGACCGCAAGTTTCCCGTTATCTTCAACACGCCCGACCACGATACCATGACCATTGAGTCGAAGACGGATATCGGGAGCGCAAGGGAGGAAATCCCGGTTGCCCTTTCCGGCGATAAAGTGGAAATTGACTTCAATCCGCGCTTTTTTATCGAAGCCCTGCGTGAAATTGAAGACGAGCAGATCGTGATGACCTTCAGCGGCAGCCTCGGGCCCTGTTCACTCAAACCGGAAAAAGGTGAAGCTTTTTATTACATGATTCTTCCGCTTCGCCGCTAGGCCGTCCATGCGCCTTTGTTCCGTCGAACTGGTCAATTTTAGGAATTACGAGCGCCTCCAGCTTTCTTTTCCCGGCGGGACGCATATTTTCCATGGTCAAAACGCCCAGGGTAAAACCAACCTGCTTGAGGCCATCTATCTTTGCACCTGCGCACGCTCACACCGGACCGGCCGGGACGATGAGCTGATCCGCCAGGGGGAGGAGTTTTACCGGGCCGCGGTCAGCTTTGTGACTGACCGGGGCCTTTCGGAATCGGTTTCCATCGAGTACAGAAGGTCCTTGGGCCGGAACGGCGCCCCCTCGAGGATCGTACGCTATAACGAGCTTGAAATTGGCCGGCTGGCGGATATGATGGGCCTCTTCCACGCGATTTTGTTCGCGCCGGAGGATCTGCAGATCGTCAAGAATGGCCCGGCGGAACGCCGCCGCTTTCTCGATATCCTGATTTCACGGACTGACCGTTCCTACTTTCGTGACCTGCAGGAATTCTGGAAGATCCTGGCCCACCGCAACCGGCTGCTAAAGTATCTGCGGTCCCGTGAACCCAGGGTCCCGGCGGGGGAGGCAGATGGCGGAATTCCCGGGGATCCCCGCGCCCAGCTCGATGTCTGGGATGAGACCCTGGCCGGCCACGCGGCCGCCATACTGGAAAAAAGAATCCACTATCTTGGCCTTCTGTCCGATTATGCCTCACTGTCGCTGCAGCACCTGACCCGGTCCAGGGAGGCGCTGGTGCTGCAGTACAAGGGACTGGCCGGAATCGGACCCGGCATGGACCGCCAGGAAATCGCCCCCCTTTACCGGGAGCGGCTGTTACGTTCCCGGGAGGATGACCTGATACGCGGCAGCACCTCGCAAGGACCGCACCGTGATGACATGCTGATTCTGCTCAATGGTTCGGACGCGCGCGTTTACGCCTCCCAGGGCCAGCAGCGATCGGTGGTGCTGGCCCTGAAAATCGCTGAGCTGACCATCCTGACAGAGATTACCGGAGAAAAACCCATCCTCTTGCTGGACGACGTCATGTCGGAGCTCGATGAAGCGAGGCGCTCACGCCTCATGGAGGTGATCCGGGATCATCAGGTATTTATAACCTGCACCGATCCGGGCCAGATCAGCCCCGCGGGCCAGGGGGGCCCTGCCTGCGCCGCCGGCTGGTCGGGACCGGTCCATTATTACCGGGTCAAAGAGGGGATGGCGGAACGATCTGAAAAGCCTGATGCGACTTGATTTTGACTCATCCAGCCGGGTTGGGGAAACAGGTCTTTTCCCGGCAGATGTGGTATAATTTTAAATGAATAAGCGCAAGGGATTTCACCTTGGAACCGGAGCAAAATGTACATCCATATCGGAGCCGATCTTTCCCTGCCAGCCCACTGGATTGTCGGAATATTTGATCTCGACCGCGTGACGCCGGCAGGCGGGACAGCGGATTATTTGAGGCAGGCGGAAGAGGAAGGCAGGCTGGACTGGATGACAGCGGATATCCCGCGTTCCCTGGTCGTAACGGTCGACCGTGTTTATCTGTCTCCCGTTTCGACCGCGACGCTGCGGTCCCGGCTGGCAGGCGAGAAACAAAAAGCGGAAGGATAACATGAATAAAGAGAAGGACGACAACAAGAACATACGTTCGGATCAGTTGGAAGAATTGCTGAAGAGGGCAGAGGAAGACGCGGAGGCCGGTAAAGACGGTCTTGTCAACCTGGCTGACGACGTCCGGGCGCTGACTGACGATTACACTGAGGACCAAGAGTCGCTGGCTGCCGTCCAGCTGACCGACTACGACACAAGGTCCACTTCTTCCTATGAAGACCAGGATATCCAGGTCCTGGAAGGCCTGGAAGCAGTCCGCAAAAGACCGGGCATGTATATCGGTGACACGACGGCCCGCGGCCTGCACCACCTCATTTATGAGATCGTCGCCAACTCGGTCGATGAGGCCCTGGCGGGCCGCTGTGACTCCATTGAAGTCACAGTCCTCCCCGACCAGTCAATCCGCGTCGAGGACAACGGCATCGGTATCCCGGTCGGTATTCACCCGACAGCCGGCATCCCAACGGTGGAAGTGGTCCATACCATGCTTCACGCGGGCGGCAAGTTCGGCGGTGACGCCTATGGCGTATCGGGCGGTCTTCACGGCGTCGGCGCTTCGGTTGTCAATGCCCTGTCCGAGTGGATGGAGGTAACGGTCAACCGGGACGGCAAGGCTCATTTTATCCGCTTTGAGCGCGGGGAAACGGTGACGCCGCTGACGGTGACGGGGCCGACGGATAAAACGGGAACCGTGACCACCTTCAAACCCGACCCGGAGATATTCAGCGAGATGGACGCCGACTTCGACCTGATGACGACCCGCTACCGGGAGATGGCCTTTCTGAACCGCGACGTGGCCATCACTCTGATTGATGCCCGGGTGACACCGCATGAGGTCAAGCATCTTCATTACGGCGGCGGCATCGTCTCTTTTGTCGAGTACCTGAACCGCAATAAAACGGTGCTCTTCGACCCGCCCATTTATTTTTTCGCGGAGCAGGACGGCTGCTTCGTTGAAGTCGCCATCCAATACAATGATTCTTACAGCGAGAATGTCTATACATACGCCAACAACATCGCCACCGTTGAGGGCGGCAGTCATCTGACCGGTTTTCGCTCAGCCCTGACCAAGACCATCAACGATTACGCCCGCAAATACAATATCTTGAAGGAAAAAGATAAGAACCTTCAGGGCGAGGACATCCGGGAGGGCATGTGCGCCATCATCAGCGTCAAGTTAAAGCACCCCCAGTTTGAGGGCCAGACCAAGACCCGGCTGGGGAATCCGGAAGTCCGTACGGTGGTGGAGTCGACCGTCAATGACAAGCTGATGGTCTACCTGGAGGAGAACCCGCAAACGGCGCGGATGGTCGCGGGAAAAAGTGTGGCCGCCTCCCAGGCCCGTGAGGCCGCGCGCAAGGCCCGGGACATGACACGGCGCAAGAGCGCCCTTGACAGCAATGCGCTCCCGGGCAAGCTGGCTGACTGCCAGGAAAAAGATCCGACCTTTTGCGAGCTCTTCATCGTCGAGGGAGACTCGGCCGGCGGCACGGCCAAGAACGGCCGGGAAAGAAAATACCAGGCCATCCTGCCCTTGTGGGGCAAGATGCTGAACGTGGAAAAATCGCGTGTCGACAAAGTGCTCGACAACGACAAGCTGATGCCCATCGTCATGGCCCTGGGCGCCGGGATCGGCAACGACTTCGATTTAGAGCGGCTGCGCTACCACAAGATCATCCTCATGGCTGATGCCGACGTGGACGGATCACACATCCGGACCCTTCTTCTGACATTTTTCTTCCGCTACATGCGGCCCCTGGTCGACGCGGGCCATGTCTACATCGCCTGCCCGCCGCTCTACCGGGTCTTTTCGGACAAAAAAAGCCGCTACGCCTACGATGAAGATGAGATAGAGACGATCAAGGAAGAAGAAGGTTGGGAGAGTCCCAAGCTGCAGCGCTTCAAAGGTCTTGGGGAAATGAACGCAGACCAGCTCTGGGATACGACCATGAACCCGGAACAGCGCAAGCTTCTCCAGGTTCAGGTCATCGACGCTCAGATGGCCGATGAGACCTTCACCCTGTTGATGGGCGACAAGGTGGAACCGCGCCGTGACTTTATCCGGGCCAATGCCAAGCTGGCCAATCTCGATACCTGACCCATGCCAATGTTTCACGTGAAACATTCCGGTTGGTGAAGTCAAGCCATGGACTTTAAATTTTCAGTTGAAGGAATCACCCTGGAAACAGACCGTCTGCTGATGAGGCCCTGGCTTCCTTCCGATCTTCAGGACTTTCACGCATATGCACGCGTTCCCGGTGTCGGTGAGATGGCCGGCTGGCCCCATCACCGGTCCATGGAAGAGACAAAGACCATCCTCAGGCAGTTCATGGCCGCCGGTGAAGTCCTGGCTGTTGTTCACAAGCAAGAGGGCAAGGTCATCGGTTCGCTCGGAACCCACCCGGTTCCACACGCCCTGCCCGAGCCCTATCAGAACCGTTACGCCAAGGAAATCGGTTACGCCCTGAGTAAAGAATACTGGGGCCTCGGCCTTATGGCGGAAGCCTTGGCGGCCCTGAGGGATCACCTCTTCCGCTTCACCCCCGCCACAATCCTTATCTGCTGCTGCCTGCTGTCCAATCAACAGAGCCGCCGGGTCATGGAGAAGACGGGTTTTGTCTTTTCGCGCAGGTTTGAACGGAAACGCGATGTACCTTCGTCGGAGGAATCGCTTGAATTTATACTGACTGAGGAGGCCTGTCACGCCATGGAGCGCCAACGAATCTCTTTTGAAAATGACTACAACGCCGGCTGTCATCCGGCCGTGCTGCGGGATCTGGTCGAGACCAACGAAATCAAGACAAGCGGCTATGGCCTGGATTCCTACTGTGAAGAAGCGGCCCGCCTGATCAAAGAGGCCTGCCAGGCGCCCGGGGCGGATGTCCATTTTCTGACCGGCGGCACCCAGGCAAATCTGATTGTCGCGGCGGGTGCCCTGAAGCCGTGGCAGGGAATCATCTCGGCGGACACCGGCCATATCAATGTCCATGAAGCCGGAGCCATTGAGGCGACTGGCCACAAGGTCCTGGTCGTCGCCTCCCGGGACGGCCTGCTGGACGCGGCGGAGATTGACCGCTACTGCCAGTCCTACCAGGAAGATCCAACCGCTGAGCATATGGTTCAGCCAGGCATGATCTATCTGTCTCAGCCAACTGAATTGGGGACCTTGTATCATAAGGAGAACCTGGTGGCCATCCGTGAGGTGGCCGATCGCCGGGGCCTGCTTGTCTACGTCGACGGGGCAAGGCTGGCTGCCGCCCTGGCTGTTCCCGAGACCGGGCTGGATCTTGCGGAAATGGCGTGCTTCTGCGACCTCTTCACCATCGGCGGGACCAAGTGCGGTGCCCTCTTCGGGGAAGCTCTCGTCATCGTCCGTGACTCTTTGAAGAAGGATTTTCGCTCGCTGATGAAACAGCGGGGAGGCCTTCTGGCCAAGGGCAGGCTTCTGGGCATCCAATACTCGGCGCTCTTTCGAGAAAATCTCTACCTGGAGATCGGGCGTTATGAGAATGAACGCGCCAGGGAACTGGCCGCCCTGTTTCGGGCTCGGGGGATTGATTTTTACGCGCCGCCCCAGACCAACCAACTCTTTGTCATCCTCGATCCGCAAGAAGAAGCCCATCTGGCAAGTCGGGCCATATTTGAGCGCATCATGCCGGCGGGCGACGGCCGGCAGGTCTGCCGCTTCGTGACATCCTACGCGACCAGGCGTGAAGACATCGAGCGCCTTTTCCAGTAAAAAAGGGGCCGGCTTCCGGGCGGTCCCGGCGAATCATGATACAATTGACGCGTTAATGATTTGACAAAAAAGGTCGCTGTGATCTTGAGGAAACGGAATTTTATGGGGATTGTGATCGCTGTTGCCAACCAGAAGGGCGGTGTGGGAAAGACAACGTCTTGTGTCAATCTTGCGGCAGCTCTGGCCGGTCAAAACAAGAAAGTGCTGCTGGTGGACGCCGACCCGCAAGGCAATTCGACGTCCGGTGTCGGTGTCGATAAAAAAGCAATCCAATGGTCGACCTATGACCTGCTGGTGGGAAATACCACGGATATAAAGGGCGCCATCGTGAGCGCCCGGGACTTTTTCGATCTGCTGCCATCCAATATCAATCTGGCCGGCGCGGAAGTTGAGCTGGTCAACTTGGGCAACCGGGAAAGAAGACTGGCGGGGATCATCTCGCAGTTGAAAGACCTCTACGACTACATCCTCATCGACTGCCCCCCCTCGCTCGGCTTATTGACAGTCAACGCGCTGACGGCCTCCGACGCTGTTCTCATTCCGGTGCAGGCGGAATACTATGCGCTGGAGGGGCTGATGCAGCTGATGACAACGCTCAGCCTGGTCAAAAGATCCTACAACCCCCAGCTCCGCCTGGCGGGTGTTTTCATTACCATGTTCGATGCCCGGACCCAGCTGTCCAAGCAGGTCCGCGATGAGGTCGCCTGGTATTTCCGGCATGACTTTCTTGAAACAGGCATACCGCGCAATGTCAGGCTGAGTGAAGCGCCGAGCTTTGGCAACACCATTTTCGAATACGACAGGCGGTCTCGCGGCGCCAACAGCTACAAGACGCTGGCGCGCGAGCTTTCCCGGCGGCTGGCAGGCAAGGCCTGGCAGGACGGCAGCATTGGCCACTTTTAGCCGGTCTGGCAAATAGAGCAGGAGACCTACCATGGCCGAAGAAAAAAGAGAGATGACTCCGCGAACCAAGCGCGGCCTGGGCCGGGGCCTGGGCGCCTTGTTTGAGTCAGAGGCAGACCCGGGCCGGCAAGTCGGAGGCCGGGCGGCCGAGATTGACATCAACCGGCTGGAGCCCAACAGGGATCAGCCACGCCGCAGTTTCGACCAGGAGGGACTGAGGGAGTTGGCGGATTCCATCCGCGATCAGGGGGTGATCACCCCGCTCATCGTGACCCCGTCACCAACACCGGAGCACTACACCATCGTGGCTGGTGAGCGCCGCTGGCGTGCCGCCAGGCTGGCCGGCCTGCAAAGCCTTCCCGTTGTCGTGCGCGAGCTGACACAGGAGGATATACAGCGCCAGGCTCTGATTGACAATGTCGTCCGTCAGGATTTGAACGCCATGGAAGAGGCCCAGGCCTACGACCGCCTGATCAGGGAATTCGGCCTGACACAGGAGGAACTGGCCTCAGCCCTGGGCAAAAGCAGGCCCGCCATTGCCAATACGCTCCGCCTGCTCAACCTGCCGGAGAGCATCCGGGAACTGGTCCAAAAAGGCGAGCTGTCCCCCGGCCACGCCCGGGCCATTTTGGCCTTGACCGACGCCGCGCAGCAAAACAGGGCAGCCGCTGAAGTTCTGGCCCGGCAGCTGAGCGTCCGCGATACGGAAAAACTGGTTTCTGACATCAAAAAGCCGCCGGCGCCCAAAAAGAAGAAAGCAGCTGCCGATGATCCGGTCCGGCTTCACCTCCGCGCGGTTGAAGACAAGCTCCGGCGGGCGCTCGCGACCCGGGTTACCCTGGAGGGGGGTGCCGGGCAGGGGAAAATTGTCATCCGCTACCACAACGCCGATGAGCGTGAACGGCTGATTGAACAGCTCCTGCGCTCGGATTCGTGAATTACAGCGA
>Ga0172382_10009521_pt1 | contig 13238 bp, 8 predicted proteins | sample Leawel138RmetaG_FD_122245 | JGI IMG/M metagenome (GOLD analysis project Ga0172382, IMG submission 122245) | Leachate microbial communities from a municipal landfill in Southern Ontario, Canada - Leachate well 138R metaG | ecosystem: Engineered > Solid waste > Landfill > Unclassified | place...
AGGACATATGCGCCATATCTTCTGGCGTAAGTATTTCTGGAGGGGGTTCTTTAGTCACTTTAAAACGTTGTTGTTGATGTTTAAAGTTACAAAATCTTCTCCAGATTTATTATTATATATAGTTAATAATCAATTATTTATATTAAATTCACAGAGCGTTTTCAGGCTTAAAAGGATAGGCGTTTCAAGGCCCTCTCAAGGGCATTGCTTGTCTGTGAAACTATCGATCCTTGCTGCTTGAGAAATGTCCCAACTTATTTTTTAATGTTTACTAAATACATAAAAGAGATAAAATGTTATCTTTCTATTGACAGGAATTTCTACTACAGATTTTCCGTCAACCAATTGCGTCTACTCCTTCAATAAATTGACTTATTTTATCTGATTTTTTGTCAGATATTTAAAGTACCTATGTTTATTCAATTTATAAATAGGCAATAATCCTATCCATCTGTGAAGAGATTTTTTTCAGGTGTTCCCTGTTTCCTCCGCCCACTTCGGCAGTCAACCATCCACCCTGATAGTTGATTTTACGGATGGCCTCCATCACTACCGGCCAGTTGTTGTCACCTTCAAGCAGTTCAACTTTGAATCCTTCCCGTATCCCTTTAGTATTCATCAACTCACGGCTGTACTCCTTGATATGCAGCTTCATGATCCGACGGTTGAGCGTTTTTATCCAGTGTTCTGGCCAACCGTAACGCAGGATGTTACCGATATCGAAGTACCAGCCTACCAGTGGGTGATTAATCTCATCCACAAAATATTTTGCCTCTACTGGGCTCAGGATGAAATTATTCCACACGTTTTCCAAAGCTATTTGCATACCCGTTCTTTCGGCATGGGAGATCAACTTGCGAATTGATTCTAGCGAGGTGTTATATGCCTGCTCGTAGGGTACCTTTTCGTTGACCACGCCTGGGACCACCAACACCGTGTCACCGCCGAATAATTTCACCGCCTCCAGTGATTTTGCCACCGACTCGATGCACGTCTTTCTCACTTCCGGATCGGGATCGGAGAGCGGCTTCGACCAGTGATCCTTGTTAATTACGCTGGGCAGCTCGATTCCTACCTTCTCCTTCGCATTGAGAATCTCGTCGATACCGAATTCGGAGGGAGTGTTGAGTTCTATACCGTCGAATCCAGCATCTCTGGCAATCTTGAACTTGTCTATTAGGGGAATCTCTTCTTTAATCATACCGAAGACAAGTCCTTTTTTCAATATAGGTTTGCCTAGAATTTGATCTTGATTGTTGACGGAAGCGGCAATGCTTCCCAAGGTATTTCCTGACGCTATTAGCGGGGGGATGACTGTCGCACCTGCCATCGTAGCTGCAGATTTTATAAAATCACGCTTGTTCATGATTACTTTTATTTAAATTCGGTAGTACCCGGTATGGCACTGGATATATCATATTTTGTCTCCCACGAGATGTCTCCCGGGAATAGGATCTCCACAGAGTCGTGTGCTTGGTCGAACGTGATGGTCTGACCCGAGTAGGCGGCCATTCGCCCGGCCAATGCCAAAAGGTTCGAGCGAGTCATCCATTCCCCGTCATTTATCGGTTTACCAGCTCTGATAGAGGCGAAAAGTTCGTCGTGTTCCACCTGGTACATGCCCCGCACCTTGGTTTCCTTGTAAGCATTGGCATCGGTGAATTTAGTCTGGTCTGCTAGGTTCCAAGCATTCTTACCAGTGATCTTGTGTTCACCCGTCCGGCAGTCCACGTAACATCTTCCTTCACTGCCAATCAGTTCTACGGCATAAGCCGGGGTCGTTCCCTCCTGTTGGCGACAGAAGAAGTAAATCTTTACCCCGTTGTCATATTCGTATATCAGTCCGAAGTGGTCATATACGTTTCCGAATTTGGGATTGGTTCTCTTCTGGCGCCCACCTGTCCCACTGATTTTTAGGGGAGCCTTGTCGCCCATCGCCCAGGAGAACATGTCGATACTGTGGATAGCCTGTTCTACCACATGATCGCCCGAAATCCAGTTATAGTAGAGCCAGTTACGTAGTTTGTATTCCATGTCGGACCAGCCTTTTTGTCTCTCTTTGAACCAGAGTTCCCCCGTATTGTAAGTAGCCTCTCCTCCCAGAATTTCACCGATCTGACCGTTGAGTACCCGGCCAAAGGTCTCCCTCTTGGGCTGATGATATCTCCAGCAGAATCCGGAAACCAGTGAAAGGTTCTTCGCTTTTGCCTTGCGGGTGATCTCCATCACCCGACGAAGCCCAGGGGCATCAACGGCGAAGGGTTTTTCGCAGAATATATGTTTCCCTGCATTGACTGCCGCCTCAAGGTGCTGTGCCCTGAAGCAAGGAGGTGCAGCTAATAATACGACATCCACATCGGAGTCTGTAAGCTTTTGATAAGCATCGAGACCTACATATTTATGGTTATCCGAGACCTGAACCTTGTTTCCATATTTTCCTTTAAGAGAATTGAATGAACTCTGTAATTGATCTTCAAATGCGTCAGCCATCGCGGTTAGGATCACGTTCGGGTCGGCATTGAGTGCTTCTCCTGCTGCCCCTGTTCCCCGACCGCCACAACCGATAAGTCCCACCTTGAGGGTATTGCTGTTGGAGCTCCAGATAGAATTCGAACCCAATGAGTTCCGAGTCGTGATAATAGTTCTAGCTGTGGCTATGCCCGCTGTCTTGATGAATTGTCTGCGTGAATAGTGCATAATCTGTCGTTTAGTTGTCTTTTAGTATTATACTGTTTTTAGTTGGAATAAATTCGAATATTAACGAATCATCAAGTCCATGACTACAGGTAGATGGTCGGAACTCTCTTCTCCATACATGATGAAAAAGTTTTTCACTCTCCATTCGTCCTTCTGTCTATACAGTATATAGTCAATTTGTTTGTTCGGATTAACTGAATTGTGGGTGTAATAAGTGTTGCCATCTGTATAATTTATCCATCCATACCTCTCCAGCTTCATTATTACGTCACTATCGGGTGTACTATTGAGGTCTCCTGTTAAAACAGACGGAAGATTATCCTGATTCTTGAAGAAAGCCTCTTCGATTATATCGATGGTAGTGAGTCTGGCATATTCGGAACCAATAGTTTTAAGCCAGTCAAAATGTGTATTGATAACTCGTATTTTGCCTAAATCTTCAGATATATCAGACAGGTCAACATCAATAGCCATGGCTTGATATCTGCTGGAGCTGGCACTGGGTATTGAGTGATTTGCTACCCATTTGAAAGGATATTTACTAAGAATGGCGTCTCCATATCCATTTGATCTGCCTAATGATGGTCCAAACACTGCTCTCATACCTGTCAACTCCCCTAACTTTTCAGTCATTAATGAGTCGCTTATTTCCTGTAAACCGACTATATCCGGGTCTGCTTTCTTGATTACTTCAGCTATGTTCTCGAGGCTGAAAACTCCATTTATCCCTTTTCCGTAATGAATGTTATAACTCATCACCCTTATATTTTTTTCGTTATCTGGTAGGTCATTATTACTGCTAGCACGATTGCATGATGTGTTGAAGTATAACATTCCTATAACAAAAAGAGTACTAGTGAAAACTTTTTTAAGTATTTGCATATAGTGATTTTAAGTTTTTATCTGTGAAAATATTGATATTTATTTTTTTATTACAATATTAGAACTTATAGGTAAATGATCTGAAGGATAACGATAATGTTCACCATATTTGTCATCATGAACCGTAAAATCTAAAACTTGTATCCCTTTACTAATAAAGATATAATCAATACGCCCACTCAAAGGACCTTCAAATACACCACCTGGCAAATTAGTTTTTTCTGGCCCTTTACGTGGAGTTTGTGTCACCTCAAATGCATCGTTAAGATCAATTTTTAATCTATCTATTTGGGTTGTAGTTGGTCTAGAATTCAGGTCTCCTACAAATATAACGGGAGAATTTCCTGCTATTTCTTTAATTTTACGGGCTGTTAATGGTCCAGAGTTCTTTCTCGCTGTTTCATATCGCCAATAAAAATGGGTGTTAAAGAAATAGAATTCTATCTTAGACTCTTTATGGATAAATTTAGCCCAGTGTACAATCCTTAATTCATCTGCATCCCATCCCATACTTGGTACATCGGGAGTTTCGCTCAACCAGAACATTCCCTCATCTAATACTTGGAAGATATTATTCTTGAAATATATAGCTAAAAGACTACGGGTTGCATAAGGAGCCGTAACATTATCATAGTCTAACAAGAAATTATTAAGATCATCGATCTGATTTTGATAAGGTTCTTGAACACCAAAAATATCAAAGTCATATTTTTTGATTAGATCTGTCAGCGCTACCTTACGAACATCCCAACCATTTCCTGTAGGTATATCAGCTTTTGCCGGATTTCGGATATTGTAAGAAGCGACTTTAAATTTCGTAGTCACTTTGTTGTTATCATCTTCATTATTGGGAAAATTCTCAGAAGAACTACATCTAATTGCTGATAATATTAAAAATATAAATAGTAGTATCTTTCTTATTTTCATGTGATTAAAATTATTAATATTCAAATGTATCGTATAAAATTTGTTTTAATCATGTCTTTGTGTGATAATGACTATTATACTCGTTTCATATTCTTATTTTATAACGTGAGGTTTTATGTAGTTTTATAAAACTACATAAAACCTTTTTTTATTTTAATAAAATTTATCTATCTCTCCTTTAAGTTGGATCTCGTTAATAACATAGAAAACGGCGTTCAGATCGTAAGATTCCACTAATTCCAGTCGCATGTATCTAAATGATTGACGTGGGCTTGCGGAGGGATTTACATTATCTTCGATCATACTAAATTCATTTCGGGTTAAAAAGTAATCTTTTTCTTCTGCAGTTAAATTGCTTGGATCTATAGGATCTGGACTTACATACTCACCAATCAATGTCCAATCACCAGGAAATTTGGTATATCTTTCACTATTTGAGTCATCAGTTCCCCAAATACGGAAACGTTTCACACTTGCATTCCCATATTGATACGTAGCGGCAGTTCGAGGGAATATTTTCAGTTTAGTTAGCTTTAAATCGTGATTTAAATCAAATGTAAGGAAAAATGATTGTACAATTTCACCTGAAGTTTTTATGAATTTATAGCCATAAAAAGCGTTCGTGGTAGTATTACCATTAAATAATGATTGAGGAGACATTGTTGTGGCATTATGACTGTTACCGTCATTTTGAATGCCTGTGACGGGATCAACTCCATATGTCTCCCAATTTCTATTGGAGCTTTGAGCCATCCAATTAAATACATCCAAGGCTACAATTTTCTCTCTGTCGATCAATCTTTCTTTTGGTATTGGGGTTTCCGAATAATTTTCTATTGTAAGTGTATCTAAACTATTAGAACCAAGAAGATATTTGGTGCGTACACGAACAACTCCTCCATATTTAGCATCTATAATAGGATAAGTGCTCTCAGTGAGGAACATCTCTTGAGTAAAAGAGCCATCTTCTAATTCATAACTAAAAAAATTACCGAGTGCTCCAATTTTGTTTTCAAATTGCACTTCTTCATAATCTGGAGAGAATGAAACGGATGCATTGGTAAGAGTAGAGACGTAGATTGATCCATAGATATACACACCCTCATCAGATTTTAATGATCGATTTCCAAAGGTATCAACATTTTGGGCTTCAATCAATAAATTTCCTTGAATTTGATCTTTAGATAAGTCAATTATTGTATAGTAACAGCCTAATTCAGAATCATAGTTTTCTTTAGAGTAAGCAATAATTACCGAGTCTCTTACGCCACTTGTTACGTTCCAACTTAGAATACAATGGGAACGATTTACATCTATAGCCGGATAAATATTTACTCTTACTCGATAGAGTCCGGACTGCATTCTCATCGAATCTACTTTGGCGGCATAAGGAATAGGACCATCTTTTATATGTTCATTTAACAAATTATTTGCATCGTCACAATTTATTAAAGAAAATAAGATGAATAAAAGTAGTATTGATTTTATTAAGCATTTCATATTCCAATATTTTAATATGTGTATTTTAGTATGTCTTAGAGATATCTCCATACATTTCTATTTCATTTAGAGAGTAATACTCTTGTGTTTTATTATAAGTCTCTAGCCATTCAATTCTTAAATAGCGAAAACTTGTAATAGGACTTGCATCAGGATTCACATTATCTTCCTCTGCCAAGAATTCGTTGTTTTGCGTGAAAAACTCAATTTCTTCCGGTGTGAGATTATTTCTATCAGCCGGTTCAACCCCTACATACTCTCCGATTAATGTCCAGGTCTCAGGAAATTTACTACTCCAATTAGGATTTGAATCATCTGTGCCCCAGAAACGAAAACGTTTAGGACTACTCCTATTATAACGATAGGTAGCATCAACTCTTTGAAAAAATAAGAACCTACTTATTTTTATATCACACCTTAAATCGAAGGTTGAGTAAGTTGTATGTATTATTTCATGATTCACAGGATCAGGATCATTATAATTTTTGACATATTTATAGAAGTACGCCTGTTGAGCGGTTTTCTGTCCATCAAACATAGTTTGTGCAGCGAATGAAGAGTTATTGTGATAAATTGCATCATTCTGAATACCAGTAATAGGGTCGATTGCAAATTGATCCCAATCTAGGTTCCCGGCATTATATCTTGGATTAAAAGTGGTTAGCGCTACAACCCTATTATAATCAAGTCTTTCCTCTTTAAGTGGTGTCAAAGATACAATAAGCGTATCAGTTCTATTGCCCCATTTGTCAGATATTTGAAAGCCAAACTTTTGTATTCTAGCATCATAGGGACGCACAGAAAAAAAAGTTCTTAAAGAATCAGAAGTGTAAATTGTTTTGGTTGGGTCTTCTTCTAGTATGGTTTCATACTTATCAAGATTGTCTTCCACCAATATATGAATTGCCAATAAATTGCCTACCGGGTTCTCCCAATCCAATCTTATTCCTCCAAATGTAGGGACAACTCTTAAAGACTCGAATGCCAACTCAACAGAAGAAACGAGTGGCGCTCCCTTTGCATAAGTTATGTCAGAACTATTTCCACTATTGTTTTTAGCTATTAATTCTACCGTGACTTCACTAGTTCCGGTAAAACCTTCTACTAGAATTGTAGGGTTATACCTAGAAACACTAAACTCTCTTTTTCGCCCGTTTTTATCGAAATAAGAAGCAATGATTTCTGCTATGTCTGCATCACCTTCAGGAAGTGAGAAGTGGATTTCAAGCGCTCCCGTTTTAGGAATCACCTTATTTACAATAACTTTTCCAGGCTTTGTTGAATCTTTCTTTACTTGCTCAACTCCCATATATGAATCTCCGCAAGAAATTATCATGAAGGAGAATAGAAGAGTAACCAAATAATTAATATATCTATTCATTTTCTTTGTCTTTTTTTGAAGTTATTAATTTTACAAATTATCTTTCCCAGCCCGGGTTTTGAACAAGATTCGGATTTTGCAATAATGTGATAGTTCTTATCGGCATAAGATAATCTCTCATCGAAAATCGAGGTTCTGCAAGTATAGTTATATTATAAAACTCTTGCTTTGTAGTTCCTCTACTGTTCCATCCTATAATTGGCCTATTAATCAAATTTTCTGCTATTAGCCATCTTCTTATATCATAATAAAAATGACCTTCAAATGCCAGCTCGTTTAAACGTTCTCTACGAATAATATCCCGCAAACCTTCTACATTGGTGGGTTTATTCTTGTATTCATTCACGGCATATCTGTTCCAACTTTGAACCACCCCATTCATTCCCGATCTTTCTCTAATTTTATCAAGGTAATAATATGCGTTGTTGCCTTTAGAATCAGTTTTATTCGGCCCGCCCACTTCATTTAAACTCTCAGCCAATAATAAATAGATATCAGCCAATCGAATAATTGGGAAAGAGTAATTTTCTCTCACCAATTGTATTCTAGTTTCAGTATAAGAGGTTTTTAAATGGCTCAATTTTTTCGCTAAATAACCTGCTGGATTAAAATTACCGGTTCCTCCATAATTTTTAATGCCACAACCCATATTATAAAAGAAATTAGGATACGATGACTGTTCCATACGCCTGTTTCTTCCTTCCCAAACTCCACCGTCAAAGCCAACAGAAGCATAAAAACGATTGGAACGATTAAAATGCAAGATGGCTGTTTCCTGTCCTTCTTTTATATAATATTTTTTATGTCTATCGTCAGGTAATTGAGTTTTATAGCGGTCTCTGTACCAATTATTAGTTGCCCAGTCTATATCTTCTTCAATGGGTACTCCATTGGATGAATAAAACATTTCAACTACATTGATTGTGGGGCCATGGCGTTGTCCCATATTTGCAGCTGAAGCACCGGCATTATTCATCCACTCCAGATTGCTTAGCATTGTACTGAATTGTTGAAGAGAGGTAGTACTCTCATTTGTAGCCCATATAATCTCGCGATTCCATGAATCTGTTACAGCTTGTCTGAGACTTACCATTGCTTTAGTAGTATCACTGATATTTAATGAGTTTATATCAGAGATTGCACCACCCCCTCCATCGGAAGATATATGTAAGACCGCTCCATCAGCTTCTGCTGAACGACAAGCCTCATCACATGCTTGCAGCGCTCTTTCCCATCGCACCTGACTATCTCCTTGTGGAAATAACTCAATGCCTCTCTTATCTTTAAAGCCCAAATAATAATTATTATTGTTGAAAATGGGGCTTGCAGCTAATACTAAAGTTTTCGCTTTAATACTCAATGCAATTGTTTTTGTCATTCTTCCATATTCGCTTACCGCATCCAAGCTGTTCAAGAAAGGTAGATCCAGTATTGCGTCATCCAAAGTGTTCACAATATAATCTACTACTTTATCCACGGGCTCGCGATATAGATTCACTTCATCACCTTTTGCGGAAATTGGAAGGGCTCTATCCACTATTGGAATGGGGCCATAAAGTTGTAATAGATAAAAATGCAAGTAGGCTTTTATCGCTTTTACTTCAGCTACCCATTGAGCTCTTAAATCTTCAGTTAAATCTTTTGGGCCGCCATCTTCTATCTGGATATTCTCTAAAAACACATTACAATGACGAATCCCTTGCCATATATTTCTATTTGCACCATTTCTCCCATCCCAGAAATTCATATAAGGATCAGAGACCTTATTACCTTCCAAAAAAGACACCATCGTTAGAGGAAGTCCTGTGCTCAAGGCATTGGTTCTATCCATATCAGAATATAGAATATCCCCTCCTCCGGTAAGACCTAATGTGTTTAGAGGATTAACGAATGTAGGTAGAAACCTATAACAAGTAAAGAGATACTTTTCAGCATTGTACTGATCTTTAAAAGCATCTTTCAGTTCAGGTTTATCATCAGGCAAGATGTCTAAAAAATTATTGCATCCAATTGTTCCGAATAAGAATAAGAATAAGAATATGGATAAATAATGTATATTTTTCATTATAATCACTTTTAAAAATTAACTTGAATACCTAGATTAAATACTCGCTGTATAGGGTAGGAAAGCCCATTACCTCCCATCTCAGGATCCCATAATTTAAAATTAGACAATGTAAACAAATTGGTGCCACTGGCGTATATTCTAGGTTTAACACCCTTGACCAATGGAAATGTATAACCCATCTCTACCGATTTTAAACGTAAAAAATAGGGGGTACGCATCCAATAATTACTTTCTACAAAATTATTATTGTTCCCTTTCGCTGTTGTGGTAATATCTGGAGATAGGCGTGGCCATTTTGCATATAAGTCTCTGTTTGTTTCTGTCCATACACTTTCTGCAATAAAATTCAACATTGCTCTATTCCCTTTCATACCTCCTGACGTAACTTCCACAAAAGGAGCCATTGCTTTCGCATTCAAGAAAAAAGAGTATCGAGCCTGACCTTGGAAGAATGCAGAAATATCAAATGATTTATAACCAAATGAACCTCCAAAACCGTATTGTATTTCTGGATTCTTAGGATATCCCATAGGAACGATATCAAACTCATTGATGACGCCATCACCATTTATATCTCGATATTTGATGTCACCTGCCTGATATATACCCTGACCAACTTGCTGTAGGGGTGAATTATTTACTTCATAATCATCAATGAAAAGACGCTCTGCTACATATCCTTTCGTTTGGCCAACTTTTTGTCCTACCATAGATCTCCATGGTGCAATTCCCGAGTAATCCAGCTCATCGTATTTGGTGATTTCAGCTGTACCGTATGTGAAGTTACCTCTTATAATATACCATATTGAGTTTGCAAAAGCCTTGTTATAATCAAGTGTCAGATCAATTCCTTTCCCAACCGCTTCACCGTAGTTAGTCTTAATATCTGCTGTAAGCCCCATAGTAGAAGGCACGTCAGGACGAAGCTGTACAATATTTGTTCGTTTTTCGTGATAAAATTCAGCAATAAAAGATAAATCATTATTAAGTAGGCCTAATTCTAAAGCTAAGTTAGTTTTATAAGAAATCTCCCAAGTAATATTTGGATTTGCGTATCTTTTAATATCTATTGTGGGACGAGTCCACGGTGAATTTGGATTATTTCCGAAACTACCAGCAGTAGGACCATCTAAAATGATATTTGATGTGAAGAAGAAACGATCGGTGTCATCGACAATTACATCATTACCTACTAAGCCATAAGTAGCCCTCAATTTAAGTGTAGGGATCGCTTGTCTTATTCCATCCCAAAAATTTTCGTTTGAAAGTTGCCAACCAGCACCAACAGAAGGAAAGAATCCCCACCGATGAGCTGGATCGAATCGTTCTGAGGCATTCAATCCAAAATTGAATTCTGTAAAATACGTTTGATCAAAACCATAAGTAAACCGACCAGCGATAGAAACGTTTCTTGATGGTAAAGAGGAATCTAAATTCACGGGACTACCATCCATTTTTTCTCTAAATGAACCAACTAAAAGCGCGCCAACATCGTGAATATTATTAAATTTCCGATTATATAAAACAGCCCCCTCTCCATAATAAGAGGATCTTACATCCTTACTCCCTGATGTATAATCGATAAAATCTGATCCGCCTTCAGGATTTAAAACGGCCAGTTCATAAGGAAATTCCGGGTTAAACTGATCGTAAGTTCCTTTAATGTATTGATAATAAAATGGTTTATAGCTCCGTTGAATACTAAAGCCTGAATAGCGAGTAATACTACCAATAAAACGGGCTCTCAATCCCTTGGTAATCATATTTAAATCTTGATGTAACTCTATCTGTGCCAGGAGAGTGTTATTTCTAACATCCTCGTAACCTTTCATTATTTCAGCATAAGGATTGAGATAGGTGGGTGATCCATTTCCATAATCATCTCCAGAGTAATTCCCAAAAAGAACGCGATTTAAATATTGATTAGCTCTATCAGCTTTATAGTAGGGTGGAAAAAGTACAGGATTGGCTAATAAAGTTTTTCCGTAGGTATTGGCACCACCACTCCCGGATTCTCCAATGGGTCCTGTATAATCTTCAAAATTTGCATTTACTCTCACCTTTGCTTCTAATGTTTTGGTAAGAAAGAGATTCACATTAGATCGCACTGAGTATTTTTTTAAATTAATATTGGTGTTGAATGGATTTCGCTTATCCACTTCCAATATTCCGTTGTCTTGCGAAAAAGATCCCGCTAAAAAGTAGGTTGCAGCTTCTCCCCCTCCTGTAAGATTGATATTGGCTCGATGATTCATGGATTGATCTCTTGTTAAAACATCTTTCCAGTCCACGGCAGGATATACATATGGATTCCTATTCGGATCCTTTGTATTTTGAATTTTACTTTGAGAATATGTAAGTACTCCATGACGGGTCATGCTTGCAATATTGGAGTATTCCATGAAAGTTATTGGATCTGCTATATCCACTTTAGTAGTAGGAGTGGAAATGGATGATTCAACCCTGGCTTGTACCTTTACTGTGCCTTTCGCTCCCTCTTTAGTGGTTACTAACACCACACCATTGGCTCCTCTTGCACCGTATAAAGCTGTTGCTGAAGCATCTTTCAATATGGAAAAACTGGCAATATCGTCAGGGTTGAGCCTAGATAGGTCTTTCGATGTCATTTCAACATTATCAATCAGGATAAGCGGCGAAGTGAGTCCGCTGCCAAAAGAGGTGACACTTCGTACAAAAAACTGCGCATCTTCTTCCCCAGGAGCACCCGTAGTCTGATAGGCTATTAATCCGGCCATCTTACCTGAAAGCGCGGTGGTTAAATTACTGGATGGTACTTTTAAGTCCGCAGTGTTGATTGTTGTAATAGATGACACGACACTTTCTTTTGATTGCTTTCCAAAAGCTACTATCACTGCCTCTTCCAACATTTCAGTACGTTCTGAAAGCCTCACATTAATAATCCGGGCTTTGGCTACTTCAATTTCCTGTGTGTGATAACCGATAAATGAAAATATCAGCGTATCTCCTTCACTCACTAACAATTCATAAATCCCATCAATATCTGTTGTAGTACCTATAGTTGTGCCTGATATCACCACATTCACTCCAGGAATGGGGTCATCATTGAATGCATCGGTCACCTTTCCTGTAATATTTACGCGGCTTGGTGGTTGGTTAACTTGTTTGGTAAGGATACTCTTAATTTCTTCGGGTATGGTTTTTCTATTATCCCGATAAATCACTATCTGATTCTCTAATATATTGTATGTTAGATCTGTTTTGGATAGGATCGTGTCAAGTATCTCTTCGATATTTTGAGAATTGACATTTAGGTCTACCTTCCTGTGAATGCTCCTTTTAGCATTTCCCGCGAATATAAACCGGAATTCGCTTTTACTCTCAACTTTTTCACAGATCTCTTTGATTGATGTGGATTTCAAATTGAGTGTAAATTCCGCTTCTTGCGAATAACCGGTGGCAGCTTGTGAGAAGAGAATGCCAAAAAACAACATAAACAAGGTTATTCTCATGATTTTTAGAACGTGTTTGAAATTATTGACAGGATTTTTCCCTACAATAGAATATTTATTCATATTTTTGTATGATTTTAATTATTAAAATACAAGGTAATTAGAATTATTTCAGTCGGACGGTAGTGCGAATACCGTTCGACTTTTTTCTACCAGTTGACAGATTTATTATAATTTTTCACTGTTCCTTTTTCCTTTTCCTTTTATTTATCCATAGGCATATCATTTTTTTAATGGTTTATTAATTCTTATAAATATATATTAGTTTTTCCTCTTTTTTATATTTAGTGCC
>Ga0172382_10009522_pt1 | contig 13237 bp, 10 predicted proteins | sample Leawel138RmetaG_FD_122245 | JGI IMG/M metagenome (GOLD analysis project Ga0172382, IMG submission 122245) | Leachate microbial communities from a municipal landfill in Southern Ontario, Canada - Leachate well 138R metaG | ecosystem: Engineered > Solid waste > Landfill > Unclassified | place...
GACTTTCAATGACCACAGTACCAATAGCTTTTAGTGTAATATTAGGTTTATTGATTGTAACTACTTCGCTAAATATTCCTGATTCAACATAAATCGTTTCGTCACCTTCTGATGCATCAAGCGTTGCTTGAATAGATTGTCCCTTGGCAACGATGTTTGCTGCTGTTTCAACTTCTAAAGCACCGGTAGCAGTCGTATCAATAGCTGTTGATGTTGCTTCTTTAATCAATACTGTTGCACCAGTTTCAGGAGCAATACTTGCTTCTGGAGCTGTAATTGTTCCAGATACGCTAAGAGTTGAAGTTGCTTGCGCTTTAAATTTAGTTTCGCCAATCAACGTTAATTGATTAACTATAAATGAACCGTTTAAAATATAACTATTTCCTGATGTTGTAATGCTACTATTTGTTGCATTAACAACAAAATCTGCTTCATGGATTAATTCTGCATTGGGTGTATTGATTGTATATGTATCAACATTTAACGTTCCATTTTCAAACGTCATTTGACCATAATCGTTGCTCGTTACACTTAGTGCATTTAAAGTAACTGTTGAACCTGCAAAGTTTAAATTAACAAGTTCATCGAATGCTATTGTTTCTGTTGGTTCATTGATATCGGCATTAATGACGATATTGGATCCTTTGGTTGCAACGCTTGCGGCTTGTTCTAGTTCGGCAAATGTTGAAATTAAGATTGGACGGCTATCACTATACTTCGCTTGCCATGCCATCATTATTAAATTCATTTCAAATGTTTTACCCTCATAACCAGCACCCATCGGTGTTGTTGGATCATAAGTCATCGTCATTTTGTATGTTTCAAATTCATCTGTAGCCATACCTGAACCCAAATGACCTGCGGTAACACCTACCAGATTGTCACCTGTATATGTTGTTTGTGCAACAACAGGGGATATACCTTCGATGTCTACTTGAATCACTTCACCAAGACCACCATCATTAATACTGAATGCAATTTCATAATCTAATGAAATATTCCCTTTATTGGTGACTTTGATGTATCTAACCACAGAATCTCCTGGTTGTGCAAACTCATCAAATGTAAATACGGGAGATGTATCTGTTGCTAGGTTTTGTGCACCAACAAAATCAGCAGCATCATCAGCTAAAAATTCAACTGAGAGGTTACCTGATTGAATGACGTTACCCTCATTCATTAAACTGTAGTTGAACCATGCGAATGATGTTCCAACAAGTACTGTTATCATGACTAATAATAACAACGTACTGGTGATTAGTGACTTTCTAATCATCTTTTTTCTCATTTTTTTCTTCTCCTTCTTTTTCTGATTGACCTTTTTCAATCAAATCTATTTTTTTATTTAAAGCTTCAAACCGTTGTTTAAACGCATCAAGCTCCTTTTCTTTTTGTTCCAGCATATCATCCATTTCTGCTTTCTTATAGAGATAAATCAATTGAAAGAAACGAACGAATTCCACGATAATCATCAAAGAAAGGGGGACAATAAAGAGTAGGACAAAACCTTGATTTGTTCGTAAAAAATTAAAAACATAACCTAAATATGGGATATCAAATTGAAATTTTCCTAATACAAATTCTGCTTCAACAGGTGTTTGATCGATTGTGTCGGAATTAGTTCCCTTCGTAATAAATTGCTGACCACTATATTCAACATCAACGATTTGGTGTGTGATAATTTCACCAAAGGATTCTGGGTCTCTTGAACGATAACTAATAATATCGCCTTCATTAAGCGTGTTGGGATCAACGGATTTCACAAAGATGAGATCACCAGATGAAAAAACAGATTTCATCGAATCGGATAACACGATATACATCTGATAACCAAAGATTTTTCTACCTTCTTTATCATTTTGTGTTAACAAATAAATAACAGCAAAAAGCATACCGCTAAGTAATAAGATATAGAGAAAGGTTTGGACTGTCTTTTTCATTGAATGGGTTTGACTCTTTTCATAATATACAAAGTATTAGATATTCATAAGGCTCTATTTACATTAAGCAAAAATTTGAATACCTTGCTAGGGGGGGGATAGAAATAAAAAATGAAAGTATATTTGTGATGTGTTTTTTGATAGCATGCAACCAAACACCTTTTCATTTTCAAATCGTGAATACGCTTACATTATACTTAAATAATACTTTCATTTCTCTTTCATGTTGTATTTATGATATCCTTATTATAAAAACATGAACTTGATGTTCATATATATATGAATAAATTATGCTTTCTTTTTGTTTTTTTGAATAATAAAAAGAAAAAACCCATTTGGAGAGTCCTCTAAAAAGGTATCTCACTTTAAATAGAGTTTGATGATAAATTTAAGCCGATAAATGGGTAAGATGCTATGAAAGGATCAAGATTAACAACTTGACAAATCATTAAAACAACAGAGTAGTTGTTGTAAGAGTATTAAAAACACCTCTATAACTTAATTATAGAGGCGTTTCTTTTCTACACGATTTGTATGGTTTATAACTCCTGTTTTTATAATCTACAAAATGTGGTTTACTCTAATAACTGCTTACAAATGTTTATTTTTTGTGTTTGTTAATTGAAAGTACAGTCCAATCCGTTAGCTCTTTGAATGATGTCACTTTATACTTTCGACAATATGTATTAATTATTTCACCAATAGGCTCTGTCCATTTTTTGGGTACACCTTGTTCAATGATACCAATCAATGTCATAATCTGAGCTGCATTGCAATCGACATCGTAACCCATCATACCTACGATGTGTAATGTTTGGTTAAAGTCTCCTTTACCAAAATAGAGAGCCATTACTTCTGCTGCAGCATTGGGATAAGCGTGTACCCAGTTATACTTCATAAAATCTGGTGTCAACTCTTCCCATGCTTTTTTCCAATCTGTATGTTTGATGGATACGTCATAAGCTTTCTTGATAATCTGGTAATATTCAGATTGTTTAGGAATTAATTGAATGGCATCTTTAAGTATTTGGTGAACATCTGATTCAACGTATGCCATTGATACCATGACAGCATTAAAAACCTCTCCTAATACGCCATTGTTATAATGGGAGACAACACCATCTTCAAATGCTAACTTTGCTGCAAGCTTGGGATCGCCAGGAGCAACCATACCACAAATAGCTCCTCGCATTTGTGCACCAATCCACTCACGATATGGATTATTGAAATATCCACTTTGTGGTGGCATGATGCCAGCTTCAATGTTTTTGAGTGCAATCTCTTCAGCTGACCATCCAAAGGGTACTAAAGCTACCCACTCTAGAGCAATATCTTTTGAAGTCACATCATAACCTTTGTGTGAAAAAGCTTCTAAAAACGCAATTTCATAAGTGACATCGTCATTATAAGTGTTGGGTTTACGAATATAATCATAAATATCACCAAATGCTTTATGGAGGTTAGCTGTTGTATATCCTTCCATCGCTGTACCAAAGGCTCCACCAACAAATTGTGATAACCATGCATAATAGGTCTTCTTATAAAACAAGTCATCATGGGTGTTGACTATTTTTTTATTAGGAAATTGGACATCTTTTGCATAATCTTCAAATGACTTATATGCTTTAAATTGATGATAGGGATGATCTTCAACTTTTTTCATTTCACCAAACTCGTGCCATAATGCATTCGTTATTTTTATCAGCGAAGTGATATCATCCTTCTCATATTTATCTATACCTTGTCTGAGCAGTTCTTCCGCATAACTCACATCGTAACCCATGTTTTCCATCGATTGAACAGCACCAACGATAACTCTTTCTGGTGCACCACTTCCTGGAACGCGAGAAAACCATTTCATGCGATACGTAACATCTGATAAATTTTCAAATTGTGCTATTGCATTCCATGTCTGTTCTTCTTCTGATAAAATCACTGGTTTTGCGTTGCTAAAAACTTCATATTCTAGTTCCCATGCTTTTTTCATAGTACTCACCTCTTGTTTTTCTTATGCTTCTTGACAACTGCAAAGATGATTAAACCAAATACAGTCACTAAATAGGGAATCGTGTTAAGCAATTCATAAGGTATCTTTACACCAGATAGTGTTTGTGCACTGAGTGCAAATGCATTAACTGCACCAAACACCAATGCAAAGATAGCTGTTACATAAGGGATTCCTCCTCCAATAGCCTCAGCTGCTAATCCGATGAATCCTCTTCCTGCAATCATTCCAGTATTAAAACTACTCATATAACCTATGGACATATAAGCTCCACCTAACCCTGCTAATCCACCTGCAATGAGCATTGCTATCACTTTTATTTTGACAGATTCAATGCCTAAGGAATCTGCTGCTAATGCATTCTCTCCAACGGCGCGAATTCGAATACCAAGAACCGTTCTGTTTAGGAAAAAAGTGACTAAGAACACCATGACAATTGCGAGATAAATCAAGACATTAAGTTGATTAAACAACAGATCTCCAATCAATGGAATTTGACTCAGTAACGGGATTGTTAGAGGTTGTAATGGTACACTTGAATAATCACTTTTTGTACCTGTTAGCCAGTAAACAATAAATACGACTAAACCTGTTGCTAAGATATTGAGTGCAATACCAACGAGTATTTCATTAATCTTTAGTTTAAGCGTTGAAAATGCGAATAGATAACCCATCAAAATACCTGCAATCAATGCAAATAAAATACCTAAAAATGGATTTGAAAAAAGTGTTGAGAAAATTGCACCAACGAGTGCTGATACTAACATTGTTCCTTCAATGCTGATGTTAACGATACCCGCTTTGGTCGATATAAGTGCTGCAAGTCCAGCAAAGATCAGCGGTGTAGCAAGTGAGATAATCGTAACATAAAACTGGACGGAAGTGAGAAGGTCCCATAGACTATTCATTGATGCTCACCTCCTCTTTTCTTGCTTTTCTTTTCTCTTTTAACTTATCCATAAGATTCTTAAAGAAGACTGAAGAGAAAAATCTTTCTGATGCAATCAGTAAGATGATGACACCTTGGATGATAGATACAACTTCTTGAGCAACATCACTATTAAATGCCATCAAATCTGCACCAGCTCTAAGATATCCAATGAAAAGTGCAGCTAAGGGAATCATGAGTGGCTTATTTTTAGCAATGATGGTAATCATGAATCCATCAAATCCAAAACCTGGCAAACTCTTCCAATTGAAGCGGTGATAGTTGCTTAGAATTTCGGTTGCACCACCAACTCCCGCTATAAAGATACCCAGTGTTTGAGCTTCTGTAATTCGTTTTTTCGTTTTAATTCCAGCGTATTTTGCAAACTTTTGATTATCTCCTGTCATCTTTATTTCATAACCATGATGTGTTTTTTTAAAAAACAATTGAACGAGAATGGTAATGATAAGAGCAATCAATAGGCCATAAGTCACATTAGTACCCGTCAGAAACACTTTAATTTTTGAAACTTCTGGAATGATTTTCGTTGCCATATCACCAGATGCATCATCAACGATGATGTTGGAAATCAACCAAATACCAATCCATAAAACAACGTAGTTCAACATAATTGAACTAACAAATTCATTGACTTCTAAACTAGCTTTTAATTTAGATGGAATATATCCGATAATTGCAGAAACTAATCCACCACCAATAAGTGCGACAAGAACTGCTAAAAAAGCCGGTACTTTCATATAAATGGCTATAACAGCAGCCACTAAACCACCCACATAAAAAGCACCTTCAGTAAATAGATTAAACTGTTTTGCTTTTATAATGACGCAAGCAGCAACACCTGCAAACATCAAAGGTATTGCTTTTCTAATGATTTCTCCAAATTCCATTAAACTTGAAAATGGACCTACAACGAACCAATAAATTGAGTTGCTAGGTTGATCTGAGACAAAGTAGATGATCACAAAAGCGATCACGTATGCAATGACTACAGCCAGAACGGTTTTAATGGTTTCATATAGGAGGTTTTGCCATGAAAAGTTCTGATCTTTCCATATCTTTTTGACTAATTGTTTTATTTTGCTCATGATGCTTCACTTCCACTTTGTCTTTCGATACCTAACATATATTTACCTAATTGTTCCTCAGAAACATTTTGGATATTGTCTATTTTAGCAACAATCTCACCTTCAAACAAAACGATGACTGTACGAGCTAAGTCATAAACTTCTTTTAAATCACTCGAAATGAGTAGAATGGCTTTATGATTGTCTTGGAGTTCTTTAAGCTTATCGTGCAACGTCAAAACAGCACCAATATCAATACCTCTTGTCGGTTGATTGGCAACCAATACTCTAGGATTTTCACTGATTTCTCTAGCGGAAACAATTTTTTGAATATTTCCTCCAGATAATGATTTGACCTGTACATGAGAATTCTCACATTTGATTTTATAATCAACAATGAGTTGTTCTGTGTAGGTTCTCAATGCCTTTAATTTTAAAAAGGGGCCGTATCTATAATTGGGTTGCTGTGCTTTTAGAGCAATGGCAGATTCAAAAATACTGCCTGCTAAATTGGCACCTTCAACCATGCGATCTTCAGGGATATAAGATAGCCCTGATTGTCTTATCTCTTGTATATTTAAACCTTTAATGTTTTGTCCATCAATAAAGATTTGTCCTTCATAGTCAGAACGAACACCTGTTAATACTTCTGCTAATTCTCTTTGTCCGTTACCTTCTACACCAATGATTCCAACAAGTTCTCCTTCTTTAATTGAAAAATTGAGATTTTTCAAGAGAGGTTTCCCCTGATGATGTAGCAATAAATTTTTAACGACTAATACCGGTTGACCTAGTTTCTTATTCGATGTGATGGGTTTGAGATCAAAATCATAACCAACCATTTTTTTGGAAATATCTTCGATTGATAATTCATTAACTAAAAAAGTGCCCAAGGTACGACCACTTTTCATAATGGTTACACGATCACAAATCTCTTTGATTTCTCTCAACTTATGTGTGATGATAATGATCGTATAATTGTTTTGTTTCAAAAGTTTTAGTTGGTGAAATAACTCCTTTGTTTCTTGTGGAGTCAATATGGCTGTGGGCTCATCAAGAATAATAATTTTTGCATCTCTAGCTAAAACTTTAATTATCTCAACTTTTTGTTTTAGACCTACGGATAAATCACGAATTTTAGCATTGGGATTTAACCTCATGTCGTACATCTCACCTAATCTTTTTGTCATATCTTTAGCTTCTTGCATGTCAAAAAGACCCTTCTTTTTGGGTTCAATGCCTAAAACAATGTTTTGTGCAACGGTCATGTTTTCCACCAACATAAAATGCTGGTGGACCATGCCAATTTGATATTTCATTGCATCATTAGGTGACTGAATGGTTATTTTTTCTCCTTGATAAAAGAGTTCTCCCTGATTTGCTTTTTCCATACCAAAAAGAATCTTCATCAACGTGGTTTTCCCAGCACCATTCTCTCCTGCTATCGCATGTATTTCACCTGTTTTGATTGAAAAATTTGCTTGTTCAAGAGCAATAACATCGGGATAATATACTTTTCTTATATCTTTCATCAACAATAATTCATCGTGCATATTATACCTCTATCTTTTTGTTTTATTGTAGGGAGTCAAACAAAGCATCCATCTCATCTAATGTCATATTAAAACGACTCTTAACAACTAATTCTCCAGAAATAATTTCATCTCTTAAACCACTGATAAATGTTCTGAGCTCTTCAGGAACTTTAGCAGCATAGTTTTCATTGTTTGCTAAATCGATGATACCTTCTGCAATACCATAACTCACCAATGTACCAAAATCTAATTCATTATCTAAGTGAGCAGATACACTCTCAAAAATAACATCTCCAACATTCTTAATAACAGATGTAACGATGAGCTCTGCACGGTCTGGATTAGAATCCTTATAGTACGCATACTGATCACTATCAACACCAATAACATAACGACTTTGTGTTTGTGCTTCATCGATAACGCCTAAACCAGCTTGAGATGCTGCAACAAAGATAACATCAGCTTGACTTGAATATTGAATGTTTGCTAATGCTTTAGCTTGGGTAGAATCACTAAAATTACCAACATATGAAGTCATGAGACTCGTTGGGTCATCATCAAGTTCGTTGACATACTGTATGCCATGAGCATAACCAACAGCAAAATCATAGATAATGTTGTTTCTCATTCCACCGACGAAGCCAACTTTACCCGTTGCTTGAACTGGTGCACTCATACCTGAAGTACCATTTGCCATTTTAGCAGCTAAAACACCGGCTAAAAATCCACCTTCGTTTTGTCTAAAAATAATAGAGTGTACATTGGGATATAAATCTGCACGATTATCTTCAATTTCGGTGTCAAAAATGATATATTTTTGATTTGGTCTAAATTTGGAAACTCTTTGTAGCATTTCACGCATCTGTGTGGTCGCTACAATAATTAAATCATAATTTTGATCAGAGACACGATAAAGTGTTGTCTCCCAGTTTGTTTGGTTTGTTCCCATTTCAATGGTCGTTGCTTCAAAATCAGTTGGATACGCTTCATTCAATCGATTGATTCCTTCATTTGCGGAGTCAAAAAATGACATATCACCTAAATTACCATTGACGAGTAAGACAACACGAAAGACACCATCATCGATTGGTTCTGTATCTGTGTTGGATTCCTTTTTACATGCTACTATAGTGAACACCAAGATCAGCATCATAAAAAGTATTGTTATTTTTTTCATAGTTTCACCTCTAGTTTTTTCTTGAGGAAAAGCCTAACATCAAGGCTATTCCTCAAGAATGATTTTGCTTGACAATGTTGGATTAAAATGATGGTTCTTCGAAGATTAGTTGGATGTAATCACCATTTCTAATTTGTGAACTATTTGTACCCACTAAAAGTGATTCACCATTATTATAAATGAGCCAATAACGACCGTTTGTACCGCCAACATAACTAGAAATAGATTCAATAAATCCTGAATCTGAAGATGATGACTGTGGTATACCTTTGCTTAATACTGCGCCTAAGAAAGCGTGATATACTGTTGGATTAGGTGCTGTTACGACGACAGTTCCGTTAAATAACTCATCATCATTTGGTCCTAAAATTTGAACATAGACAGTTCTTTCGACTTCCCAACCTGATAACTGTTCTGGTGCATATTCACCTTCATCGTTACCCACTTTAAAAACTGCGTCTTCTTTGGCACAGCCTACTAAACCGACTAAGCCCATAACTAATAAAACCATGACAAATATTCTCTTCATATTTTTCTCCTTTTTTATTTCACAGATTATCTGTGTTGATTAACTAAAAAATATTGGATTTGTGATTGCGTATGCTGTATTTGAAGCAATCACTTCAAAGACGACCCAATCACCGGCTGCTACATCATCAAGATTTGTCGTAAATTGATGATATAAATCATCGAATCCTTCTGTGATAACCTTGACGACTTCACCATTCTTAATGATATTGATTTGTTCAATTTGGTCCTGTGAGAACAAATCAAAATCAATATCCACTGTAGAACTTCCACCCAAACTATATGTCTCTCCGTATCCAATGTCACCAATCGTCGCAATAATGCGAGGTCCATTTGTTAAATAGGAGTGTCCATTCTTGATGGCATGTGTAATAGCTTCTGTGGTTAATTCACCATCCACATGAATAGCAACTGATGGCATATAGGAATAGCGACCTCTTTGTAAATAATCATCTTCATAGGCATATTCTTCATTACTTCTATTAGCATATTCAGCCGTATAGTAACCTGTAATGGTATGGTTATCTGCTCCAGAAGTTGCTGCAATAAACGGTAAGTTGCCTGCTCTATATTCCTCTAGTAGTTCAAACCATTTTGCTTTAGCGGTTGCATTTTGGTTGCGATTGGTGACATAGAGTCCATTCCAAATTTCAATGCCATCATAGAGGTCGATAATATCCCAGAAATAAAATCCTAATTCGCCTGAAGCTGTTGGGTGATTGACGGTAACTAAAGCACCACTTCTTGAAACCTCAGATGCTATTTCAGCAATTTCATCAATAGGTATGTCACCTTTTTCTGTATTAATATTGAACTGTTCTAATATAATGCCCATACCTAAGGATTGGAAATGTCCGTAATCTGTTGTAATCTCCACACCACGCATTGGCACAAAATAGATAGGATCTCCTGATGCATCGTATTGTGTGACAAACCGACTACCTTGCATCCATTCTGGTAATCCAGCAGCTGTATTATGATCAGTTAAGTAACCATAATGTAAGCCACTTGATAAATTACTGAGCAACACTTGGTCAACATCTTGTTTGCCGTCACTATAGGTTGTATGTTGATGTAATTGTCCTAAATACCAGCCTTTAGATGCCCCATCATAGAGGTGTTCTAATCTAACATCATCAAGATAGTAAGTTTTGTAGTTTTCAACTTCTACTGTGATGGTTTTTTCAGCGTATTCGATACCTCTTGTAAATGTTAGGTCGTATGTTCCTGTTTCAAGATATAAAATATATCCTGATAACATGTTGGTTATCACACGCTCTTTATCCCCGTTAGGATAGGTGATGATAATACCTGCAGTGAGCATGTCACCTGAACCACTGAGCACTCTGCCTTTGAGCATGGCAGGAAAAATGGGTTGTTCATTTTTCGTACCCTCTTGATCTTCTGTGTTGGATTTGCATCCAATCAAAAATGTTAATGAAAATATAAATAATAAAGTTATCGCTAGTTTCTTCATATGCATCCCTACTTTACTTAATCTGTTTTGTACTATCTCTAATGACTAGAGATGGTTCTGTTCGTATAAACGTCTGTGATGTTTTCCCACCTTTAAGAAAATCCATCATCAGTTGTGTTGCTTTTTCTCCTAATTCATGAATGTCTTGATAAATGGTTGTCAGTGGAACTGATAACATTTTTGAAAACATTAAATCATCGAAGCCCACGATGGATATATCATCAGGAACTTTGAGTTTTAGTTCTTTAAGTGCACTGTATGCACCATAAGCCATTAAATCATTACAAACAAATAGTGAATCTACACCACGAGCTACTAATGCAAGGGTGTGTTCATATCCGCTTTTAAACTGATAATCGCCTTCTACAATCAAATGAGGATCAACTTCGATACCTGCTTCTTTAAGTGCATCTGTGTAACCGCGGACACGTCGATCTGAAGAATAATTACCTTTCATACCGGTAATACACCCAATTTTAGTGTGTCCAAGATCGAGTAAGTGCTTGGTTGCCATGTACCCACCTTTACTGTGATGAACCGATACACCAGGTCTCTCAAGACCTTTAATCCAACTATCAACTGTCACGATGGGTAGATTATATTGGTTCAGTTGCTCAACTAGTTTTTCCTTATCGTTTTGTTTTTCATCGGTGTAGAATGCTAGGATCAAACCATCTACACCACGACTGATAAATTGTTCAACGTGTCGAACAGTTTCAAATAGGCTGTTTTGAGCGTTAGCTAAGATGAGTGAATATCCCACTTTTTGACATTCATTTTCAATGTTTTTAGCCAAATCAGCAAAGAAGTTGTTACCGATATCTGGAACGATGAGTCCAATCATTTGTGTTGTTTTAGTTACTAGAGATTTAGCAACATGATTAGGACTATAATTTAGTTCCTTAGCCACTTTAAATATTTCATTTTTGGTAGCAGTTGATATGGTGTTTGGTTTGTTGTTTAGGACAAGGGAAATGGTTGTGACTGATACTCCAACATGACGAGCTATGTCCTTAATCGTCGGTTTCATGAAGATCACCGTTCTTTCTTTGTAGAAATAGATTAACATCTTCCAAGTGAGGAATTGATGATTGTGCTCCTAATCTCGATATCGTGATCGCTGATGCTGCTGATGCAAACACCAATGCTTCTTTCACTGTTTTTCCTTTGGCAATCTCAGATGCAATAGCACCAACAAACGTATCTCCTGCTCCAGTGGAATCTACAACTTGAACTTTGAATGCTTTTAATGGATAGATTTCGTGACGATTAGCGTATACAGACCCGTTTGCACCTTTGGTCATCACAACTTCTTTAACACCTTTCGAAATAAAGTAATGGATGACTTTCTGATCAAAATCTGGATCATGTAGCGAATAACCTGTAATCATTTGAGCCTCTATCTCATTGGGTATGATGAGATCAATGGAAGGATAGATGTCTTCAGGAATAGTTTTAGCTGGCGCGGGGTTTAAGATGGTGAAAAAGTGTTTTTCTTTTGCTTTTTGAATGCTTTCAACAACCGTTGGTACAGGTACTTCAAATTGTGCTAATAGGACTTCATTATCTTTTGCTCTATCTAACACATCAATTGCATCTAAAGGGCTTGTCATATCATTTGCACCTTCATTTAGAATAATTCTGTTGTCTCCGTTATTAATAAGAATACATGCGATTCCTGTTGTCGTATTCTTTTTGATTGTCACATGATCAACATTCACTTTAGCAGTGATTAAGCCTTGGATTGATTCTTCACCAAAGACATCATCACCTACACTTGCAATCAATTCAGTTGGTACACCAAAATGAGAGCATGCCACCGCTTGATTTGCTCCTTTTCCTCCAGGTAATGTGAAGTACTTTTGAGCGGGCATTGTTTCTCCTTCGTTTGGAAAGCGATTGAGTTTAAAAATGATATCTTTATTGATGCTTCCTACTATATAAACCTTTTTCACAGTCCAATCAATCCTCCAAATATATCTTTTCTTCTGGTAAAACGATTTAGTAAAACGATTTACTATTATTATATATGAAAGCGCTTGCTATTACAAGGGCTTTGCATGATTTTATTAATTTTTATATGTGAAAGTGGTAGACAGGGACTTGTCCATGTCAAGAAACCCTCTAAAAACCATCTGTGATTATGCTGTTTTCTTGTCATACAATAAGCACTATTTTGATATAAAAAAAGAGAATTGTCACATAGACAATTCTTACTGAATTAGAATTTAATTTGGTTTATTGACTAAAAACTCATAGATGAGATTATCGATTTCTGAGGATGAAAGGATATATAATTTATCGTTTTTTAGATTTGTTTCAACATACCTATCTTGTATGGTAGTAAAGTATTGATCATAACTAAATGCAACATCTTCTTTTGCATCATAGAGATAGACGAACAATGTTTCACCTGACCCCATTTGGTTTGCGCTAAAAGTATCTTTACCATCACTTGGGTCGATGTAATAAAAGAGAGTGTCTTCTACAACAATAACATGAACTTCATAATAATCAGATTGTACGGAACCACAAGCTATCAATAGTAACAGTAATAAGGGA
>Ga0172382_10009523_pt1 | contig 13236 bp, 13 predicted proteins | sample Leawel138RmetaG_FD_122245 | JGI IMG/M metagenome (GOLD analysis project Ga0172382, IMG submission 122245) | Leachate microbial communities from a municipal landfill in Southern Ontario, Canada - Leachate well 138R metaG | ecosystem: Engineered > Solid waste > Landfill > Unclassified | place...
ACATTTTCTAGCAAATATTTTATATTTAGTCTTATTTAATTTATTTAGTATCATAGATTTAACTATTTCCTGTTTATAAATCCAATCATCTTCATAAATATGTATTAACTGAATGTTTTTTTCTAAACATAAATTTGTTTTATTAGAATGATAATCATTTGGTTTATTTAACTCATTATGCCAATAAACACCGTTAAATTCAAATGCCAAATTTAATTTAGGTAAGTAAATATCTAGTTCATAAGGAGGAATAATATTTTTTGAATTTTCTATTATTTCACCATTATAGTTTTCTTTTATAAAATTTAATAAATCTACTTCTAATTGTGATATATTATTTTTATATGGTGGATAACATACTGTACAATATTTATAATTGAATTGTTTTCTACTTTTATATAAAGGGAAAGATATTTCAAAAATATGATCTTTATTACAATCACACTTCATTATATATTTTTTATTATCTATATCGATATCTAATATTAAATTATTATTTTCTTTTTCCTTTAATCTTTGTGTCAATGATATATTTTTTCTAAATTTTTCAATGTCCATTGCATTAAAAACACCATATCTATCTAACATTGTATTTTTTAAATTCTTTTGCCATATATTTTCATCTCTACTATTTAATCGTTTATCAATAATTTTTTTAACTTTATTTGGATTATCTTTACCATATTTATTTATATTAGTATTTTTTATTTTTTCTTTAATATCATCATTTTGTAAAGCATGTTTAACTCCATACTTTTCTATCATAGTTTTTTCAAATTTTTTACGCCATTTTTTAACATCAAAATTATTTATTCTTTTCTTTTGTATAATAGATGATTTTAATGGTACATCAACTCCGTAATTTTTCATTAATGTTTTTTTGCTCTTTTCTTTTATTTTTTCATTTTGTAAAGAACAATTATAACCATACCTATAATTATTTGTTTTAATAATCTTATTTTTTATAATATCAGATTCAGCTGGTGTATTTGTTCCAAATTTTTCTAAGGATTTTTGTTTTTTAATATCTTTAATAACTGGGTCAGAACTGATACATTTTATCGAACAATATTTTTTATAACCTATTGTAGAATTTTTAAATTTAACATAATTATTACAATTTGGATTACTACATTTTGGTGGAACAATATTATGCTTATAACAATAAACCTTTTCTTTAAAAGATATATGTTCTATATTATTTAATTTACTATAATTTATTATATCTAAATATAATTCATTATAATTATTTTTTAAATATAACTCTTTTGATAATTTACCAGATGGATCAGGTTGTTCTAATATATTATCCATAAATAAATTATCTTTTAATATTTTATCAATATCATTAAAATTTTTATATGATATTCTAATTAATTTAATATTATTAGTTGCACAAAAATTATTTTTAATATTATCTCTTTCTATTTGTTTATTTATATCATTGTTTTCAAATATTTTTTTATAATGAAATTCACCATCATATTCTATACATAAATTATATAATGGTAAATAAAAATCAAAATATAATTTATTAATATTGTCACACCCATTTAAATATTTTTGAGTTTCGTATTCTATATTATTATCAATTAAAAACTTTTCAATTTTATTTTCTCCTTTACTTTTATTACATTTATTACAACCAAAACCTTGTAAATGACCAGCAGCTCTTTGTTCAAAATCACCATGTATAGGACAAGTTATAGTTATATAATGATCACTACCATTATAATTAGAATTATTATATGTATAATAATTATTATGCACTATTTTTGCTTTCTCTATATATTCTATTGTGTTCGATTTTCTTGTTTTACATTCTGGACAACCAAATCCTTTTAAATGCATATTTGGACTTTGTTTGAATTCACCATGAATAGGACAAATTATTATACTTTTTGTTTTATTATTAAAATAATTAAATTTGGTGTAGTTATATTTATGATCATGTATATGATTAGAATTTTTAATAAATTCATCAATATCTTTGGGTTTTGTACCACCACAAACAGGACAACCTCTTCCACTTAAATGATCTGATAATATTTGTTTAAACTCACCGTGAACTGGACATATTATTTTTATTTTATCACTATTTTTATTAAATATTAAATCAGTATATTTATATTTATTGTTATGAATAGAATTTAATCTAACTAAAACATCATCCTTATTTAATCTTTTTTTATCATTTGCACATTTCCTACACCCATAACCTTTCAAATGAGAAGATGGGCATTGTTCAAAATCACCATGAATTGGACAAGTAATTATTACTTTAGTTTTATTATTTATATAGTTAATTTTATCATATTTATAGAAATTATTATGTTTTTCATTTGATAATTTTATAAATTTATTTTTCCTATCCATACTTCACCGATTATTTTATACTTATATATAAAATAATAATTATTGTTTAATAAAAAACCCTACTATTAATAGTAGGGTTTTTAAATGTATGTAGTATTTATTGTTGGAAACCTGACGAACTAATACCACCTGTTTTTTCAATCGTGATATTATTAACAATCCATCCCATTCCTTTAATTATCTCAATATGTGTATCTAATACTCCACCCTGTAAATCTATTATATAATTAGTATTATTTGTTTCGTCACATATATTCTTATAATCATATAATGCATCTATATCAACATATCTTTGACATATCATGTCAGCTCTATACTTTATTTCTGCTCTTATTCCAGGTGTATTGAATTTCCATTGATATCTTAATAACATGTCATATAATTCATTTTCAAGTTCAATTAATACTTCTCTTGAATGTATGTAACTTAAGCTAGATACAGGAAAAACTTCAGCAGTGCTTTCTTCGCTTATTATATAACCAACATTTCTAATAAACATAATTGGATTACATCCCATATCTGATAAATTATCTAAATCATTATCAGTAAAATCCATTTCAGTACTTGCAATATCAGGTATTCTACCCATATTAACACCGGCTACAATTGTATGTGGATATACACCAGAAGCACTAGTAGTGAATTTTCTCATATATGCAGTTGCTACATTTGCTGCAGGTGGAACAAATCTAGTTATATTATCTTCTGTTACTCTAACATATGGGAAGAAATAACCAACTGTTGATCTACCAACACCTTGTCCAAAAGTATATCTGAAATTTGGGTTTTTATCTTCATTTGCACCATTCTTAATATATTCGGTATTTAATGATCCATCATCATTAACAAAACTTGGGTTTATTGATTTTTTAAATTGTTTAGCACTTGGCATATTTATAAAACCAAAACAATTTAGTTTCTTACCACAAAGATCCAAATATTGTTGTTTTGAATTTTGTGTTAATCCTAAACCAAATGAATCAATTAAATATCTCCAACTTATTTTATTCTTATTAACTAAACCATTATACAGTGAAGTATTTTTAGAAATAACATTTAAAATATTATTTTGTCTATTCTCTGTACCATCAGGTATAGAATCTTGATGAATAACAAATGGTTTTAATGCCACGCCTTTCAATGTAGTAACATATTGATAAACTGGTGGATAAACAATTGTATATAATCTACTTGAACCATCAATATGTTTAATTGCTATTGGTGCATCAGTATAAATAATTTTAAAATCCGTATTGTCTGGATCATTCTTAACATCTATTATTCTTGTTAATTTTCTATGTACTGTTGTAGTGTCATCTTCGTCATAATATGCTTCTACATACATATTTCTTTTAATTTCAGAATATCTATCTTTATTAATTCTTATAGATACGGTATTTGTTTCATCCTCTATTATTAAATCTTCTATTTCTAATGTTTGTTTCCAATTTCCAATATCAGATGATACTGTTATACCAGCACTACCATTAATAAATTCTTCTATTTTAACAGTTAATATATCATTAGTATTTAGGTACATATTTATTTTAATTTTAGTACCTAAATAATCAATATAATCTCCATTTGATATTATACCGTTAAAATAATCTTCATAAAATTTAGAATATTTAGCTACAACATTTACATCACTATCATATTTTGTAACAAATTCATTTGTATTACTACTTAATATAAATTCATCATCGATATAATATAATAAAATATTACCAGAATTTATATAATCAGCAGGTGTATCAACATATATATGAATTTGTGAATTATTAGATGATGTATAAGACAATGAATTAATATCTATTATTTCAGTTTTATTTAATCCATCAGTGTTAATAATAACACCTTTATTTAATTGTAAATTAGTAGATATTTCATTATATATCTTTTGTAATCTCAATTTAAAATATTCATTATTAGATATTGTTGTTCCACTAGTTCCTAAAAATTCAATTTTAATATGATCTGTTTCATCAGTTGCTGTTATACCAATTGTATTTAAATCACTACTTTCAGTTATATAATCAAATGAATGAATATATGTACCACCGCTATTTTGTAGTTCTAATGTTCCAATTATTATTGTATTATTATTATCAAATGTTATTGATCTATTTATAAATGTTTCACCTGATAAATTTTCCAATCCATTCATAACATTTAAACCAGTTGAGTCTAAATATATCACGTCTTTTCTTTGGTTTCCAACAGTAACATTACTTATAGTAACACTATTACTCATACTTAATGCAGACATGTCATATTCTACGCCATTTATAATATATGTACCACTATCAAATGATAGTAACATTGTACCAGAATTAAAATTTTCATTTTCTATACCTATTTGTGTCCAGTTATTCCAAACATTTGTTCTATTACCAAAAGAAGTAGTACCAAATGTATTATTAGGAGAATCTAGATGTTTTATAGAATATTCGATATCTTCTTTAATTGATTGATTATATGATAAGAAGTTTATATTACTTACATCAAGTCCAACTAATGTTCCACCAATTAAATCTATATTTTCAGTTAATCCATTTTTGTCTTGTATGATATCTCTATTATATGTACAAAATAATCCAGTTTTATCTGTATTATTATTTATAATATTTTCAATAAACATGTCATTATCATTAATATCTTTAAAATCAGGTATTAAACTAACGTCATATACACCTAATGTTATAACATTTCTTTCATTTACAAAATCTTGAATGTTTTCTGTTATTAAACCATTAGTAGTAAAGTATTTTGACCATGTTGTACTAACGCTTAAATCTTTATAATTTGTCCAGTCACCACTTAATACAAGAACAGTTACCATATAATCTGATATTAAATCATTTGGATGTATAAATTCTGGAACTTTTACATCACCACCATACCATTGTGAAGCAGTAATATCAAACCCTCTTAGTGTCGATTTAAATATAAATGTTGTTATTTTTTTATCACCCATGTTTGTAAGATGAATTAATCTATCATTATCAGGCGTTGGATCATTAACAACATCTAAGAATGATTCTGAATCTCTTTCCCAAAAATCTTGTCTATTGAAAAATCTTTCATAATCAGCTGTTTTTAAGTTTGTAAAATCTGAATTTGGATATAATGCACTTGTAGATACAGATGCGTAATTTAAAATATCTCTATTTGGTAAAGTTCTTAATAAATTAAGTGCCCAAACAGGTCCAGTTTCCAACATTTTTATAACAGTTCTATGAAAGAATGAACCTTTACTTTCTAATTGTCTATCAACAGTACCGAAAATTCTTTCAAAGTCTATTCTATTATCTACATAGACTGGTCTATTAACTGGTCCTTTTTTAGAAAAACCAGGTACTAAATTTATTAGTACATTTTGTGCAGGTAATTCTATTATTGAATTATTGATCTCTTCGATATAAATAGCTGATCTTTTGTATTTACCTAAATCTTTTTCTTGTATTGGCATTTTGTTATATTTATTTTTTAAACTTTAATTAACTAATCTATATATAAAATATATTAACTCATTTTTTGATATTTATAAATTAAATTTATATTTATATATATTAAAAATATAATCAATTTTTATATAATTATGGATAAAAAAGAATTGGACAAAATAAATCTGCTAACTTTTAATTATCTAAGTCTAATTGGATTGTATAATGATGAAAAGTTAGATAGTAATAATATAATTATTAAATACTTCTTTAATAACATTTATAATAAGGATATTAATGATATTAAAGATATTGACAACATCAATGATATAATTAATGAATTTTATAGAATTTATAAAAAATTAGAAGATATTTTAATTAATCAAGACGAGAAATACAAAATGATAATATCACAAATAATAAATGATAATGTCGATTACTATATAGAAGAAATAATTAAACAATATAAAGATAATTTATTTGAACTTATTTTAAATATTGATAATAATAATTTATATCACATAAAAATAAATATCTTAAATGATAAAATGTTAGATTATGCTAAAAATGAAGAGTATGAAAAAGCCAATGATTTAAAAATAGAAATAGAAAAAATAAAGGGGTTTAATCTAAATTAAACCCCTTTATTATTAATTTGTGTAAATTTTAAATATATTATTATCGTTATCCCATGTTATACCATATGTTTTATCTGGATCATTACCATTATAATATATCCAATAAATTATTGATTCAATTTTTTTATTATATTTATCTAATATTTTTTGCATATTAGCTGCAGATATTTCATTATTATTTTTAGAATCAACATAAATTATTATATCTTCTAAAAATTTAGTCATGTCCAATTTATTAGTAAATTCATTTGACATCTTTTCCATATTATTTTTAAAATTAAAATCATCATCGTCATCGTCAACATCTACATAATCATCATCGTCATCGTCATCGTCAATATCTACATAATTATCATCTTTTTCATTATAATCAAAATAAAATAATAATGCTTCTTTTAAATCATTATAATCTCTAAATGTTTGATTATCTACTGTTATTGAACCATCTTCGTGTATCCATACTGATGTTAAATTTTCTGTATTATAATCATAATATATCATTTCTTTTTCCGGTATGAAATCTTTATAATTTTTACAATATACATCAGCAATTGATTCTAATATATCATCAACATCTATAAAAATATCCCATAATTCATCATCAGTTAAATCTCCTTGTGTTTTTGGTTTTCTTTTAGGATCTTCTGTCTTAAATGGATTTGGGTTTCTTTTTGTTGGTAATGATTCCCAATCTATTTTAGTACAAGTATTTGCTAATTTTATTAAATATGTTAAATTTTGTGATTCAAATTCAGTGTGCTCATCAAAATACCCAACAGATAGATTAGTGCATTCTGGTATAATACTCATAAATGTTGCTGAATCTGTATATATACCAGTTGGATCATTTTCAAATTTCATTCCATGTTTTTTAAACTGTATTGATAATTCATTGACAAAATCATTAGAACAACATTGCATCCCCATTTGCCTAGATATAATTGAACCATACCCTCTTCTATCAAACGCAATACATCTTTTATAACTTTTAAAAATATCTTTATATTTTTTTAATGCATGTGTTGATCCAATTCTACCTACTTCTTCACCAACAAAAAAGTAATATAAACCAGGTATATTATTTTCTATCATATTTAACATTATGACAACACCTGCTTTATCATCTGCTCCTAATAATGTACCTTCTTTTGCACCATATTCAATAGATTCTCCTTTTTTATTTTTATATGTTCTTTTAATTATATCACCTTTAGTACCTACAAATAATTGTCCTTCTGTTTTCCAAAAATCATGCTGAACTTTTTGTTTTTCAAATGCTGCGGTATCTAAATGCGAACAAAACATTGTTTCGCTATTTTCTCCGATTTTAATAAAAAAATTACCAAATTCATCACTATTTATATTATCGGGTAAGTGTTTTTTTAATTCATCCTCGTCTCCATATGTATATGTATAGTCTGTTAAATCTAAAAATTTTTTAATTATTCTATTCATTTTATTTTATTAGTTATTTTTAATTTATATATAAATTATAAATTATTATATTTATGATATGTTTCTACATATTTATGATTCCATGATTTATCAGGTAAATATTTAGTTTTTTTAAAATATTTATAAATAGGATACCAATCAATATATGGATTAAATCCTGCTTTATCTTCAAAATAGACATTAAAATATGGTTTCTTTTCATAATACCCAAATGAACCATTAGAATCTGATATTTCTGGGTTTTCATTAATATATTTAAAATGTATTTGATCTTTTTTAAATATATCCATATATTTATTTATTTCATCTGGATATGAAGATGTAAAAAGAAACATTACAATATCATCTCTTTTACTTAATAATTGTAATGTTTCTTTAGCGTAAGGATAATAATTTATTTCTTTTATTGTTTTTCTATAATCAGGTTTAGATATAACACCATGTATATCCCAACACCAGTAAGATTTAAACCATTTATGTTGTTCGGCATGTTTAAACATTTTTTTAATCCACTTTAATAATTGTGGTTTATAAAAAGGATTTATAAATACCATATTGTTAATTTTATATACAAAGATAGTAATTATTTATGAATATAAGAAATATTATTTTAATAATTTTGAATTAGGTAAAATAATTCCTTTTTCATTTAATTTTTGAAGAATCATAGAATCATTCAAACCATTCTTAATCCATTTTTCTAATATTCTAGATTTTTTTTGTCCTGTTTCTTCTGCATATTTTTCTAATAATTTCCACAATTCCATATTTATTGTAGTCGATATTTTTTTTCTTTTTCTACTATCATCTAATTTTTTTCTCATATTTTTAATTTATTTTTAAAAAAGTTTAAAAAAAGTGCGTTTTCACTTTTAATATTTTATATATAATATTAAAAAAAGTTTTAATATTATGAAAACAAAAAAAGATATAACAATTACAATTGATCCAAAATTATTTGAATTAATTAATCAAAATTTTGATAATAAATCTGCAGTTATAGAGTGGTTTATTATAGATGGATTATCAAAAAATAAAGAATTTAAAAAATTATTAGAAAGTGTTATATATGAAAAATAGTCCAAAATATTATACAAAAGAAGAAATAGATTGGTTAAAGAAAAATTATCCAATATATGGTTCAATTTATTGTGCCGAAAAACTAAATCTTTCGATAAGACAAATAAGAAGTAAAATAGAAAGATTAAAATTGAAAAAAAATGTAATTGATATATCAAATGAAATAAATTTTATAAAAGAAAATTATCCAATATATGGTTCAATTTATTGTGCAGAAAAATTAAATATTTCAATAGATTTAGTTAGATCTAGAGTTAGTAGGTTAAAATTAAATAAAATTGATAAAATTGATATTGAAAAATTTATAAATATTAAAGACAAAGAAATATCATATATTTTGGGATTAATATGGTCAGATGGTCATATAAGAAAGAATAATAGTTCAATTTGCGTATCTATTGTTAATGATGATATGATACATTTAAAAGATATATTTATGAAAACAGGTGATTGGAATTATAATATAATTAATTTGGATAAATATGAATATAAACAACAAGGACGCATTAGTATAGGAAGTATTAAATTACATAAAATTTTATCTGATTATGGATTTATTGAAAAATCCACAATATCACCAAACAAATTATTAGAATCAATTCCACAAAATTTACATCATTATTTTTTAAGAGGTTTGGTTGATGGTGATGGATGTTTTTATATAAATAAAAAACATCATACCTATCAATTTTCTATATCATCAACAATAAATCAAGATTGGGATTATATGATACAAATTTGTAATAAATTAAATATAACTTATCGAATAGATATCACTAACAAAACTAAATCAAAATCATCATTATTTAGAATATGTCGAAAAAAAGATGTAATCACAATCGGTGACTACATCTATCAAGATTTTTCATTTGGATTAAATAGAAAATATCAAAAATTTTTAGAGATTAAAAATTCTTAAATATTTAAAATGTAATTATTTACTAATTATATCTACAAATTCTCCTTTTATACCAGGCCAACTTGAATGTACATTGTATTCAGGAAAATCTACACCTAATTCTTCACAATAGAATTTTAAAAATTTTGCACATTCTAATCCATCTTTTGGACATAATCCTAAATCATAATCAAATGATACAAATTTTGGAACTCCTTCTCTTTTTATGATTTCATAAAACTTATCGTAATCCCTAGCGATAAAAAACTCTTCTGTATCATAAATTGATCCATCACCATTATAATTTCTACAATCAGTAGGAACTTTCCAATCATCTAAAAATAAATTATAACTCATAATTTTTACTTATTTTAATTTAAAAATTCTTTTACCAGAACCATTAAATGATTCATTTTCCCATACCATTTCAATAATTACATTATCTTTACCATATTTATCACCATATACATCTCTGTATTTTCTGAAAAAATCCATTTTATCTTCAGATATTGATGGTATCGCAGTATGTATTTTTATTCTAAATAAACCAAATAATAAACGATATATTATTAAATAATCAAATTTCTTTTCCATATCTATTTAATGTTAAACATTTCAATTAATTGCCCATAAGTAACAACCTGTACTCCCAATTTTTGAGCCTTTGACATTTTTGATGTCATTGATGATAAATCATCAGTAACTAAAAAATTACAATCTTTATTTAAACTACCTTGCACAAAACCAAAAGGACTAATAACTTCCATGAAATCAGATTTTGTATTAAATCCAAAATCTTTAGGAGAACCAGTCATTTCAATAATTTTTGTGGATATACCATCTTCCATTTTTTCTTCAACCATATTACCCAACACATTAACATCACGTATTCTTGCGATATTATCAACAATTTCATTAATCTTTGAATGTAATTCAGAATTAGGATTTTCAATTTGTTCACGTATCGAATATTCCATACCAGATGGATTATATTTTCCTGTCATAATATATTTTTCAACCTCTTTACTAATAGTATTGCCAATACCATCAATTTGTAAAGATTCAATAATATTAGATAGTTTAATATTTTTTAATGATAATATTGATTCCATCATTTTATCTAGTGATCTACCATCTTTAAATACGCCACTATTAATATAATCTTCTTTGGTAAAAGTCAATAAGTCAACAATATTTCTAACACCAGCTTCATATAATTTGGTATAAACAGCTGGACCAATTCCTGATATTTCAAAAGATGACATACCTTTTTGGAATTTTTTAAGAGAAACACCAATACAATCTTTATTTGGACAAATTAATTTTAACTTTCCATTTTTTCCTTCTATAATCGATAATTTATGATCACATTCTGGACAATTTGTTGGAATAAATTTTATCATAATTTTATTATTTAGAATGCAAATATACAAAAAATATTTTATTATACAAAAAATCCCGATTAATAATCGGGATTTATTTTCAAATAAATAATTCATCAATATCGATTTCCTGATAATTCATCTGATTAAAAACAGAATCCATATAAAAAAATATCTGTTCTCTTATATTATCATCATATATTTCAGGATTATGTATACTAATATCTTCTATTCCGTTTTTTAATTTTTTAACAATTTTATCTCTCTTAGTTCTTTTTAGTGTTAAATCAACACAATTTTTAATCAAATTTGTTAATGTTTCATTGGTGTCATTATTAGACATCCCATAAATTTTAACATCATTTTTTTTAATAGATAAATTCTTTTTCATAATTCAAAATTAATTTTTATTTTATTAAATAGTTGGTATGTATTTTCTTTTTTAAAATAGATTTTAATTTACTACTTATAATTTTTCTCTTTAATGGATTTATTTTATCTATAAAAAGAACACCCTTTAAATGATCATATTCATGTTGTATTATTCTGGCAATATCACCCGAATAATGATCAACCTTATTATTAAAATCAATGTCTTGATATTCAATTTTTATACTCGATGATCTAGATACATCATCATATAAAGATGGGAAACTTAAACATCCTTCTTTTGAAATTTGTTTATCATCACTATATTCAATTATATTAGGATTTATAAAAACTTTACTGATAAAATCATCATTATACTCATAATTAACTATAAATATATTTAATGGTATATTAACTTGATTTGCTGATAACCCTACTCCACCTGTGTTTTTAAGTGTATCAAACATATCATTAATAAGAATAATTATATTTTCTGTTATTTCTTTAACATTATTACATTTCTTCCTTAAAATAGGATCACCATATGTTACAATTGGTAATATCATAATAATTATATTTTAAAAAAAATTAAAAGTTTAAGAACCTGAACCTTTAGTTCTCCAGTCACTTATTTCTTTTTCATTTAAATATTCTCTAACTGCGCTTTTTATAGTTAATGGTACAAATTTAATATTAGGATTTTTAATTTTTGCATTATTAAAAAAAGGCACAAATAAATTTAAAGCATTTTGTTTTTCTTCTCCTCTTTTTGGTATCATATAAGATTCACCAATTGCAATAATATCCTTATTCCATACTCTTTGAACCGTTATAAATTCATTTGGTTTTCTATTTTCTAAATTTTCCCATTTAATATGACTTTCACTTATTATGCCTTTGTTTTTTAAAAATAATAATATGTCATTATGAATAACATCACTCATACTATCAGATATATACAAATCACCATTTTTAGTAATTACGCATCTTACACCGTATTCTATATTATCTAGATTAGATGGGTTTTTTATTATACTAGTTTTCCCGATAGTGCCTATAATATCATCTTTTTTTAATTTAGATTTATTATATGTTTTTTCAAAATCTTCAAACTCATCTGATATATTATGTTTTCTTTTAAGATATTTATCACCTACACCTTCTTCTATTTTATTTAGAAAATCATTAAATTTTAATATATTTGACATAATATAAATATTATTTTTATTTATATATTAATTTTTACATATTGATAAATTTATCAAAATCATTTAAAATTTTATCAGATGTATTAAATAAAGCATATTTTCTAAAATCACCAATATATTTCTTAAAATTGTTAATTGTATTTCCCAATTCTTTACCTTTTAATTGTGGATATTTACTCATAATAATTCTACCATTAAATTTATCTGATATTATTTTATTTTCTTTTTCCTTTATTTCGTTTTCTTTAATATTATTTTTAATATCACTGATATCTTTTATTGGTTTGCATTCTAATTCACTACCACCATAATCTGCGGTTGAAAATTTTTCTAGGTATTTAAAATATTTATGATTTATAAGATTTTTCTGTATGTTTAATCTCA
>Ga0172382_10009525_pt1 | contig 13235 bp, 7 predicted proteins | sample Leawel138RmetaG_FD_122245 | JGI IMG/M metagenome (GOLD analysis project Ga0172382, IMG submission 122245) | Leachate microbial communities from a municipal landfill in Southern Ontario, Canada - Leachate well 138R metaG | ecosystem: Engineered > Solid waste > Landfill > Unclassified | place...
GACAAAGCCATTCCTTTCCTCAATTCTGCCATTCAAAAATCACCTTCCGACTGCTTTTTATACCGTGAATTACTCTATTCTTATCGACATTCGGGTAAACTTGAAAAAGCAGAAGACACCTATCATCAGGCATTAAATGGATGTAAAAACACAACAGCAGTTGCTGAGATGGGTGTAAACATGGCGCAGGTTTATTTTCTAGAAAAAAATGAGCCCAAATTTCAATTCTGGTTGGCAGAGGCTAGAAAACATGCTCAAAAAGGATCCCAATATGATGATTTTCTGAATTTATTGGAATCAGAGTGGGAAAAAGAAAATTCTAAATAATATGAATTAAAATCCTGAACGATATTTCTTATGTAAACAGATACCATTTCACGCCCATTTGGATTTTAAAATCGCGGAAAGGTGTATGAGGTGCGCTGTAATAATTGTTTTCTCCCCAGAATGTATTGAAATGGTCTGCGCGCAGGTAAATGCGCATTCGGTCCACTTTTATATTTAGGAAGAAATCAAGCATAGGGTACCCACCGATTTTTTGGACTCCAAAATCGGGATGGGTTCGTTGCAACATGAATTCGTTGGTAACCGGAAAGAATTCCCTGGATTCGAATTCGGTGAAATAATTGGCGTTGAACCCAATCTGGACTTCAGCCTTGTTGTCAAAAACCATGCTTTGCCAATAGAGCGAAGCCCGCACAATCAAGTCTGGCAGTGGCATGAATGCTTCGTTTTGGGTAACTTTTTGGTATTGAACCGTAGTCCTCAAATTGAATTTCTTATAGGTCAATAGATTATTTCCCTTGAGTTGAAAGAGGGAAATATTGCCATCTAGCTGTCGCGGTCTGAAGTCCGAACTTACATAAACATATTGGTTGACATTGTAAAGCGTCGCTTCCACATCGGTATTGAGTTTTGCCAAATCAATTTTCCCGAATAGTTTTTGGGTATTTGTATTTTCGAACCCCGGATTGTAATAATTAAAATCTTTGTAAAAGCTCTGGTGGTAAATCAAATTTAAAGAAGGGTAAGCAGACTGCGCCAAAATACCTCCAAGGATATGATACCCTTCAATGGGTTGTATATCCAGAACAGCATTGACATGGTATTGGCTTTTGAAAAATTCACCGGATTTGAATTCGGCATCCGCATTCAAATTAATTTTATCATTCCAGTCAAAATACAATTTCGCCACGGCGCCTATCAATTGATCTTCGATTCCCTTCGGGACATTGACAAGCCCCTGCGACAGTTCACGGGGTGAATAAAGCTGCAGGTTTTCATACCGGAAACCCGCTTCCAGCAACAGGCGTTCGCCCCAAGTGAATTCTAGGGTAGAAGTATTTTGCAGGGTTTCGAAACTCTTCAAATTCCCCCGGCCGTGATCTGCGAAAACGGCACTTTGGTAATAATCTTCTGCCTGGTTTTCTTTGTGCAGGTATTTTTGTTTTTCGTAGGTAAATATATTTTTAATGCGCAACGGTGCCGCTGTAGAATCTTGCCCGGATAATTTAAAAAGCCTGTAACCGGCTCCCAGATGGAATCTTCTGGAGTCGAATTCGGTATCGGTATAGTCCAAGTTCACCAGAATATTCTGCCGATTGGTGGTTCTGAGGCTGTCATCATATATGAACTGATTCAAGTCCTGAATGCCACCGTTTTCTTCATTGTCTATATTCTGGGAAATGAAATGTGTCCACAGTTTGAATCGGTCATTTTTCGACTGGTAACTAACCGTCGCCAAAAAAGCATTGTTAGCAGCCAGACTGTTTTGGTAGCGTCCGACAGAGCGCAGGCCGCGGTAACGCACGGAATAATTCAATGCCGGGGTTAAATTATGCGTAAAAGTCGTGGAGAGGTATTGGCCTTCACGCACACCATTCTCATAAATAAATTCGGTAGTAGGCGTCTTCACATCATAATATTTCACATCTTCCGGGAATAAATAATTAAAAGATTTTCCTGTAGGAAGCAAATGGATTCTGGAAGGAGTTTCTTCGAACTCTAAAGGGTTAAATGTCTGTCCGAAATTGGGGAAGAACATCTTCCCGAATACATCATTTTGGGTAAAATTCTGTTGATACAAACTTTCAATGGTCAGAGCAGTGTCTATGATGACCGGACTGGGGTTGCGTTCTGTCCAGAATTTATAATCATTGATAGTAGGATGGTGAACCTGTAAGCTGTCATTGGCGGCTTCTCTTTTGCTGAAATCGTTTAAGGAATCTTGAATGGACTGCGAATCGCCGTTATTGGGGACAATCTGGGCTTGAGCCAGAAGAAAAAAGGAAAGAAAGAAAAGCCCAAACAGCTGTTTCATAAAATGATTTTGATCGGGGCAAAGTTAAATCAAATTTAACGGAAACAAAAAACCCACTCCGGGGAGTGGGTTTTGAATGTATTAAAAAATATTAATAGCCTGGGGTTTGCGTCATGTTAGGATTCAATAATAAATCTCCAACAGGAATCGGCATTTGCCATTTGTGGCTGCTTGGCGGCAATGTCAAAACAGCAGAAGGAACACCTGTTCCATCTTGTAAGTGGCCATTTCCGGCTCTTACAACACCTTGCTTGTATACTTCTGGAATTCCGGCAACATTTTGCAATCTTTTCAGCGTGAAGAATCGGTCGCCTTCGCAAGCTAATTCTTTACGTCTCTCCAACATAATAGCATCAAAGATAGCAACTCCGGTTTCATCACCCGGATAAGTGGTATATCGCGCATTTCTTAAAATGTTCAATGTAGCCAATGCACCTGTTGCGTCATTGTTCAAATACTGAGCTTCGGCCAAGTTCAAGATGGCTTCTTCAACTCTCAGGTATCTTCCGAATGCACTCAGACCACTTGCAGCTTGGGCATATTTCCAACACACGTTTTGGTTTTTAAATACTCTAAAGAAAGAACCTACACGTTCAGGCTCTCTGGCATCGTCGTACAAATCACGTAGTTCTTTATCAACACTGTATTCAATAACGATAGAACTGTTGCTGGTACCTTGACTGTAATTATTGGCAATTTGAGGATCACCTGAAGCAAGCATCGGGATTTCAAACAAAATACCTTTGCTGTTCTGGTATCTCCAGTAGCCTTGTAGGTCTGCTCTTGGAGTTGGCGCTACTGAATTAACAACCGGGGTCAAATTGGCAATAGCTTTTGGATAGTCCCCCATATAAAGCGCTACTCTACCAATCATTGCACGCAAAGCAGGTTGACTCAGACGGTCTACTTGCACAGAAGAAGGAAGTCCTGAAACGGAATTTTCTAAATCTTCCATAATACGGGCATATGTTTCCTGAACGGTTCCCAATCTAGAAGGTTCAGCATATGGGTCAAAAACATCCACATAAGCAATACCAATTGAAGAGTTTGCATCTGCAGATTGGGTCGGAGCTTTTAAGAAATGCTTTGCCAATTCAAAATGAGCAATTCCTCTTAGGGCTAATGCTTCACTTTCAATCAGAGCTTTGAAGTTTTCGTCTTCGATTTTATGGGTATTTGCCAAAATCAAATTAGCTCTTGAAATAACGGTATATAAGGTTCCATAAACATAATTCGGAACACTACCCCCATCATATAGGAAGTTGTGCGTGTCTCTGTTGGAGCCTCTACCATCTTGAGAGGAAATCAAGTTGTCTGAAAGCAAATCACCTAAAATTATGATACTTTCAGCATTCCCAGCTCCACTATACATCCCGTTTCCTTTCAGGCCATTATAGGCACCCAAAATGGCCGCGGTAAATTCATCGTTATTATTGAAATAATTATCGATGTTCGCATCACCCGGAGGTGTTTGTAAAATGTCCTCGTCTGAACAGGACTGTAAGCTAATTGCCACAACCATCGCAGACAGGAAATACTTAAATAAATTTTTCATCTTTAATAAATTTAAAAATTAACATTGATACCGAAGTTGTAGCTGCGGATCTGTGGGTAAGAGAACGCAGAGTATGAACCGGACATATAGTTAGCGGCCCCAACTGCATAATCTTCGGTTGAACCATCACCCGTAATCGGGTTTCCTCTGAAATTAGTCCAAATTGCCAAGTTTTGTAATTGGGTATAAATTCTAACCCCATCAATTGGTAATTTTTCAAACAATTTCTTGTCAAAGGTATATCCGAAAGACAAACTTCTAAATCTCAAGTAGTCTCCTTTTTCTAACAAATCGTCCGTAATTTGGTATCCGTTTGTTGTAGGTCTTGGCAATACATTGGTATCACCCGGGTTTTGCCAGTAATTAGCGGCTTCTACTACACGATTGTCATTAGCAGAAGGGTCAGTCAACCAAGAATAAGTTAAGTTAAAGATATGGTTACCCATTACATAAGTGAATTCCGCATTCATATCAAAACCTTTGTAAGATGCGTTTAATCCAAACCCTCCATAGATAGTCGGAAGAGGTGATTTGTCTATGAGAACGGCATCTTGCTCATAGTTGAATACGTTAGTGATTTCACCATCAGCTGTATAATACAATTGGTCACCATTGCTTGGGTCAACTCCTGCAGATCTTACCATTTTATAAGAATACGGGCTCATGCCTTCTGTGTGTGCCATATACACAGCTCCTGTAAAAATACCAATTAAATATTCCTCTTCTCCATTCAAGTCAGTAACCTCATAGTCAAGATTTGTAAAGTTTGCGTACATTCCTAATTGGAAAGCACTTTTTGCAGGGAATAAATCATAACTCAATTCCACTTCATAACCTTGGGTTACAAACGCCCCTGCATTGATAAAGTTCCCGTAACCTCCGGCTTCAGTAGCCAATTGGTCATAGAATAAGAAATCCTTTCTATTGTCTTGAAAATAATCAAATTTACCTCTCAACCTGTGGCTGAACAAGGAGAACTCTACCCCTATATTCATCTTTTCAACCGTCATCCAAGTAACATCGTCATTCTTAACAGTGAATGAAGGAGTAGAAATAAATTGTCCGTTATAAGCACTGGAAGTTTGTTCCATTGCAGTATAGTTAGAGTAAAGACCCAATACGGAGTCATCCCCAACTTCACCATAAGAACCTCTCAACATGAAGTTGTTTAACCAACTCTGGTTTACGAAACTCTCTTTTGCAATATCCCATCCAACAGAAGCTCCCCAGAAATTACCATATTGGTTATCAAATCCGGCCAAGGAAGAAGCGTCTCTTCTGAAATAACCGTCAATGAAATACTTTTTGTCATAGTTATAGGATAAATACCCCAAATACCCAAAACGGGAAATGGTCCATCTTTCAGTCCAGCTGTTTGCAGGAATCACCGTTCCCAAAGTTTGTACACTCTGGAAGTTGTTTGGATAGTCTTCACTGTTCAAACGGATAGAATACAAATTATCTTTTGAGTATTCAGATGCAACGGTAGCAGAGAAAAAATGATTTCCAAAATTTTGGTCATACGTAATCTCATTTCTCCAGTTATAATCGAAACGATGTGTGTTTACGTCGGTTTTGGTACCGTTAGGGTTCACGCTCAATACTTGGTTCAAATATGCGATAGGTTTTAAAAAGCTTTCCAATTTATAACTGTCATAATTTGCACCGAAAGAAGTTCTTGCTCTCACGTTTTTGAAGATATCTGCTTCTAAAAACGCAGAACCGAATAACCTTAAGTTCTGACGTGAACGGTCTGTGTATCTCATTTCATCCAAAGATTGGTAAGACAAAGTCGCCAAACCTGTTTGGTTGTAAATAGGGTCTCCTAATGAATTGTAAAGGATATTTCCATCATCGTCAGTTTGGTACAATGGCGCATAAGGCTTGTATTGCAAGTATCCAACGAACGGGCTTTGGGAATTTCTTCTGTCTCTTGGGTCATCTTTTTCTTGGTAAGCTCCACTGATGTTGTATCCGGTTCTCAACCAATCTCTCAATTCACTTCGGCTACCCAATGAAGCGGTAATACGTTGAAATCCTTTGTAAAAATTCACGATACCGTTGTCAGAGTCATAACCCAAACTCAAATTTGTAGTGCTTTTTTCACCACCTACTTGAGCACTGAAATAGTGTGAAGTCAAATAAGAGTTTTTGAAAAGTGCATCAGACCAGTCATGGTCATTTGCTGCGAGTTCGTCCATTTCCTCTTGGGTTCTGGCAATACCTAACCCAGCCGGCGAACCATCAGGGTTGGTAACTAAAGTCAAATTGTTTTCATACTCCAATAACTGACGAGCATTCATCAAGGTCAGATTGTTGTAAGGAACTCTTTCCCCAAAACCGAATCGGGTGTTGTATTGCATTCTAACAGAACCTTTTTTGGCAGTTTTGGTTTTGATGATAACCACACCATTAGCACCTCTTGCTCCGTAAACCGCAGTTTGTGCAGCTTCTTTTAAAACACTAATCGACTCAATGTCATTAGGGTTGATAGAGTTTACGTCATCTTCGTTCATGTAAGTTCCATCAACAACATACAATGGCGGGGCATAACCTCCCGTCAAACCTAAAGCTCCCCGAACGATTATGTTGGCAACCGATCCCGGAGAACCGTTCTGCGCAACAGAAAACAATCCTGACACCTTACCACCGAGCATTTCGTCCACGGAAGTCGTTGGGTTGAGGTTCTCTAATTTTTCACCACTAATTGATGACACCCCTGACTGAATTTTATCAGACGGGTCAAAAATAGTAGTTACCACGATTTCATCTAAATCCGTTACCCCAAAGGTTAACGTACCTAAATTTCTGCTTGTAACGTCGAAATCTTGAGTAACACCCATAGGGCTGGTAATAACCAACACTTCTCCTACTTGGGCGTCAATCGTAAATTTCCCGTCCTCATCTGTAAACGCCTCCGCGTCACCACCCCTTACGGTTACTTCGGCATCTACGACCGGACCAAAATCATCCTGTACAGTACCTGTAACTTGGGCAAATACTACCTGCCCTACAATGAGCAGGAAAAGTGCACTTAAAAATGCAAATCTTGTCCTCATACTTTATTTTTTATAACATTATCGACGCAAAATTGTAACATTTTATTAAGATTTCCAAATTTATTTTATCTCTAAAAGCTTTTCTACTGTAATAAATCGCCATTATGCTAAATAAAAATAAAAATCCCCGCGCATTTTAAAAGATGGCGGGGAAAACATTTTATGGATTGATTTTTTATTTCAACTTCTTCTTCACTTCTACCGTCTCATAGGCTTCAATGATGTCGCCAATTTGGATGTCATTGTAGTTTTTGATGTTCAAGCCGCATTCGTATCCTTTGGAAACTTCTTTGACATCGTCTTTGAATCGTTTCAAACTTGCCAATTCACCGTCGTGGATAACGACTCCGTCGCGGATGAGCCTGATTTTGGAATTGCGGTTTACTTTCCCGTCCAATACCATACAACCGGCAATAGTCCCGACTTTGGAAACTTTAAAAGTTTCTCGGATTTCGATGTTTCCGGTCACCTGCTCCTTGAGCTCGGGTGAGAGCATTCCTTCCATCGCTTCTTTCACATCGTTGATGGCATCATATATAATGGAATAGTTTCGGATTTCGATTTCTTCACGGTCGGCAATTTCTTTGGCCGAGGTTCCGGGACGAACGTTGAATCCGATAACCACCGCATCCGACGCACTTGCCAACAAGACATCCGATTCCGTAATCGGACCCACTCCTTTGTGCAAGATATTGATGTGGATTTCATCGGTTGATAATTTTTGAAGGGAATCTGTCAACGCTTCGACCGAACCATCCACGTCTCCTTTCAATATGATGTTCAATTCTTGGAAATCACCCAGTGCGATACGTCTTCCAATTTCATCCAACGTAATGTGTTTCTGGGTACGTATGGTTTGTTCGCGTTGCAATTGTTCGCGTTTGGTCGCAATTTGTTTGGCTTCTCTTTCCTCTTGGAAAACCCTGAATTTGTCACCGGCCGTGGGTGCACCGTCCAAACCTAAAATCGTGACGGGCGTTGATGGTCCCGCTTCTTTCACCTGCTTTCCTCTTTCGTCGAGCATTGCACGGACTTTTCCGTGGTTGCTTCCGGCGACGAGGTAATCACCAACCCGCAAAGTACCGTTTTGTACCAATACGGTGGAAACATAACCTCTTCCTTTGTCCAAAGAAGCTTCTACAACGGTTCCGATTGCTAACCGATTAGGATTCGCTTTCAATTCGAGGACTTCGGCTTCCAATAAGACTTTCTCTAAAAGTTCTTCCACATTCAAACCTTGCTTCGCGGAAATATCTTGAGACTGAATGGAACCGCCCCAATCTTCTACCAATAAATTCATATTGGCCAATTGTTCTTTTACCTTGTCAGGATTGGCGGCAGGTTTATCAATTTTATTAATGGCAAATATAATAGGAACTTCCGCTGCTTGGGCGTGACTGATAGCCTCCCGTGTTTGGGGCATTACTTGGTCGTCTGCGGCAATCACAATGATGGCCATATCCGTCACCTGGGTTCCACGTGCACGCATAGCGGTAAAAGCTTCGTGACCGGGTGTGTCCAGAAACGTAATTTTTTGCCCGTTGGACAATTCCACATTGTAGGCACCGATGTGTTGGGTAATTCCTCCGGATTCACCGGCGATTACGTTTGCGCTTCTGATATAATCGAGTAAAGATGTTTTACCGTGGTCTACGTGCCCCATAACCGTAACGATAGGTGCTCTCCACACCAAATCTTCGGGAGTGTCCTCTACTTCGTCTTCGGAAATGATTTCTTCTTCGGCACTTGTAAAAACGACTTCATACCCGAAATCATCCGCTACCAATTGAATGGTATCCGCTTCCAGCCTTTGGTTCATGGTAACCATAATTCCCAAAGACATGCAGGCCGAAATGACTTCGGTTACCGAAACATCCATCAAACTGGCCAATTCATTTACTGTAACGAATTCCGTTACATGTAATGTTTTATCTCGGTCTTGGGCTTCTTGCTCCAAGGCTTCAATCTCTCGTCGTTCCTTTCTTTTGTCACGTCTGTGTTTGGAAGCTTTGGATTTAACCCCTTTATTGGTAAGCTTTTCCAAAGTTTCCTTAATTTGTTTCGAAACTTCTTCATCGGTAAGCTCCGCAGGCTGCCTTCTCACCGGCGGACGGTTTCCTCCTTGTCCGGTACGGTTGGGGTATTGTGGTCTGGTACCCGGCTGCGTATTGTTCCCGCCCGGTTTGACATCGTCTAATTTAATGTCTTTCCGTATGCGTTTGCGTTTCTTTTTATTCTCGTTTTCTTTCTTCTGCTTTTCCTTACGCTCTTCGGCTAATTTTTTGTCTTTTTCAAATTCCGACAAATCCAATGTTTTCCCGGTAAAATTAGGGCCATCGAGCTTTTGGTACTGGGTTCTTATTTTATCGGGCTCCGAAGATTCGGGTGTGGTAGGTGTTGGTTTCTCTTCTTTTTTTTCGGGTTCTTTGGCTTTAGGGAGTTCCGGTGCTTTTGTTTCTTGGGGTTTTTCCGCTACAGGCTCCTCTTTTGGTTTTTCAGCAACAGGTGGGGTTTCAGAAGTTTTCGGCTCGGGTTTTACCGGAGCTTCGGCAACTCGTTCTTTTTTGGTTTCCACCTCCTTGGGTTTGGCCTTTGGGGTTTTGAACTGATCCAAATCAATTTTACCTACGGTTTTGGGCCCTTCGAGTTCTACCTTGGGAGCGGCAATTTTTTCAGGCTCGACCGGCTTTGGTGCGGGCTCTTCTTTAACAGGCTCAGGTTTTCTTTCGGGTATTTTATTGATAATCACCTCTTCCGATGCGGCTTTTTGCTGTGCATCTGACTGGAATTCCTTGATCAGGATGCCATAGGTATCTTGATCGATTTTCGTATTGGGTGTACGTTCGATTTGAATTCCTTTCTCGTTCAGGTAATCCACTGCACGATCGATGGAGATGTTTAATTCTTTAAGTACTTTATTTAATCTTATCGTTTCCGACATAAAATGATTTGGATTTTCGGTTTGCAAATGTACTAAATCTATTGTTAGTACACCTATTATAAATTATTCGTCAAATTCTTCCCTTAATATTCTGATCACATCCTGAATGGTTTCTTCCTCTAAATCGGTTCGGGAAATCAAGTCGTTCACATCTTGTTCCAATATGCTTCTGGCGGTATCTAACCCGATTTTCTGGAAAGCTTCAATCACCCAGTTATCGATTTCATCCGAAAATTCGGTCAGTTCCACGTCTTCGTCTTGCGGGATATCCCGGAACACATCGATTTCCATACCAAGCAATTTCCCGGCCAAGCGTACATTGTGGCCTCCTTTCCCGATGGCTTTGGATACTTCCTCCGGTTTCACATACACCGTTATTTTATTTGTGTTTTCGTCAATTTCCATTCGCGAAATTTTGGCGGGACTCAAAGCGCGGGTCGCATACAAATGAAGGTTGTTGGTGTAATTGATGACGTCTATGTTTTCATTTTTCAATTCCCGAACGATGGAATGGATTCTCGAGCCTTTCATTCCCACACAGGCACCCACGGGGTCAATCCGGTCGTCGTAGGATTCCACGGCTACTTTTGCCTTTTCACCCGGAATACGGACCGCTCCTTTAATGGTAATGATTCCATCAAAAATTTCGGGAATTTCCTGTTCAAATAATTTTTCCAAGAATTTAGGTGAGGTTCTGGACAAAATAATCTGGGGTTTGATTCCTTTCAACCTGACCTCTTCAACTACTGCACGCACCGATTCGCCTTTTCTAAAATAATCGGACGGAATTTGGTTTTCTTTGGGCAGGATCATTTCATTTTGTTCGTCATCCATCACAATGATGTGTTTGTGGCGGATGTGGTGGACTTCCCCGGAAATGATTTCACCTTCCATGTCCTTGAACCTTTCATAAAGGTTGGCGTTGTCGTGTTCCATCACTTTGGCAACCAAGTTTTGTCGCAAAGCCAAAACCGCTCTGCGCCCTAAATCTGCCAAAGCAACCGGCTCGGAAACCTGCTCCCCTACTTCAAAATCGGGTTCGATTTTACGAGCTGCCGATAATTCTATTTCGGCACTGTCGTCTTCAGACATTCCGTCTTCCACCACAATCCGGTTGTGCCAGATTTCCAAGTCTCCTTTATCGGGATTGACTATGATGTCGAAGTTGTCGTCAGAGCCGAACTTTTTCCGCAAAACGCTTTGTAAGGATTCTTCCAGAATCGCCATCAGCGTAATCCGGTCTATGTTTTTTTCATCTTTGAAATCACCAAATGATTCGATCAATGCAATATTGTCCATTTTCGTATAGTTTAAAAAGTGATTTTTACAATTGCTTTTTTTATGTCTGTATATTTAATTTCCTGTTCTTTCTGAACATTGTGTTTACCTTTTCCTATCGGTTTGGGTTCGCGCACTGTCCAACGGAGAAGGATCCCTTCTTCATTTGCCGAAGCCAATTCACCTTCCAAATCTTTTCCATCGTCCAAGCGTGTGACTTTTAAAGTCCGTCCTGTATTTTTTTTGAACTGTCGGGGCAAAACCAAGGGGTTCCCTACACCTGCAGAAGAAACATTCAAAGCGAAATCGAATTCCTCGCGGTCTAAATTGTGCTCCACATGTCGGCTGATGCGTACGATTTCTTCAATGGAAACGCCTTCGTCACCGTCCACCAGAATTTCGATGGCATTATCCGGTGAAATTTTCCATTCCACCAAAAACAACGCCGGGTTTACAGCAATTGCTTCATCAATTAAATTTTTTATTTGCTCTTGGTTCATATTGAATAAAAAAGAGAGCTAACGGCTCTCTTTCATGGTTTTTCTCCTTAAATTCGGGGCAAATATACGACAAGTTTTTGAATTGATGAATTTTACTTCGAAATTTTACACAGAAATCGGTTGGCTCGAAGTCAAGGGTGATGAATGTTTTATCCATTCCATTTCATTCAAAGAGACAGAGCCGGAGGTTTCTAACGGCCTTCCGGCTGTTTACTTAAAATTAAATGCGCAATTAGGCGAATATTTCAACAATCAAAAATGGGCTTTTGACATTCCTTTGAAACCTTCTGGGACGGAATTCCAAAAAAGCGTTTGGCAAGAACTCCAAAAAATCCCATTTGGAAAAACAATTTCTTATTTGGGTTTAGCTAAAGGATTGGGAAACGAAAAAGTCATCCGCGCAGCCGCAAGTGCAAACGGAAAGAACCCAATTTGCGTCCTGATTCCTTGTCACCGCGTCATCGGGACAAACGGAAGTTTAACGGGTTATGCGGGCGGGTTGCATCGGAAAAAATACCTGCTTGAATTGGAAAAAGGAATTAAATCTGTTGAGTTGTTTAAAACATAATCATTTACTGAAAACAAAATTTTATATATTGAAAATTCATTTTGACTCCTAAATAAACTTGACTATGAATAAACTACTGACTCTTCTTTTAATATTATTTTTTACAATTTGTACGGCGCAACAAGAAGAAATGACCGCTTTTCTGGAAAATGCACTAAAAGCTGCTGAAATTGGAGATGAAAAAGAACTGATGACAAATCTTACCTATTTCTCTACCGCAATTGAAGACGAAGACATAACACCTGGAAAACTGAGCGATTCCAATCTTAGCCTATATACCGACGCCCTTTATACTGCAACATGGAAAAAATTAAATATACCTGAAAACCTAATTCATAAAACAATTTTATTTCTCGAATATAAAATAGAAGAAAAACCAAAAAACATGTATGCATTAGGTTATCTGAACTATGAAGGAATAGGAGTGTCACAAAATTATATCCGGGCTATTTATTGGTATGAGAAAGCTGCTGAGAAAGACAATGATATGGCTATGGTGGCTCTTGGGTATGTTTACAATCAAGGGATAGGCGTAACTCAGGATTATTCCAAAGCGAATTATTGGTTTGAAAAAGCTGCAGAGAAAAAAAACGACTATGCCATGTTGGCTCTTGGGACTGTTTACTATCAAGGGATGGGTGTAACTCAGGATTATTCCAAAGCAAAATACTGGTACGAAAAAGCAGCTGAAAAAGAAAATGATTATGCTATGATTAATCTTGGAGATTTATATAGAGAAGGATTGGGTGTCGCTCAGGACTATTCCAAAGCAAAATACTGGTACGCAAAAGCAGCTGAAAAAGAAAACGAACCTGCTATGAACAAACTTGGATATTTATATGAAGAAGGATTGGGTGTTGCTCAGGACTATTCCAAAGCAAAATACTGGTACGAAAAAGCAGCTGAAAAAGAAAATGGTGCTGCTATGAATAATCTTGGGTTAATGTATTATGATGGCTTAGGAGTTTCTCAAGACTACGGCCAAGCCATATATTGGTTCGAAAAAGCAGCTGA
>Ga0172382_10009527_pt1 | contig 13232 bp, 11 predicted proteins | sample Leawel138RmetaG_FD_122245 | JGI IMG/M metagenome (GOLD analysis project Ga0172382, IMG submission 122245) | Leachate microbial communities from a municipal landfill in Southern Ontario, Canada - Leachate well 138R metaG | ecosystem: Engineered > Solid waste > Landfill > Unclassified | place...
CCAAAAGATTTTTCAGCATTTCAGCTTGCCATATAGTTCCCGAAAACACTTCAACAGGGGTAATGTCATCATCTGTTTCCATAATCATTATTATTAAATTTTAACACTAAATGTCAAAGCAAAAATATATAAAATTACAAGTAAACAAAAAAAAATGTTTAAAAAAAAACGGGTGATTTGCATTCACCCGCTGACTTAATATTTATTTAATAATGTTTAACTCCTTACCTACTTTAATAAAAGCTTTGATAGCAGTATCAAGTTGTGTTCTATCGTGAGCGGCCGAGAGTTGAACACGAATACGTGCTTGGTCTTTGGGCACCACAGGATAACTGAAACCTATCACATAAATCCCTTCCTCCAATAATTTATCGGCAAACTTACTTGCCAAAGCGGCATCATAAACCATAACTGCACAGATGGCCGATTGGGTAGGTTTGATGTCGAATCCGGCAGCTTTCATCTTAGCTTGGAAATAATCGGTATTTTCATGTAATTTATCTTGCAGTTCGTTGGTTTCGTCCATCATTTCAAACATTTTGATGCCGGCAGCCGCCACCATGGGAGGAATGGAATTCGAGAATAAATAAGGACGGGAGCGTTGACGCAACATTTCGATGATTTCTTTCTTACCGGTCGTAAAACCGCCTATGGCACCGCCGAAAGCTTTGCCCAATGTGCCGGTAATGATTTCCACCTTACCTCTAATGTTATGCAATTCGGTAACACCCCTACCTGTTTTGCCGACCACACCGGCCGAATGGCTTTCGTCAACCATGACCATGGCATTGTATTTCTCGGCAAGTGCCAATATCTTATCCATAGGAGCCACATTGCCGTCCATTGAAAACACACCGTCGGTAACGATTAAACGGAAACGGCATTTTTGTGCATCTTGCAATTGTTTTTCCAAATCGGCCATATCGGCATTGGCATAACGAAAACGTTGAGCCTTGCATAACCTCACCCCATCTATAATGGAAGCATGGTTTAATGCATCGGAAATAATGGCATCTTCTTCGTTTAAAAGCGGTTCAAACACACCACCGTTGGCATCGAAGCAAGCGGCATATAAAATGGTGTCTTCCGTACCGAAGAATTTGGCTACTTTTTCTTCCAATTTTTTGTGTAAATCGGAAGTGCCGCAAATAAAACGTACGGAAGCCATTCCGTAGGCTCTTTCTTGTAAAGCTTTGATGGCTGCATTAACCAATTGCGGATTATTGGCTAATCCTAAATAATTGTTCGCACAAAAATTCAACACTTCTTTTCCTGTATTCACTTTTATTTTCGAGTACTGCGGTGAAACGATGATGCGTTCGTTTTTATAGGTACCGGAAGTTTTAATGTCTTGAATTTGTGTTAATAAATGTTGTTGAAATTGTTTATACATATCAATATTTTTTTAATATAAATAAGCTGATTTTTAAGTGCTGTAAAATTACATAATTTTTATATACCGTCGGGTGGCATTTGTTGATTTTTTTTTGAAAAAAGAATAAAGCATTTAAAGTATGTATGTGAAATATTTGACAATTTTATGTACATTTGCAGCCGGTTTCCAAGCTTCGGACTTAGGGTTCTGCCGTAAGCGAAGAATATATTAATCATAGTGTTAAGAACCCCTTATAATTAATGTTAATATATGGATAAAATACTTGTAATAGGAGCTGCCGGACAAATAGGTTCGGAATTGATATTAAGTCTACGGAAAATATACGGCAATGATAATGTAGTAGGATCGGACAAACGTTCGGATCTTCCGGCAGAAATATTAAATACCGGACCATTCGAAACATTGGATGTGCTCAACAAAGATGAAATGGCTTCCATATGCAAAAAACACGGTATTAACATGATTGTTAATTTGGCAGCGATATTATCTGCCGTAGGCGAACAAAAACCGCGATTGGCATGGGATGTCAATATGAACGGGATGATGAACGTTTTGGATATTGCTTTGGAGATGAAAATGAAACAAGTGTTTGTTCCCAGTTCCATTGCAGCCTTCGGTCCCGGCACTCCGCTGGATATGGCACCGCAAGATACCATATTACGACCCACGACCATGTATGGACTAACAAAGGTGGCCGGTGAATTATTGGGTGATTACTATGTCAAACGCTACGGTTTGGATGTCAGAGGTGTTCGTTTCCCCGGCATTATCAGCCATGCAACCTTACCCGGCGGTGGCACAACCGACTATGCCGTGGCTATTTATTACGACGCCATTAAACACAAAAAATTCACCTGTTTCGTCAACGAAAAAACCAAACTACCCATGATGTATATGCCCGACTGTATCAAAGCCGTCATTGATTTGATGCAAGCCGATTTCTCCAAACTCAAACACCACAACGGATTTAATGTAGGCTCCATGAGTTTTACACCTGTTGAAATAGCCGAATCCATAAAAAAACATATACCCGAATTCAGCATTGACTATAAGCCCGATTTCCGTCAAGCCATAGCCGATTCATGGCCCGACGACCTTGACGATAGTGCCGCTCGCGAAGAATGGGGATGGAATCCTACTTACAATCTCGAACTAATGACCGACGATATGTTGAAAAACCTGAAAATCAAATTTGAAAAAGGATTATTCTAAAACATATCTCATATATGATATAAGAGGGAGGTGTTTTCACTTCCCTCTTTTTTTACCTCTCATTTAAAGATATTCTTCCCATTAATGTCATTCCAATAATTACGACAAATTTTGGCAGACATTTTACAATGCAATTGCAATGAAATAAAGGAGTTTGCATACAGGTTGAGAATGCAAATTTCATATTGCTTTAATCATTATTTAGAAGAAGTTTAAAATATTTGACATGCAAGAACATGTGTTTCTGCTTGCTCATAATTTTAGTAAAAAAAACACTTCATGAGGTTGGGACCTCTTCTTTATGAGGTTGGGACCTCATCAACATGAGGTTGAGACCTCATCAACACGAGGTTGAGACCTCATCAACACGAGGTTGAGACCTCATCAACACGAGGTTGGAACCTCCCCAATATGAGTAAATTTTCCGGGCGAATTCTGAAAAACTAAACTGTTTAATTACCAATTCATAAAATTTATTAAAAAGTTTAACTTAAATAAAAAAAGATTATTTTTGCAACCGAAATAGAAATCCGGAAACATTGTATACACATTGTTATAAACAAAATTATAATTGAAATTCTAAAACATGGAAGACTTTTTCTTTTGGATGAAGATTTATTTAATAGTACATTATTGAATTGCAATATACTGTATTTACGATATGGTTTAATCAACACAAAAAATTTATAAAAATGAAAAGAGTATTATTTTTATTATCAGGTTTTTTCTTGTTTAATATCGCTTATTCTCAAGGATGGGTAAAGATAAAAGCAGGAAGCGAGTTCACCATAACCATAAAATCAGATGGCAGCCTTTGGGGTTGGGGTTTTAATGGAAATGGACAGTTAGGTAAGTCCGTAATTTATCAATCATATACGTCTCCGACCAAAATTTCTGAAGATATGGATTGGAAAGAGATTGCCGCGGGATCCTTTCATTCATTGGCAATTAAAAACAATGGTACATTATGGGGATCGGGTTTAAATTCGAATGGACAAATCGGTTCAGGTACTGAAACGCAGTATGAGGAGTTTGTGCAAATAGGCACCGATACCGATTGGGTGTATATTGAAGCCGGATATGTCAGTTCTTATGCCATTAAAAAAGATGGTTCTTTATGGGCTTGGGGTTATAACGGCAACGGTCAACTCGGATTGGGACATAAAAACGACATATACACACCTACACGTGTCGGTACTGATAATGATTGGCAAAGTATTTCATGTGGCGGACTGTTAGCATTAGGATTGAAAACAGACAAATCTTTGTGGCAATGGGGATATTATGTTACAATGGATAGCACTGGCGGTTATATTTTCGATAATATTTTACATCCTTATTGTGTAGATAGTAATGATAACTGGGGAATGATATCTGCCGGATTTGTACACGCTTTTGCATTAAAGGAAAACGGAACTTTATGGACTTATGGTGATAATACTAATTTTGCACTTGGTGATACTTCTATTGTTTTTGCCAATGAGTTTACACAAATAACACTGAACAACAATTGGCAATATGTTGAAGCAGGCTCGGTTTATACATTTGCTCTTAATAGTCAAGGAGAGTTATATGCTTGGGGGAACAATAGGTATGGACAATTAGGAATCAATAATCAAGATACGTATGTTAAAACTCCTACCAAAGTGAGCAACGAAATCGATTGGCAAACTATCAGTGCCGCAAAAGGATATATATACGGGGAATATATATATGGTATGCACAGTATTGCTATAAAAAACGATAGCAATCTTATTTGTGTTGCGGGGGCAAATTACGTTGGACAATTGGGACTGGGTTTTGCTAATAATGATCCCAATGCACCTTTTAGTTGCTCTTCTTTAAACATTGAAGACAAACAGCTTATTAATCCAGCCATTTCTCTTTTCCCCAATCCCGCATCCGATCAGTTAAACATAAATGCTTTTGAAGCAAACATACAAGATGTAGTCATGTATGATATGATGGGAAAAGAAATCAGACATTATTCCGTCAACGACAATAAAGCAACATTAGATGTAAGTGCTTTGCATAGCGGTTTATATGTATTAAGAATTAAAACCGAAGAAGGATTGCTAATTCAGAAAGTACAAATATTGAGATAAGGAATGTTTTTTGTTTATCCATTCGTGTAAATTCTTAAAAACTGAGAGGTGATAACTGATAGCTTTTCAAACTGATAACTCCTTTTCACTTTTCACTCTTTATGTCCGTGCATCGCATTGTCGAAGTCAGGGATTAGATGCTGCATCTTATCCGATAGGTTAAAAAAAGACGTATGCATTTTTAAGGAATGCTTTGTGATAAGATAAAATTATGTACATTTGCAAAAAAAATATCAGAAAGTATACGTTATAATAATAAACTAAATAACAAAATATTATGGCAGAAAAAAAATATATGACATGTGACGGAAACTACGCAGCAGCCCATGTGGCTTACATGTTTAGCGAAGTGGCAGCAATTTATCCCATAACACCATCTTCAACGATGGCGGAATACATAGATGAATGGGCTGCCGGTGGCAGAAAAAATATTTTCGGTGAACCGGTAAAAGTAGTGGAAATGCAATCCGAAGCCGGTGCGGCAGGTGCCGTACACGGTTCCTTGCAAGCAGGAGCTTTAACCTCAACCTTTACCGCATCGCAAGGTTTGTTGTTGATGATACCGAATATGTATAAAATTGCGGGAGAATTGCTTCCGGGTGTTTTTCACGTATCGGCACGGGCATTGGCAGCTCAAGCCTTATCCATTTTCGGCGACCATTCCGATGTGATGAGTACACGGCAAACGGGTTTTGCTATGTTGGCAACGGGGTCCGTTCAGGAAATCATGGACTTAGCTCCCATAGCTCACTTGGCAGCCATTAAAGCCAGGGTGCCCTTCTTGCATTTCTTTGACGGCTTCCGTACTTCACACGAGATACAAAAAGTAGAACATCCCAACCAAGATGCATTGGCTGCATTAATCGATAAAAAAGCTTTGAAAGCTTATCGTCAAAACGCTTTAAATCCGGAACATCCCGTTACGCGCGGAACCGCTCAGAATCCGGATATATATTTCCAAACACGTGAATTGCAGAATAAATATTATGAGGTGCTTCCCGGTATCGTTGCCGATTATATGAAGCAAATCAGTAAAATGACCGGACGAGAATACGCTCCTTTTACTTATTATGGTGCAAAAGACGCTACTCATATTATTATAGCTATGGGTTCTGTTACGGAAACAATTAAAACCGTTGTCGATAAATTAACTAGCGAAGGTAAAAAAGTGGGTGTGGTTTCGGTACATTTATATCGCCCGTTCTCTGTTAAATATTTAGGTGAAGTTATTCCCGATACAGTAGAACGTATTTGTGTTCTTGACCGTACCAAAGAAACCGGTGCAAACGGCGATCCTTTATACCTTGATGTTGTGGAAGCTTTTGCTAATTGTAAAGATATACCGGCAAGTAAAAAACCTTTAATTATTGGCGGACGTTACGGTTTATCATCGAAAGATACTACACCCGCACATATCCTTTCGGTATTCCAAAATTTGGAAGCCAAAGAACCGAAAAACCAATTTACCATTAGCATAGTGGATGATGTTACCCATAAATCCCTGCCTTTATTACCCGATATTTTTGTATTACCCAAAGGAACCTTCGAAGCCAAATTTTACGGTTTAGGTGCCGACGGAACAGTGGGTGCTAATAAGAACTCCATCAAAATTATCGGTGATAATACCAATAAATACAGTCAAGCTTATTTTGATTACGACAGTAAGAAATCAGGTGGATACACTTGTTCACACTTACGTTTCGGCGACCACCCCATCAGAGCTCCATATTTAGTAGGAACTCCCGATTTTGTGGCCGTTCATGTTCCTTCTTATTTGCGTAAATACGATTGTTTGAGAGGTTTAAAACAAGGAGGTACTTTCCTTTACAATTCTCCTTGGAATGCCGAAGAAACAAAAAAACAACTTCCCGACAATGTAAAGAAATATTTAGCTGCCAATAAAATCAATATGTATATTATTGATGCAACCGCTATAGCCGAAGAAATAGGATTGGGAAATCGTACCAACACCATTCTTCAATCGGCCTTCTTTAAAATTTCGGGCGTTATTCCTTATGATTTGGCTGTTGACCAAATGAAGAAATTCATTGTGAAATCCTACGGACGTAAAGGAGATAATATCATTAAGATGAATTATGCCGCCGTTGACCGAGGAGGTGATGTGGTGAAAGTGGATATCCCGGCCGAATGGGCAAACATAGAAGTTAAAAAAGAAAAAGATACACGTAATATCCCCGATTTCATTAAAAATGTGATGGAACCTATGGTAGCACAAAAAGGAAACGACCTTCCTGTTAGTGCTTTCTTGGGATGGGAAGACGGCACTTTCCCTGCTGGAACTACCGCTTACGAAAAACGAGGTGTTGCCGTAAACGTTCCGCAATGGATACCCGAAAATTGTATCCAATGTAATCAATGTTCATTGGTATGTCCTCACGCTGCCATTCGCCCGGTGGTGATGACAGCCGAAGAGAAGAAAAACGCTCCTTCGGGCATGCATACTTTGGAAATGAAAACACCCAAAGAAATGACGGGAATGCATTTCCGTATGCAAGTGTCGGTATTGGATTGTACGGGTTGCGGTAACTGCGCCGATGTATGTCCGGCCAAAACCAAAGCTTTGGAAATGAAACCTCTTGACACACAAAGGGAACAAGTGCCTCATTGGGAATATGCACAGGAAAAAGTTACCTATAAAGATTATTTGGTTGACAAAACAGCCAATGTAAAGAACAGTCAATTTGCACAACCTTTGTTTGAGTTTTCGGGTGCATGTGCCGGTTGTGGTGAAACTCCCTATATTAAAGGTATTACACAATTGTTCGGTGAACAAATGATGGTTGCCAATGCAACGGGATGTTCTTCCATTTACGGCGGTTCCGCTCCTGCCACACCTTATTGTCCGAACAAACGGTCCGGTCACGGTCCGGCATGGGCTAATTCTTTATTTGAAGACAATGCCGAATACGGTTTAGGTATGGCAACAGCTACCCGTCAGATGAGAGACAGAATTCAACGCATCATGAACGAAGCCATTACCACCTGCAATTGCTGTTCCGACGAATTAAAAGGTTTATTCAAACAATGGATAGAAAATCGTGAAAACACCATCGAAAGTAAAAAAATCAGCGACAAGATCGTTCCCTTAGCAGAGAAATGCGATTGCAGCTATTGCAAGGATATTGTGGATTTGAAACATTATTTGGTGAAAAAATCACAATGGATATTCGGTGGCGACGGTTGGGCTTATGATATCGGTTTCGGTGGTTTAGACCACGTGCTGGCTTCGGGAGAAAATGTAAACGTTTTGGTATTGGATACCGAAGTGTATTCAAACACCGGCGGCCAATCATCCAAAGCAACACCGGCAGGTGCTGTGGCCAAATTTGCTACTTCCGGAAAGAAAATCCGTAAGAAAGACTTGGGTATGATTGCTAAATCTTATGGTTATGTTTATGTAGCTCAAGTAGCTATGGGTGCAAGTCAAGCACAATATTTTAAAGTTATCAAAGAAGCCGAAGCTTATAACGGCCCTTCCATAATCATTGCTTATGCACCTTGTATCAACCACGGAATAAAAGCAGGTATGGGTCGTACACAAGAACAGGAAAAATTAGCCGTTGAATGCGGTTACTGGCACTTATGGCATTTCAATCCTGAATTAGAAGCCGAAGGTAAAAACGGATTTATTTTGGATAGTAAAGAACCTGATTGGAGTAAATTCCAAAACTTTATCATGAGTGAAGTGCGTTATAACTCCTTACAGAAAACCTTCCCGCAAGAAGCCGAAATGTTATTTAAAGCAACCGAAGAAAATGCCAAATGGCGTTACAACGGTTATAAAAAATTAGCAGAAGGTAAATAAGTCATATGACTTTATATATGAAAATCCCTGACAAATCATTGTCGGGGATTTTTTTTGCTATAGAAGATGCTTATAAAGGATAAAATGCTACTTTTGCTCCTTTAAATTTTAACATAAATCACCATTGATAAGAAGAAGATATTTATGAATAATACAAAGAAAACCATTTTCCTGAGTGGTGCCACCGGTGTGATGGGAAAGTCGGGATTAGATGAACTATGCCGGCGTTTAGACCGTTTCAATATAACCTTGTTGGTACGTCCTTCCAAAACAAACAAAAGAAAAATGATGCCCTATGCTCAAAAAGAAGGCATACACATCGTTTGGGGGGATTTGATGAACTACGACGATGTGTTGCGTTGTGTGAAAGAAGCTGATATGGTGTTGCATGTGGGAGGTATGGTTTCTCCGCAATGCGATCCTTATCCGAAAACAACCCGCAAAGTAAATCTTACTTCCGCTCAACATATTGTAAATGCCATCAAAGCACAACCCAATGCCGATAATATTGCTTTGGTGTATATAGGTTCGGTGGCTCAAACCGGACATCGCAATATACCTTATCATTACGGACGAACCGGCGATCCGATTAATCCGTCCGTTTATGACCATTATGCCATCTCGAAATGCGAGGCGGAACGCATAGTGGTAGAATCGGGAGTGAAGAAATGGGTATGCTTGCGGCAAAGCGGCATATTATATCCCAATTTGATTTTAAACGGTTTAAATCCTATTATCTTTCACATACCTATACATGCCGTGGTCGAATGGGCTACGGTCGAAGATTCCGGAAGATTGTTGGCTAATATTTGCGAAGATACGGTGCCCGACGAATTTTGGAATCGTTTTTACAATATCAGCAGCGGTCCTTATTATCGTTTGACATTCTATGATTTTGTGAAAAAATTATTGAAAATCACACATTGCCCACCTCCCGAAAAAATCTTTAATCTGCATTGGTTTGCCTTACGTAATTTCCATTGTTATTGGTTTACCGATGCCGATATACTGGAAGACTATTTGCATTTTAGAGCAAATATTCCCTGTGATGAGTATTTCAAACAATTGCAGAAACATATCCCATGGTATTTTTCTTTGGTGAAAATCATACCGGCATTCCTCATCAAAGCGGTGATGTTTGTACTGGTAAACGATAAGAAAAATGGAACCATGAGTTGGATAAAACACCGCAATCAAGCGAGAATTTCGGCTTATTTCGGTTCCTATGAAAAATGGAAACAAATACCTAAGTGGGAAACATATCAACCCGTATATCCCGAAAATGAACCCATTCTTCTCAATCACGGCTACGATGAAAACAAAGCGATATCTGAATTGAACATTGACGATATGAAGCAAGCAGCCGTTTTCAGGGGAGGACATTGTTTGTCGGAAAATATGATAAAAGGCGATATGACCACACCATTGGAATGGGAATGTCAATTCGGACATCGTTTTACGGCTTCACCCGCTTTGGTTTTATTGGGCGGACATTGGTGTCCGGACTGTTTCCCTACACCTTATAATTGTGATGCCATTGCCAAAGGTAATCCCTTCTTTGCCCAAGTATGGTATGCTTCCCACGATAAAGACGAACATAATGTGTATGATGAATCTATCTTCGACGGATGGGAGAAATAATTAACCGATAATATAAACATTTTAAAAGGAGTGTTTTTAATTAGCCATTTTTATGTAAATTTGCACTCTCATTTGCAGAAATCAATTAATACATTAATTATATATATATACTTATGTCAAAAAGAATCATTCACACCGACAAAGCTCCCAAGGCAATAGGCCCTTACAGTCAAGCCATAGAAGCCAACGGCATGTTATTTATATCGGGACAAGTGCCCGTGAATCCCCAAACCGGACAAATGCCCGAGGGGATAGAAGCTCAAACCGAACAAGTAATGAAAAATATAGAAGCCATTTTAACCGAAGCCGGTTATGGTTTTAAAAACGTGATTAAATCAACCTGTCTATTGAGCGATATGGCTCATTTCAAAGCCATGAACGAAGTGTATGCAAAATATTATCCCACCGAAGCACCCGCCCGTGCCGCTTTTGCCGTGAAAGGTCTGCCTTTGGGAGCTTTGGTTGAAATTGAAACCATTGCCGTTAAATAAATTAGAATTTTAATTATAAATTAACAAGAAAAGATGAGAAAATTAAGTTTGTTAGTAGGCATTTGCCTGTTTGCTTTTACTTTTACGGTGCAAGCCCAAGATAAAGCAAATGATACCACCAAAAAGGAAGGGTATACTTTTACCGAAATAAAAAGATTACCTGCAACATCCGTCAAATCGCAAGACAGAGCCGGAACCTGTTGGTCATGGTCAACGATTTCGTTTTTAGAATCGGAAATTATTCGTCTGGGAAAAGATTCAGTAAGTTTGGCACCCTTGTATATTGTTTGGAATACCTATAATGAAAAAGCCAAACGATACGTAAGAATGCACGGCAATTTAAACTTCGGTCAAGGAGGCTCTTTTGCCGATGTGTTGTGGACCATTAAAAATTACGGTATCGTCCCGTTTTCGATCTATTCAGGCTTAAACTACGGAGATTCCATTCATGCTCATGGTGAGCTGGATGCCGTGTTAAAAGCTTATCTCGATGCCGTGATTAAAAATCCTAATAAAAAACTAAGTACGGCATGGCTGAGAGGTTTTAATGCTGTTTTGAATGAATACCTCGGTGCAAAACCCGAAAAATTCAATTTCAAGGGAAAAGAATACACACCCCAATCTTTCTATCAATCCACAGGATTAAATATGGACGATTATGTGAGTTTAACCTCTTTCACACACCATCCTTTTTATACCGCTTTTCCGGTTGAGGTGCCCGATAATTGGATAGGAGAAAACAGCTATAATATTCCGATGGATGAACTGTTGAGTATCATGGATAAAGCCGTTGATGATGGCTATACCATCGCTTGGGGTGCCGACGTGTCGGAAGACGGTTTTGTGAGAAGAGGAAGCATTGCCGTGGTTCCCGATTTCGACAAAGTGGAAATGGCCGATGCCGAAATCGCCAAGTGGACATCCATGCCTAAAAGCGCAAAGATGAACGAATTCTTAAAGAATCCCGGTAAAGAAAAAGAAATCACCCAAGAAATGCGTCAGGAGGCGTTTGATAACTACCAAACCACCGACGACCACGGTTTGCATATAATCGGTAAAGCCACCGACCAAAACGGTAATAAATTCTTTATCGTGAAGAATTCATGGGGTGAATACGGCGACTATAATGGATATTTATATGCTTCCTACAATTATGTAGCTTACAAAACAATCAATATTATTGTTCATAAAGATGCCATACCTAAGGATTTGAAAAAGAAATTAGGATTATAAGTTTCTTTTTAAAGATAAAAAAGATGCCCGAAAAAAATCGGGCATCTTTTTTTTATGCCTAAATTTTATCTACTGTATTACAGAGTTTTATACTCTTGAAAATAGGATGGCCGATTTTTTTGAATGGGTGCAGCATCGGATTAAAGCTACTATTCACGCTTTTTTTGAAAAGTATAAGAAACACCTAAGCCTACACTCCAATAATCGCCGTAATCAAGCAAATACTCTTTGTTTTTATCAATCATTGCATTTGTTAGTTTATTGGTTAATCTTTCAGTAACTGTTACTTCTTCCATTAATCGCAGACCGAAAAAATATCCGCCGGTTAAATTTAAACTTATACCTTTTTTAAAATGATAGGCAAAACCAATACTCGTATTAACAAGATAGTTTATCTTCTTTTTGTTGTAATAAAATGTATGGAATTCTGTAAACATACAATCAACTCCTTCATAATTAATGGCATTTGATATTTCAGGGTTAAACTTAATAGGAAGTTTTGACACCGGAATATCAAAAACAATTCCTGATTTTGAAATAAAACTACACCGGCTATGAAACAAAGGAATATCATATATAATGATAAACGGTATTTGTAAGGATTTATACATTAAATAACGGTAGGATGAATATCCGCTTTCATAAACTCCATAATGAGCGGGAAAGGTTTTGCTCATCCATATTGCATGATGTTCGATATAAGCAACTCCTATACTAAGATAGAAGTTATCGTTCAACCCGTAAGAACAATTCAATTCCAATGACGGTGTTGAAATTTGATGTCCGAATTTATATTGTCTGTTTTGTTCCGTATTCCTCATAACCTCACCTCTTAATCCGGAATTTAATCCGATAGTCCAACTGCCTTTTTGTCCAAAGTTTGGATTTATTATTACTGAAAAGATTACGACTATTAAAAATATTTTATGATTTTTCATTTCCCTTCTCTTTTAATTCTTTATATATTTTTTTGTGTTGATTAAACCATAAGAAGACAAAAATGAAGCCTATAATAGAATACTGAAGTATTGCAATGAGCATTTCTCGTATTGACATGGTTATCTTCCCATCAAAAATGCTTTGTATAATACAATTTATAACAAAACCTATACAACAAAACATTAAGGAGTTCGATAATATCCATCTCCATTTTATACGCATTATCTTTTCAATATAACGCATCCTGTCAATTTCTTTTTCATTTAACATATTCACTACTATTTTAAATAATATATAAGTTTACGATTTGTAATTATTTTTGGTTGCAAAAATAATCTTTTTTTATTTAAGTTAAACTTTTTAATAAATTTTATGAATTGGTAATTAAA
>Ga0172382_10009529_pt1 | contig 13231 bp, 6 predicted proteins | sample Leawel138RmetaG_FD_122245 | JGI IMG/M metagenome (GOLD analysis project Ga0172382, IMG submission 122245) | Leachate microbial communities from a municipal landfill in Southern Ontario, Canada - Leachate well 138R metaG | ecosystem: Engineered > Solid waste > Landfill > Unclassified | place...
TACCAATTAGCCACCGAGATCCTAACTGCATTGGTGTGTTTGCAAAAGCAGAAACCAAACGCGATTTATCACAGGGATATTAAACCGCAAAATATAGTTTGGGATAAACAGGAACGATTTGTATTGGTTGACTTCAATGTAGCTACTGCCGAAGAAAACGATAAGAACATGGTTGGAACCAATCCATACCTTGCACCCGATTTACAACAGAGTAATAAAGTAAATTGGGACAGTTCAGCCGACTTGTTTGCGTTGGGTATTACTTTGTACGAATTGGTTTGTCATTCTTATCCCTGGAGTGGAGGCTTGAAAATGCCTCGTGTTGGTGTAGCCCCCGAACCTATTCAGCCGTACAACGAGGCTATCTCAGATGCTTTTGCTGGATTTATTCTAAAAGCAATCAACTGTAAGAAAGAGGAACGATTCAATTCGGCTCAGGAAATGTTGGATGTTCTTAAGGGTATTGGAGTTGACCATCTAATAAAAGAGGAAGATATACCCACGCCAGGAGAAGTTATTCTGGCAGGCAAAGAAGATATCACATTTGTAGATTACCTGAACTCTCTCTATAGTCAGAGTAGATATGGTAATGCAGGTACAAGAGCAGGGTTCAACTCAAGCGCTTTTGACGATATAACTTATACGAAAACTAAATTGGATACCGAACTCTTAGCTGCGATACTAAAGGGTAAGTATAGGTTAGTCATTATTACCGGAAATGCAGGTGACGGTAAAACAGCTTTCATCAAGCGAATTGAGAAGGAAGCCTCCAACGTTGAACGTTTTTCGAACCGCAATGGAGCGAAGTTTCTGATCAATGGTGTAGCCTATCAAAGCAACTACGATGGTTCGCAGGATGAAGAAGACAGGGCAAATAACGAGGTTTTATCCGAATTCTTTCAACCGTTTGAGAATACAGCGGACTTTGGTAATGTGGACGAAGGTCGAATTATTGCAATTAACGAAGGCCGTTTGGTCGATTTTCTGGAAACTTCTGATAAGTTCAGAAAATTGTCTGAAATTATTGACCAATACTTTTACAACGGTGGCCATGCCGACTTGCCGGATGGATTAATGATAATTAATTTGAATTTGCGTTCAATAACAGCGAAAAGCAATGGTGGCGAAAGTTTGTTTCGTTCGCAAATCAAATTGTTAACAAAACCGATACTTTGGAGCAAATGTAATACTTGCCCACATTCAGACCATTGTTTCATAAAATACAATGTAGATACTTTGACTGATAGCGCAGCAGGTGATGAAGTAATTAATAGGTTGGAATGGCTGATGCGCACAATAAGCTACAAGCGGGAACTTCATGTTACCATGCGCGATTTACGCTCATTCCTTGCTTATCTTATAAGTCGGGATTGTAATTGCGCCGATATACCTGAATTATATAAAAAGTTTGAAAACGAGCCGGAAAAATACTGGCAATACTACTATTTCAATATAACTTCTTTAGATGCCGAAAGATCCAACGACAGATTAATCTCACTCATTAGGGAAGCTGATATTTCTCAGGTTGCTTTACCAGCTATTGACAGGGATTTGTATTTCGGGTTAAATATTCCCAAAGATTATCTCAATTTCTCTGACCGACAAATTGATCTCTTGGATGCTTTTAATGCTCAAAAAATACTATTACCAGCATACGAATTAAAAGATGAAATTTTAGAACAATTGAAACTTCGTCACCGAACGTATGTCCGTCACCAGTATTTCGAAGGAAAGTTTGAATTTAAAAAACGCTTACCTTATCAATCATTGGAAGAGTTTCACTCCTTGCTGACCAACACTCAGGGCAACGGGGCAAACATAGAAAGTGCAAAACAGAGTTTAGCTCAGGCTATATCTATCAGCGAAGGATGTTCTGAACCCAGCTTGGCAAAAAACTTCTTATTATTAAAGTCCTCGCGTGTCAATGATCCTATTAGTCAGAGTTTCAGACGATTTTCTTTAAACGATTTTGAATTGTTCGTCAATAAGACAGAGCACCTCATTCAATACATTGAACACGAGAGCGATAGTATGATATTCAGAAATAAAGAAGATGACTTTATCTCCCTTACTATTTCACTCGACTTGTACGAGATGTTGTATTTTATCAAACAGGGATTTAGTCCTTCAATCAATGATATGCGAGGACGTTTTATTGAACTACAAGTATTCAAAAACCTACTGGAAAATAAAACCTACAACGAAGTCCTGGTTACAAAAAACAATAAATCATTCTTTGTGATCTCCCTCGAACAGAAAACAAATAAACTAACAATTGCTCCACTAAATTGATACGATTATGGCAATACGTTTAGATAAAAATGAAGCTATCTTCCGTAACGAGCTGATTTTGGCTGCTGATGCTAAATCTGTGAATCTGGATAATACGCTTACTAACTTGTTTATGCTTATTCGGAATAATGGAGCAAGGATTAACATGAGAGTGAAAAGGGAACATACATTTCCATCTTTGATTGAATACATGGAGAACCTCGAAACCCATGGTAATATTACCGGACTCTCAGAACATAAAGACGCGGCTGAAGATTGGTTGCGGTGTAATCTGGTCAACCTTGTATTTAGAGGGAATATTGTAAAAGAAAAGATTTCCTCACTTCGTCCTGTTCACCTCGAAAGTTTCCGAATTCGTAACATAGCCCAGACCCGTGATTATAATTCTTCGGATCAGGTTTTTCTGATGCTTAGAATGAAACCCGAAATCATGGAAAGTCTGAAAGAATATCTTTCAAAGGGCTGGGATAATGTAACAAAAAACATATCTAAAAATCAGAAATTAGATGTGGATAGTGCAGGGATTCTCCAACTAATAAAGAATATTCAGATTGATCCGAAATCAAGTGCTCAGTTGAGAAACGTACGTCCCTTACTTGAATCTCAGGCAAATCTTTTTTGCGATGACATTCTTCGCCTGTTGGTTTATAAGGACTCAATTCCACGAAACGTATTCATTGAATATCTGCGCACCCTGATTGGATTTCACTTATCACTTTACACACAAAAAGCAATTTATCTGCTACCCAAAATGGTAAAAGAAGGGACAAGAAATGTGGAAGATGATTTTTCTGTTATTGCAGACGTAACAGACAATTTTGAAAGTCGGGTTTCTCGCTTTGCTTGCGAAGATATGGAAAGAACGATCAATGGCCTGTACGAATTCTTTAAGGCTTCTTTCGAGATAAATGCTGTTCAAAAACGATACGAGACAACTATGCCAAACGTGGATTCTATTGATCAATGGCTGTCGATTTTGAAGAACAGACCTGATAACTTCGATGTCTATTACGAAAATAAGTTCAATATTATTCTCGATAAATTTAAACCGGAGGAAGACGAGGATAAAAAGAATCTGTTGGATTGTGTAATGTACGAAGGGAATTTTTTCGATAAGTATGTAATGACTTTGCTCAAAGCAAAAGGGGCTTATCAATATCGGTACTATCAGCAGTTTCTTGATGCTATTTCCATGAAAAACACCGATTATGGTTTTTTAGCAGATGGGAGAAGTCGCAAACATCCTCGTAGAGCCGTTATAGGATCTCGATTGCTTGAAACATTAGTTCAAATTTTGGTATTGGAATCGGAGCCGGGTGGTGGCTTTTACTCTCGTTCTTTATCAATTGATGAGTTGATATCGAAACTCCGATCCAGATATGGAATTGTGATAAATGGGCTGAATGAATCAAGATTCGATGATGCGAATTTGGAAACCCATCTTGCATTTAAAGAAAACGTTGATGCATTTAAAACCAAATTACGGCAAATTGGCTTTTACACCGATTTAAGCGATGCCTACATTCTACAAAAAATCAGACCACGTTATAAATTCAAAGCATAATGGAAATATCAGAACTTTACTATCAGTTGCTTCTTTCACTCATAGTTGAAGAATACAAGGAAGAATTTATAAATGCAAAGCCAGGTCATTGCATGAAAATAACTGGTCTTGCCATGCGTGAATTAAAACCATTATGCGCTGAAATTCGGGCATTAGACGGCGATTTGAAAACCTATATTCTTTCTGACGACTTACTTGGAGATGAATTTATTAGTGCTAATAAACTAATCGAATTCAGAAATAATGATTCATTTCCATTACTGATATTAATTCCGTCCAACAGTCGAACCTCTACCGAAGATTCTTATGGAAACGCCACTTTCAAGAATCTTTCTATCGAACACCTTGATACAAAGTTGTTAAGTGTCTTAAAAGCACAAATCCCGGCTGAAATCAAACCAGTTGTAAATGAAATATTTGATTATTTAAGAATCCAGAACCTCAGACAAACTCAATATCTACAATATTTACTATTTCTAAAACAAAATGATTGGAAGAAATCAGCCATAGGCGATGGATTAGCTTCTTTCTCTATCATTCCTGACGATAAAATCGGCAATGAAATTAAGCATATCAGACAAAGATTACTTTATAATCTTAGATGTGTTGATACACTAAGCGACTTCTCAAAACCTATTCCGGACAGAATAAGAGAGTTGCCCATTGAACCAAATTCAATCCAGAATAGTATAACCTTCTTATTAAGGACGGAGAATCAAATCAAAAGTAAAGGAGATATTTGTCAAACAATATTGACGAAATATCCTGATTTAAACTTTAGCAATTGGTCTGTCCCTGACTTTGATACCCCACACGATCTGCATGTTTTTGTCGATAAAATAACCTCGAATGAAATAAGAACACAGGATGGCGACCTGACATTGACCATTCCTCGTGACAAAACAGTAAGGGTAAAAATTAGGATTTCTACTAAACCTGCTCCCAAAGACTTCAAAGAACTAAAATCATTCAGAATAGTCTTAATGGCAATTGATGGTTGGTATCCTGTTTTTGATGTGAAGAAAACCAAGGTTACTGAAAATGCAAGAACTTATCGGGATATCACAATGGAGTTTTCAGAAACAATGGTGGAAGAAGGGTCTTATTTCTTTCGGGTATTTGCTGAAGACGAAAATGGGGGTATATTAAATACTCAGGACATTTATATTCTTCCTGAGTTTGAAGAATTATGGAATCTACAAAAAGAACAGAATCCAGAGCTTTCGCATGAAGACTTTGAGATTGCAAATCTCGCCAAAAGATCAAATGACTCAGAGGACTTCTATATAAATTTCGGGGAACTCTCAGGTGAAGAAGTCGAACCGCACAGAAAAGACAAACTGGATAATGTATTGCAGGCTTATTTCAGATTTCGTATAGAGCAGCTTCGAAACAACAATGAATTGTCCATACCATCGCCGATTGATTATACCGCTGTTTGGCTCAAGGGTACTGATTTGGGACTGGCGAACACGTTTCATATCAAATATGCTACAAATCACAATTATCAGATTAATATCTCAAACAAGCTCCGTAAACTTCAGGTTTGTTTTCTTAAACACGCTGATGCTATTGGAAATATAGATGTGAGATTAAGTAGTAATCCTACTGACAATGACTTTCAATCATTGAGATTCAATAAATTCAATGATGAAGAACTTATTGATAAAAATTTAATTTCGCTCCGAAAAGAATTGTTCGATTTAATAGCCCAATCTGCCCCGGATAATTCAGGCGTGGTTGAGACATTTGATATTTTTAATCACATTGAACTGATTCGGAAATACATTTGTGAGTACGAAAAATGGACAAAATCTCTAATGAAAGCCGTCGATGGGGATGAACTACAAACGCCGGATTTTCATAGAACATTATCCAATCTACAAAATCTTGAGATAATTTCTGTAAAAACAGAAATGCCGGATGGTCAGACTGTATATTTGAAATTAGTTTCACCGCTTCACCCTTTACGATTGGCATGGTTTGTCAATCTTTTTGACCTTTATTCCAGTTGGGAAGAGGAAACAAGAACAACCTTTCCTCAATACAAAGCAGTTTGGTACAAAAACCTTGAAAATCTGTTTTTAGGTGATTTAATTCCTGAAATTGCTTTACCTGTCTTGACGGATTCAAATGTATCTGAGTACTTTCAGTATGTGGGAGAACTATCCTTTGGATGGGGACTTTACACAAAGCCACTTCAAAAAAGTAATGAAGCGTTTTCATCAATATCCCGACAAATAAAAATCTATTTGTCTTCATTGCTCAATATAGCGAACGAATATCGCATTGATACCGATGTAAATCAAACATTAGTTGGTCGGCATATTCAGAATTACCTTTCTCAGCACCCCTATATCAACAAATTAGTTGTCAATTTATTTAATGCCGGTGATGCTTTCGTTTTTGCAAACGCTCTGGTTGATATTGAACGATTATCCGAATTCAAATCCATAAAGTATGAAGTTCGATTATTTGCTGATGATAAAATTATTGTGCCTGGAGAAGCATTTCGCAATTTAATAAATCCAGAAAGCAATATATCTGAAGATGCAGAAGCATTTTCGCAGGCTTCTGGAAATCGGTTATTTCCTAAATTGCGTTTTTCAATTAATAGTGTAGCGGATTTTATTCGAAACCCGAACGATTTTTATTCGCATATCAGTTTCCTGATTAGTCCTTTCCCTGTCAAAACAACATTAGCACGTCCTGATGATAGAAAGCAGTCCTTTTATTTCAATGGACTGATAAATCAAAGTGTTATCAGCGTTGTTCAAAAATCAGACTCAATTGTTTGGAATAAGTATTTTTCCGAAAATCCGGTCGTAAATAGCGTAAATGATTTTTGTAACGTTGGTGTTTCTTTGTTCTCTAATTTTCAGGTTTTTGTTGCAAACTCTTTATCAACAAACAGAGAGCAATCTATTCCTGCTACTAAATTAGAACTGAATGAATCCGATAAAGTTCTATTGTCATTTATCCACGATACCTCTGATTGGGTAATTACATTCGATAAAAATCTTGGTCCTGAAGTCTATGATTTACCCGGAGCTGAAGGCGAAATTCCATTTCTGTTGGATTATGTTCCTGGACAAGAAGTTTCCGGTATTTCTTCATATCTCACAACCCGTCCTACTTCGGAAATTATTGGATTGATTGGTCCTCATTTTGAAGAATTTGGGATTGATCTTAGAAATGATTCACCAAAGCTAAAAATATTGCTTGAAGATATTCGCTCGATAAGCAGCTCGCTGATTATGCAATTCAACTCTACAAATAACAAAGCTTTCGAGGTGTTGGGTATGGCATTTACAAAACTGGTAATAGAGAAAAAGAATATTTTAGAAGATTCATTTTTAATCCCAATCGATCTTCACAAAGAACTTTTTGTTAATCTTCCTAAAGATGATAAGGAAAGAGCTGACATTTTATTAGTGAAGATTAATCCTCAATCACAAGAGATTTGCTTTACGGTGATAGAGGTAAAATGCAGAACAAACATTTCAGATACTGAACGTATTGATATGATTGACAAAATGCAAAATCAGATTGAAAATACAATAGAGGCGCTTAGCTATCATTTTAACCAATCGCTTTCTCCTAATAATGATAGATTAGATCGCGAGTTGAAAAATCTTCAATTAAAATCGTTACTCGAATTTTACATTAATCGTGCAATGAGATATAATCAGTTGTCTCAGGGCGTTTTTGATGCATATATTGATTGTATGGATAACATTCAATATGGATATACCCTTTCATTTAAACGGTTGGGAATTATCTTCGACTTCTCAGCAAATCAGCGCCATAAAAAAGAGGTATTTGACAATGAAACTACGTTCTTCACATTCGGCAAAAATTTGATTAGAGATATACTAGATCCGAATTCTGATTTGAATACAAGGAGGTTAGAACAGATAGTTGATGAAGAACAAATTATATCTTTCTTCGGGCAACCAGTTAGATTACCGATTAAACCCCAACCAGCAAAAGTATCTTCTGTTTCTGAACCAATTCCCGACGGTTATTCCGCTACTCCAGTTGGCGAAACTCCGACAACCAAAGCTAAAAAAACTGATTCCCGTGTTGAAATTGATTGGGAGGAAGATAATATACCAGCAGTTGAAATAATTCCTGAAGAAAGTGATACCTTCGTTTCTCAAAAGCTGGAAAATGAAGAAGTAGAAGTTACCCCAGAAGTAGTTTTTCCTGATATCGACAGTCACGAAACTCCAAACTTCGATATTATTATTGGTAAAACTTCTTCTTCTGAGCAATATGGTGTTCTCGGCAAAGTAGTTGCAAGTGGTAAAGCTATTGCGCTTGATTTGACTGAAACAAATACAATTAGTCTCTTTGGTGTTCAGGGCGGTGGAAAGAGTTATACTATCGGTAGTATTACCGAGATGGTGATCAAGCAGTTCAGTAATATCAATAAGTTACCGGCTCCTTTGGCTGGTGTTATTTTTCATTATAGTGAGAGTATGGATTATGAACCTGAATTTACTTCAATGATTAATCCAAACGATAATCTTTCTGAATTGCAAAAATTGAAAAAGGAATACAACGCCAATCCCTCAAATTTGTCCAATGTAGTCATTCTCACACCAAGGGCAAAAGTAACTGAAAGACGCGAGCAGTTCCCTTCAATTGATGTATGCCCAATTAGCTTTAATTCAAACGAACTTAGCGTGCAGGATTGGATGTTTTTGTTGGGTGCAATTGGTAACGATTCGACATACATTCGTCAATTGAAAGCTATCATGAGAAATATACGGGACGACATAAGTTTAGTAGGCTTACGCAACAATGTTGCAGAATCAACTTTATTAAGCAATACGCAGCGTACACTTGCAGAGCAACGGCTGCAATTTGCAGATGAATATATTGATGATAACTCACAAATTCGGGATTTACTTCGCCCAGGAAGATTAATTATTGTTGATTTACGGGATGAGTTTATAGAAAAGGATGAAGCATTGGGATTGTTTGTCGTTATGCTAAATATCTTTTCTGGTGTAAAAACATTCAATTCTATGCCATTCAATAAATTCATCGTTTTTGACGAGGCACACAAATACATGGACAACAAAGATTTGACTAATAGTATTGTTACTGCAATACGCGAGATGCGACATAAAGGTGTATCCATTATGATTGCAAGTCAGGATCCTTTAAGCTTGCCAAACGAAATTATTGAACTAAGTTCTATAGTACTGTTGCACAAATTCAATAGCCCTCAGTGGGTAAAACATATTCAGAAATCAATCACACAGCTTACACATTTAACCCCACTTGAATTGTCTTCTTTATCTCCTGGAGAAGGTTATCTATGGGCAACAAAATCAACCGATAAAGGGATCATGAACAGGCCTATAAAAATATCAACACGTCCTCGTGTAACAAAACATGGTGGCGAAACTAAGAAAGCTATTTAATGATGAAAGTGTTTTCAATTTCAGAAAAGGGCAAAAGAGAAAACAACGAAGATTTTATTTTGAGCAGCCAGGTTTCTTCTGATTGTTCATTATTTCTTGTTGCAGACGGTATGGGAGGGTATTCTTACGGAGAAATTGCTTCTTCTATCGCTTGTTCATCTATATCAGAATACATTCAGTCAAATTTTGAGCAATCAAATAAAAAACAGTTAATTATTGATGCCCTCGATCTTGCTAACCAAAAAATTAAAAAGAAAAGAGAAGAATTTTCTTCAAAAATGGGGACTACTATTGCGGGAACATTGATTGCCGGGAACAATGCACTATGTTTCTGGCTAGGTGATGTTAGACTATATCACTTTCGGAATAATGAAATTATTTTCCAATCTGAAGATCATTCATTAATAAATGAAATGAAAAAAAAAGGGGATGTGACAATTAAAGAAATTGAGCGTTTCGGCAATATTGTAACTAAGTCTCTTTCAGGAACGACCTATGATGAGGAACCTTCAATAATTGAACTATCATTGATCCCCGAAGATATACTCGTGCTTTGTACTGATGGCTTGTGGCAAAAAATTGATGTTCTTTCTGTTATTGATTTGAGCCAAGATGAAATCCAAAACCAAATTTCCGAATATGTTGATCTAATGGATGATAATTATTCATTTTTAAAAATCAGTGTATAAAAAAATCATAGTCTTCTACTTTTCCTCTTTTGAGATTTCAGTTTATACCTTTTATTTCGAGAACCTGATCCATTGTCAAATTGAGTTTTTACCTGTCGCATCAATTCTCTCAATACCAACGACTTTAAAATTCCGGTACTCAGCCCCGTTTGATCCGGTTTGATCCGTTGTCCCAAGTTCTCCCTTTCAGACAAATAAAACTTCGGTCTCTCCTCAAAATCCCCCATTCTTACCGGATGCCTCACTGGTGTTCCGTTCTCATCCGTCACAAAAACCGAATACCCCCGGCCAACCTTTTGGATCTCAACATTAAAAAGCCCCAGTGCCTGATCGTACATCTCCCTGGAAGTGATGAACTCCATCCGGTTAAGCTTGGTAAACAAACTTTCAATATTTTGTTTCAGGTTTTTGCTGGAGTCGGAAAACCTGTAATTTAGTTTCTCACGGGATTCATCTTTAGTAAGCTGGTATTTCTGCTCCAGGTCTTTGATTGGAAAAAACGGATGATACCCACCCAGGGAAAACGGCCATACCCGTTCACTTTTTTGCATATTCAGTCAAGGCATTGTAAAAATAGATTATTTTTTTCTCAAAGTATCTCCTAAAAGCTCAAAACGCTGAGCTGTATGTATAATTCTGTCCAGGATGGCATCAGCCGCAGTGGTATTTTTCTTCATCACGTCATACCAGTCAGCTATTGGAAGCTGACTGATCATGATGGTTGATTTGCGTGCATGTCTGTCCTCTATGATTTCCATGAAGTCCAACAGTTGCTGTCCGTCCAGAACTTTCATGCCAAAATCATCCAGAATAAGCAGGTCCGTCTGTGCCATCCTTTCAAAGAATTTGGGCAGGGAAGACTCAATGCGAGCCATCGTGATGTGCTCAAAAAGCTTTTGCATATTGAAGTATGCCACCTTATAACCGGAGAGGCAAGCCTGATAACCCAACGCCGTTCCGAGCCAGCTTTTGCCGGTACCCGAAGCTCCCGTGATAGTTACGGGTACACCTTTTCTTATGTACTCGCAGGTGGCCAGTCTCATGATCCTGTCTCTTTCCACACCTCGTGCAGCATCCAGAATCAAATCCTCGATGTACACCTGATAGCGGAAGCGGGCATCCTTAATGAGCCTTGCATTGCGGTTTTCCTTTCTCTGGTCCTGTTCTGACTGCAATAGCAACTGCAAGCCGTCACTGAAGGACATGGAGTCTGCCTTCCTTGTTTCCTGTAATGAGAGCCAGCATTGTGCCATTCCCGGCATCCTGAGACTCTTCAGTTCATTTGCGATTTCATTCATAACACTTTGTTTTTTTTAAAATTATACATATTACCTGAATTGTTCTTTTCCTCTGATGTTGGCATGATCGGGATGGGCAGGGATACAGTCAATGAATTCTGTCTCATTGATTTCCTCCACTCCCTTGCATTTGCTTTTCACAAGTTGCAGGACGAAGGAATATCGATACCTCTGGTATATAAGGGCTGTCTCGCACGCCTTCCCGAACAGGTTAGGATCTGTGGTCCTCTGCAGGTGCAGCAGACCTTCGCAGCCTTTGTAGAAGGTTTCAGGAGGCACGGTTGCCGTCGCAAACATATATTCGATGACCTGGCCAAGCTCCGCCGTCGCTTTCTTGCCACGTGTGACATAATACTCCGGAGACCGGTCACGGTAAGCCAGCGAGTTGGATGCGAGATGTTCACGTACCAGCGTATAATGCCCGGCGGAGAAATCGCGTTGATGTGTTGCTATGCATTCTCCTTTGCAATACACCTTTACAAGTGTTCGGGTATAAATGACCTTGACTTTTTGTCCGATTAAGGAGTGCGGCACGGAGTAGTAGTGCTTGTCCCTTCCCAGATAGATGCATCCGTTGACACCCACCTTCAACTCGGTATAGGAACGTATCTCAAAGTCGGTGGATGGAAGCGGACGGAGCTCGGGCTTCTCAATGGCCAGGAACTGCTCCTCCCGGGTATAAGGATGCTGCTGCATGCGTTTCTGATTGTGAACCTTCATTTTCCCGGTTACGGCCCTGTTCAATTCTTCCAGAGAATAGAAACGTTCATTGCGCAAAGGAGCATAGACCCGCTGATAGACAAGTTTCACATGATCCTCGACAAGACTTTTATCTTTTGGGTGTATCGGACGGGCCGGCAAGACAACGCAGCCATAATGGTTCGCAAGATCCTCCATAACGCGGTTGATCTCCGGCTCATAGGGATCGGTCTTGATCACGGCTGACTTCAGGTTGTCGGGAACAATTATTTTTGGAGCTCCTCCTATTGACTTGAAACAGCTTGCAATGGAATACACCAGATCCTCGCTTCTTTGAGAGGGGACACCGAGGGCGTACCCATAATCCGTTGCGGGCATGCAAGCGACAAACATCTGAACCGTGATGATTTCTCCCGTCTCCATGTCGGTATACTCCATCGTGTCTCCGGCAAAATCTATGAAGATCTTCTCTCCACCAACAAAGGTGTCCTTCAAAACGGTCGATGGCCTCTGTTTATTGGCCAGGTTGTTCTGCCTGCAGTGGAAGCGGAACTGGGTAAGTCCGTATCCGTCGGGATTCTCCGCCTTGTATTCCTCCCACAGGAGTTTGAGGGTTACGTGTTTGCGTCCCTTTTCCTTGGTCAGGTAGGGCAGTTTCTCCTTGAAGAGTTCAAAACGTTCATCCGTGTAGGCCGGGCTTCCGCCGGTCATGCGGTGTTCCAACACGGGGTCGTCAAGCTTGAGAAGCCCGCTGATGTTCAGACTGTCGGATTTTGCCCGTTTGACGTACCGGTTCACCGTTTCCTTGTTCATTTCCAATTGGGTCGCTATCTCACGGTTGGAGACCCCATCCTGATGCAACCGGAGCATTTGTTTGATCTTGTTCATTTCTTTTGTTTTTCCTGCCATGACATGATTCTGCTTTTAGGTACTGTTACACGGCACAAAGTAAGCCGGACAAAAGTGAACGGAAATGCTCCGATTCTAAAAAGTCGGAATAAGTGAACGGATATGCTCCGTTTTGCTTTCTCATTCAGTTCCTTACCAGGACAATTTGGGTGGCAATGTTCCGTTTTTTGTCTGTTTTTGCCCTCCCGGATTTGTCTGGGTGGAAATGCTCCGTTTTTTTGTCTGTTTTTGCCCGTTTTTGCAGGAAATGAACGGATATGCTCCGTTTTTTAGGCCGTTTTTAGGCCAAAAAGAAGGCTATTGAACTCCGTCTTATTGGGTGGGTATGCTCCGTTTTTTCCA
>Ga0172382_10009532_pt1 | contig 13227 bp, 11 predicted proteins | sample Leawel138RmetaG_FD_122245 | JGI IMG/M metagenome (GOLD analysis project Ga0172382, IMG submission 122245) | Leachate microbial communities from a municipal landfill in Southern Ontario, Canada - Leachate well 138R metaG | ecosystem: Engineered > Solid waste > Landfill > Unclassified | place...
AAGCGTCACAAGAAAATTCTGAAACTCGCCAAAGGTTACTACGGTGCGCGTTCGCGTGTATTCCGGGTTGCCAAGCAGGCGGTCATCAAGGCAGGTCAGTACGCCTATCGTGACCGCAAGCAGCGCAAGCGTCAGTTCCGTGCTCTGTGGATCGCCCGTATCAACGCCGGTGCTCGTCAGAATGGCATGTCCTACAGCCGTCTGATCGCTGGTCTGAAAAAGTCGTCCATTGAAATCGACCGTAAGGTTCTGGCCGATCTGGCCGTGAACGAAAAAGCGGCGTTTACTGCGATTGTCGAAAAAGCAAAGGCTAGCCTGGCTTAAGCCCTCGTTACGACAATCACCGGCGTTCGCGCCGGTTGGCAACGTCATTAATAGGGGAAGAGCCTCATCGCTCTTCCCCTATTTTTGTTTCTGGAGTGTTAAATGGAAAACCTAGACGCGCTGGTCTCCCAGGCCCTGGAAGCTGTGCAGCAAGCGGCCGATGTCAATGCGCTGGAGCAGCTTCGCGTCCAGTATCTTGGCAAGAAAGGCGAACTTACCCAGGTGATGAAGACCCTGGGCAACATGCCTGCCGAAGAACGCCCCAAGGTCGGGGCCATGGTCAATGAAGCCAAGGAGCAGGTACAGACCGCGCTCAATGCGCGCAAGAGCGCGATGGAAGCGGCGGCGCTGAATGCCAAGCTGGCTGCCGAGCGGGTGGACGTCACCCTGCCTGGCCGTGGCCAGGTGAGCGGCGGCCTGCACCCGGTCACCCGTACCATGGAACGGATCGAAGAATTCTTTTCCCGCATCGGCTACGCCGTGGCGGAAGGCCCTGAAGTCGAGGATGACTATCACAACTTCGAGGCGCTCAATATTCCCGGCCATCACCCGGCGCGGGCGATGCACGACACCTTCTATTTCAATGCCCACACGCTGCTGCGCACCCACACCTCGCCGGTGCAGGTGCGGACCATGGAAAGCCAGGAGCCGCCGATCCGGATCGTCTGTCCCGGTCGCGTGTACCGCTGCGATTCGGACCTGACCCATTCGCCGATGTTCCACCAGGTCGAAGGCCTGCTGGTCGATCGCGAGGTCAGCTTTGCCGACCTGCGGGGCACCATTGCCGAGTTCCTGCAGGTGTTCTTCGAGAAGGATCTGAAGGTGCGTTTCCGTCCGTCATTCTTCCCCTTCACCGAGCCGTCCGCCGAGGTCGATATCCAGTGCGTGATGTGCAGTGGCTGTGGTTGCCGGGTCTGCAAACAGACCGGCTGGCTGGAGGTCATGGGCTGCGGCATGGTGCACCCTAACGTATTCCGCAGTTCGGGCATCGACCCGGAGAAATACCAGGGCTTTGCCTTCGGCATGGGCGTGGAGCGCCTGGCCATGTTGCGCTACGGCGTCAATGACCTGCGCCTGTTCTTCGACAATGACCTGCGCTTCCTCGCGCAATTTCGCTGAACGCCGCAACCGCAACCCTTTGATAGCAGGAAGAGAACATGAAATTCAGTGAACAGTGGCTGCGCAGCTGGGTGAATCCCGAGGTTTCCCGTGATGACCTGGTGGCGCGCCTGTCCATGACCGGGCTCGAGGTGGATAGCGTAACCCCCGCTGCCGGTGAGTTCAGCGGCGTGGTGGTTGGCGAGATCGTCAGTGCCGAGCAGCACCCCGACGCCGACAAGCTGCGCGTGTGCCGTGTCAGCAACGGTAGCGAGGAGTTCCAGGTGGTCTGCGGGGCGCCCAACGCCCGGCCGGGTATCAAGGTGCCGTTCGCCATGGTGGGTGCCGTGCTCGGTGAGGACTTCAAGATCAAGAAGGCCAAGCTGCGCGGTGTCGAGTCCTTCGGCATGCTGTGCTCGGCCTCCGAGCTCGAGCTGTCGGACGATCACGATGGTCTGTTCGAGCTGCCCGCCGATGCGCCCACCGGGCAGAGCCTGCGCGAGTACCTGGGACTGGACGATGCCATCATCGAAGTCGACCTGACGCCCAACCGCGGCGACTGCCTGTCCATCGCTGGTCTGGCCCGTGAAGTCGGTGTCAACTACGCGGCGCCGGTCAGCCGTCCGGTGATCGAGCCGGTTGCTGCCAGCCATGATGAGACTCGCCCCGTCGAGCTGCTGGCTCCGGCAGCCTGCGCTCGTTACCTCGGTCGGGTGATCCGCAATGTCGATCTGTCCCGCTCCACGCCGCTGTGGATGGTCGAGCGCCTGCGCCGCAGCGACGTACGCAGCATCGATCCGGTGGTGGATATCACCAACTACGTGATGCTCGAACTGGGTCAGCCCCTGCATGCCTTCGACCTGGCGCAGGTTCGCGGCGGCATTCGTGTGCGCATGGCCGAAGAGGGCGAGAAGCTGGTGCTGCTCGATGGCCAGGAAATCACCCTGCGCAGTGACACCCTGGTAATCGCCGACCACGAGCGTCCGCTGGCCATGGCCGGCATCATGGGTGGCGAGCACAGCGGCATCAGTGAAGGAACCACCGACCTGTTCCTGGAAAGCGCTTTCTTCGACCATATCGCCATTGCCGGCAAGGCGCGCAACTACGGTCTGCACACCGACGCATCGCATCGCTATGAGCGCGGTGTCGACTGGCAACTGCAGCGCGAAGCCATGGAGCGGTTGACCGCGCTGATCCTGGAGATCGTTGGTGGTGAGCCCGGTCCGGTCATCGAAGCCGTCGAGCAGCAGCACCTGCCGCAGCCGGTGACTATCACCCTGCGTAACGAGCGCGTGACCCAGATGCTGGGCCTGGAGATCGCCCCGGCGGACGTTGAGACCTATCTGCATGGCTTGCAGCTGGAAGTGACAGCCAGCGGCGAAGGTGAGTGGCAGGTGTCGGTACCCAGCCACCGCTTCGATATCACCCTGGAAATCGACCTGATCGAAGAGCTGGCCCGGCTGTATGGCTACAACCGCTTGCCGGTCAGTGCGCCCAAGGCGTCCCTGAGTCTCACGGCGAAGCCGGAAACCCGGGGCGAGTTGCCGATCCTGCGTCGTCTGCTGGTCGCCCGCGGCTACCAGGAAGCCATCACCTACAGCTTCGTCGAGCCGGGGTTGAACAAGCTGTTCGACCCGCAAGCGGAGCCGTTGGCACTGGCCAACCCCATTTCCAGCGACATGGCGGTCATGCGTACCTCCCTGTGGCCGGGGCTGAGCAAGGCGGTACAGCACAACCAGAACCGCCAGCAGGCACGCGTACGCCTGTTCGAGAGCGGTCTGCGCTTCGTGCCGCAAGCCGGTGGCGAACTGCTGCAGGAACCGATGCTGTCGGGTATCGCCTGCGGTACCCGTCTGCCCGAGGGTTGGGCGAACGGCAGCGACAAGCTGGACTTCCATGACGTCAAGGGCGATGTCGAGGCGGTATTGGGGCAGGGAGGAGCACTGGAAGCCTTCCGTTTCGAGCCTGCCGAGCATCCGGCACTGCACCCGGGGCAGGCTGCGCGCATCGTCCGTGATGGCGAGCAGGTAGGTTGGCTCGGCGCACTGCATCCGCAACTGGTCGACCAACTGGACCTGCATGGCCCGGTATTCGTCTTCGAGCTGCGTCTGGATGGCATTATCGAAGGGCGTCTGCCGCAATTCTCTGAACTCTCCCGCTTCCCGGAAGTCAGACGGGATATCGCAGTGCTGGTGAGCAAGACGGTAGTGGCCGGCGATCTGCTTACGGATATCCGTGAACAGGCTGGAGCGTTCCTCAAGAACCTCAGGTTGTTTGACGTATATGAAGGAAAAGGTATTGATCCTGAAAGCAAAAGCCTGGCAATTGGCTTGACCTTGCAACATTCATCGCGCACTCTTACTGATGATGAAGTGAATGCAGTGATGGACAAGGTGCTCGGCTCATTGGAGCAAAGGTTCAACGCCACGTTAAGGAAATAGGAAGTTGCGCATGGGGGCTCTGACAAAAGCAGAAATGGCGGAACACCTCTACGAGGAACTTGGCTTCAACAAGCGTGAAGCCAAGGAACTGGTGGAACTGTTTTTCGAGGAGATCCGCAACGCGCTTGAGAACAACGAGCAGGTCAAGTTGTCCGGCTTCGGCAACTTCGACCTGCGCGACAAGCGCCAGCGCCCCGGCCGCAATCCGAAGACCGGCGAAGAAATCCCCATTACGGCCCGGCGCGTGGTTACCTTCCGCCCCGGTCAGAAACTCAAGGCCCGAGTAGAAGCCTATGCTGGAACCCAGCCATAACAATGAACTGCCGGCGATCCCGGGAAAACGCTACTTCACCATCGGCGAGGTAAGCGAGCTATGTGCGGTCAAACCGCACGTGCTGCGCTACTGGGAACAGGAATTCCCACAGCTGTCCCCGGTCAAGCGTCGCGGCAATCGCCGTTACTACCAACGTCAGGACGTACTGATGATCCGTCAGATCCGTTCCCTGCTGTACGATCAGGGCTTCACCATCGGCGGTGCTCGCCAGCGTTTGTCCGGTGATGAGGCGAAAGATGATGGCAGCCACTATAAACAGTTGATTCGTCAGACCATTGCCGAGCTGGAGGAAGTCCTTCAGGTACTCAAGGCGAATTGATTGAAATATGAAAAAAACCTTTCGCATTTCAGTTAGTTAATGTATAGTTCGTCCCGCTTTGGCAGCAATTGCAAAGCATCAGTCGGGGCGTAGCGCAGCCTGGTAGCGCACTTGCATGGGGTGCAAGGGGTCGAGTGTTCGAATCACTCCGTCCCGACCAAATCGATCAATGACATAGCCGCTTTCGAGCGGCTTTGTTGTTTCTACCCTGGTGACCTTTCAAGTGACTCGGGCTTTTCTGGTTTATCCATTCCTCCTTGCTCCTCATCAAGTCGCTATCGCACCTTTCCCACTACCATGAAACTGCCGTTGTACTGGTGTTTTCGGTCATGCTGTGACCTGTGCCGGAGAGTTTCAAGAATGAAGTACATCCGTACTATCTACGTATTGTTGTTCGTTGGCCTGATGCTACTTTGGCTGCTGACAGGCAATCTGTTCCAGACGCCGCTGCAGTTCTTTCCATTCCGCTCCGCGATGATCAACTTCACCGGCGTCCTGGCCATGGGGGCCATGAGTGTGGGCATGATGCTGGCGTTGCGTCCGTTCCGGATGGAGCCCTTTCTCGGCGGGCTGGACAAGAGCTACCGGCTGCACAAGTGGTTGGGGGTGACGGCGCTGGTGATCTCCATCATCCACTGGCTGTGGGTCGAGGTGCCGAGATGGCTGGTTGGTTGGGGCATGCTGGTCAAGCCACCCAAGGGGCCCAAGCCGCCCCAGTCCTGGCTGGTGGAGTGGTTCAACCTGCAGCATGGGTTTGCCGAGCAGGTAGGAGAGTGGGCCTTCTATGCGGCGGTGGTGCTGACTCTGCTGGCGCTGATCAGGTATTTCCCCTATCGCTATTTCTTCCGGACTCACCGCCTGCTGGCCCTGGTTTACCTGGTCCTGGTCTATCACTCTATCGTGCTGATGAAGCCGGCCCAGTGGCCGACTGCCCTGGGCATGGTAATGGCGCTGTTGATGCTGGGCGGAAGCATCGCTGCGGTGGTTTCCCTGGTGGGAGGTATCGGTCGTCGGATGCGGGCGGTGGGGGTAGTGGATGCACTGGAGTATTTCAGGGACAATCATGTGCTTCAGGTGGTCATTCAACTGCGCGATCGCTGGATGCCGCATCGGGCCGGGCAATTTGCCTTCGTTACCTTCGACGAGAAGGAGGGTGCCCATCCCTTTACCCTGTCTTCATGCTGGGATCATCGTGGCAAGCTGTGTTTCCATATCAAGGAGCTGGGCGATTACACCCGCACCCTGCCAGAAGTGCTGAGAGTCGGTCAGATGGCTATCGTAGAGGGCCCCTATGGCTGTTTCGATTTCAGCGGACCGCAGCAGCGGCAGATCTGGATTGGTGGCGGCATAGGTATCACCCCTTTCATGGCTCGCCTGCAGGCGCTGGCGGTGCAGACAGATGGTCGTGAGATCGACCTCTGGTACAGTACCGCCGAACCTGATCCTGGTTTCATTGAGCGGCTCACACGTCTGGCCGAAGAGGCCGGGATCCGGCTGCATGTGGTCTTCAGTGAACGTGATGGTCGCCTCTCGGCGGATCGGTTGTGCGAAGCGGTGCCGCAATGGAAGGAAGCTTCAATCTGGTTCTGTGGTCCCGGCGGTTTCGGCAAAGCGCTGCGTGAGGGGCTGACCGAGCGCGGTCTGGCCCCGGCCAACTTCCATCAGGAATTGTTCGATATGCGCTAGACCTGCCGGGTAATCGGAACTCGGTAGGCGAAGCGCTGATCGTTTGTCCAGGCGGGGCGGGTCGGTATCAGACCAGCTCCGCCCACAGATCATACTCATCAGCCGCCGTCACCCGCACATTGAGGATATCCCCTGGGTTCAACGGCTCCTCGGTGTCGATATAGACATTGCCATCGATCTCCGGCGCATCGGCCATGGAGCGGGCGATGGGGCCTTCCTCGTCGACTTCATCGATAACCACCTGGATGGTCTTGCCGATCTTCAGCTGCAGGCGGGCGGCGGAGATGGCCTGTTGATGGGCCATGAAGCGTTCCCAGCGTTCCTGCTTGATATCGTCCGGTACCGCTTCCAGACCCAGCTTTTCGGCCGGGGCACCTTCTACCGGTGAGTACTGGAAGCAGCCGACGCGGTCGAGCTGGGCCTCGGTGAGCCAGTCGAGCAGGTACTGGAAGTCCTCTTCGGTCTCGCCGGGGAAGCCGACGATGAAGGTCGAACGAATGGTCAGTTCCGGACAGATCTCCCGCCATGCCTTGATTCGTGCCAGGGTCTTGTCTTCGAAGGCCGGGCGCTTCATCGCCTTGAGCACCTTCGGGCTGGCATGCTGGAAGGGGATATCCAGGTAGGGCAGGATCTTGCCCTCGGCCATCAGTGGGATCAGTTCATCGACGTGTGGGTAGGGGTAGACGTAGTGCAGGCGTACCCAGACCCCTAGTTCGCTGAGGGCTTCGCACAGTTCGGTCATGCGCGACTTCACCGGGCGTCCATTCCAGAAGCCGGTGCGGTACTTGATATCCACGCCGTAGGCGCTGGTGTCCTGGGAGATGACCAGCAGCTCCTTGACGCCAGACTTGACCAGGCGTTCGGCTTCGCTGAGCACGTCGCCCACCGGACGGCTGACCAGCTTGCCGCGCATGGAGGGGATGATGCAGAAGCTGCAGCTGTGGTTGCAGCCTTCGGATATCTTCAGGTAGGCGTAATGGCGCGGGGTCAGCTTGATGCCCTGGGGTGGCACCAGATCGATCAGTGGGTTGTGATCGGCCTTGGGCGGGACCACTTCGTGCACGGCGTTGACCACCTGTTCGTACTGCTGAGGTCCGGTGACGGCCAGTACGCTGGGGTGGACATCACGGATGGCGCCTTCCTCTACACCCATGCAGCCGGTGACGATGACCCGGCCATTTTCGGCAATCGCCTCGCCAATGGCATCCAGCGATTCGGCCTTGGCCGAGTCGATGAAGCCACAGGTGTTGACCACCACCACGTCGGCGCCCTCATAGCTGGATACCACCTCGTAACCTTCGGTACGCAGCTGGGTGAGAATGCGCTCGGAATCAACGAGCGCTTTGGGGCACCCGAGCGAGATGAATCCTACACTGGGATTGCTCTTCTTGGTGGGGGTTGCGGTTTCAGTCATCAGGGGCCACGTGTGTCGGAAAAAACGTGGCGTATTCTAGCCGGCGACCCTGCGCTGCGCCATAGCTGCGGCGAGCCGCCGGTCATTCATTTTCCTGCCGGGCCTGCTTACAGACGGACGGCCTCGCGAAAGCCGCCCCAGAACATGCGTTTGCCATCGAAGGGCATATTCTCCGGGTCGGATTTGAGACGTGGATCCGCCATCACCTGGGCGAGGATGCGATCCCTATCTTCTTTTCCGGCGTAGACGATCCATGAGAACACCACGATCTCGCCAGGCTGCAATTTGACGCTCAAGGAAAAGGAGGTATGTTCGCCTTCTGGCACGTCGTCTGCGAGACTTTCGACGTATTCGAGAGCGCCGTACTCTTTCCATATTGCTCCTGCCTGTTGCGCGAGTTTCAGATAGTCATCCAGTCTGTCACGGGGGACCGGAACGACAAAGCCATCAATGTAGCTCATGTTGCCTCCTGTTATATAGCAGCTTGTGGGGGAGATGGCATGTCGTCCGAGCATAGTTGATGGTCGGTCTGGTCGAGGACTTTCGCGATGGATGGTCAGGGCTGGATGGCAGTGTCCATTGCGCGCCGGATGAAGTCGGCGGTGACCTCCGGTTGGGTCAATGGCAGCATGTGTCCGCCATCGATCAGCTCCAGTGTCGTGCCAGGGGCTATGTCGGCCAACGCCTGGCCCTGTTCCTGCGGATTCAGGATGCGATCCTGCCGGCCATACAGCACGGCAATCGGTAGGGCCAGTCTGGGGTACTGCTGTTGCATCTGCGGTAGTACCTGTTCCAGTGCGGTCAGGTCGGAAGAGGCAGCAATGAAGTGGCTGGGGCGCAGGCCGAGGAGCCCACCACCGCGCAGGCCGAAATCGGCGGGTGGTTGCTCGGGGCCGAAGACGATGCCCAGTATCTTCTCCCGTTTGCGTATCGACAGCGGGGTTGCCAGGGTCCAGGCCACCAGCTTGCGTAGCCAGGACCAGCGGATGGTCAGCGCGGCAAAGGCGGGGGACACTTCGCCGGGGAGGTGGGTCAGGGGAGCGATCAGGGCCAGCCCACGTGCTTTGTCCGGGTGTCTCAGGGCGGTAGCCAGGGCGACAGCACCACCGAGTGAATGGCCGACGAGCAGGGGCTTTTCGAGCCGCAGGATGTCGATCAGCCCGCCGAGGATATCGGCCTGCACCGCCAGTGACGCGGATGAGCGCGGGTGGCGTACCGAGTAACCGCTGCCAGGGCGGTCGATGGCGATCACATGATAGTCCCTGGCCAATTGCTCAATGACGCTGTAGCCAAAATGCTGGGCGACGCCGCTGAGGCCGTGGACCAGCAGAATGGTCGGTCCCTTGCCCTGTTCGATGTAGTGCAGGCGGTTGCCCATCACGGTGATGAAACGTCCTTCCGGCGGCATGCCGGCCTCGACGCGCTTGGTGATGAACAGGGTGTAGAGGAATAGTCCGGCGGCAATTGCCAGCAGGAGAATCACTATTATGCTGAGCAGATGACTCACGATGAAATCCTTGTGCGTATCGTCGGTATCAGTCGTTGTTGGTCGCCAGGCCCGGTAGCAGACGCCAGTAGTTGACTGGCATCAGGCGTTCCAGCCAGGAGAGTACCCGCGCATCATTGCCCACCACCACGCGAGGCTTGTCGCGCTCGATACCGCGCAGAATGATCTGCGCGGCCCGGACGGGCGGCATGCGCAACAGTCTCTGGGCTCGGGCCAGTTTCTGTTGTTTCTGCTCTTCGCTGGCATCGTCCGGGGAGCGGGCGCTGGTGGCAATCGCGGTGGCCACGCCGCCGGGATGCACCACGGTCACGCCCACCGGGCTGCCCTGCAGCTCCAGACGCAGTGCATTGGAAAAACCGCGTACCGCGAACTTGCTGGCACAGTACGCAGTCTGCCCGGCCGGGGTGATCAGTCCGAACAGGCTGGAAACGTTGACGATGCGAGCGGCAGGGCGCTGTTTCAGCAAGGGCAGGAAGGCGCGACACAGGCACACCACCGCATCGAAGTTGATCGACATCAGCCAGTCGAAGTTGTCGGTCGAGACCTGCTCGAAGTTGCCACCAAGGGCGACACCAGCGTTATTGATCAGCAGATCGACCTGGCCATGCTCGCCCATGACGACCTGGGGCAGGGCGGCGATGGCTTCGCGGTTGGAGACATCCAATGGGTGTTCGCTGACACGCACGCCCTGGACGCGGGCCTCGGCAGCAGTTTGCGCCAGCGCCTGGGCATTCAGATCAGCCAGTGCCAGGTGGCAGCCGCGCTCGGCCAGGGCTAGCGCCAGGGCACGGCCGATTCCGCTGCCTGCACCAGTCAGTACTGCAACACGATCGTTGACTTGCATACGTTGTCATCCTTTTCCGTTGTTCCGTCATTGAAACTGCAGTACACCGTCATCGACGCGTCCGTACTGGATGGTGAGCTTGTCCTGCAGGTAGTTCTGATGCACTTGCCAGGGTCTGCGGTTGCCCTGTTTCGGCAGGATGCCTGCGGCCCGCTGCACATAGCCCGAGGTGAAATTCAGGAAGGGTTCCACGTTGACCGCTGGATCCCGGCGCGGTACGGCGATGCGGTAGCCCTTGCGGTCCATATGGCGCAGCAGGCGACAGGTGTAGTTGGAGGTCAGCTCGGCCTTGAGGGTCCAGGAGGCATTGGTGTAGCCGAAGGTCAGGATCAGGTTGGGAATGTCGCTGAGCATCATGCCTTTGTAGGACATGCACTCACCCAGCACCATCGACTTGTCATCCACGCTGATCTCGACATCGCCCATGGCATTGAGCTTGAGGCCGGTGGCGGTAACGATGATATCGGCCTCCAGCTCCTCTCCTGAGGTCAGGCGGATGCCTTTCTCGGTAAAGGAGTCGATGGTGTCGGTGACTACCGAGGCGCGCCCGGCGCGGATGTCATGGAACAGATCACCGTTGGGGACCGCGCACAGGCGCTGATCCCAGGGTTTGTAGGACGGGGTGAAGTGTTTCATGTCTATTCCCGGGCCGATCTGCGCCCTGGCCATGTGCAGCAGCCGTTCCTTGAACAGCTCGGGCTTGTTGCGGGCGAGCTTGAAGAAGAAGGCGCTGACAAGGATATTCTTCCAGCGCGTCAAGCGGTGGGCGATAGGTAGCGGCAGCCATTTCTGCAGGCGCTGGGCAAGGCCATCTTCCAGTGGTCGGGCCACTACGTAGCTGGGCGAGCGCTGCAGCATGGTCACGTGCGCAGCGGTCTGGGTCATCGCCGGCACTAGGGTCACGGCGGTTGCGCCACTGCCGATCACCACCACGCGCTTGCCGGCGTAGTCCAGATCACTCGGCCAGAACTGCGGGTGAATGATCTGCCCGGTGTACGCCTGTTCGTTGGGGAAGGCCGGGCGGTAGCCCTCATCGTAACTGTAGTAGCCAGCGCAGACCGACAGCAACCTGGCCTGGAACCGCTCTTCGCGCTCGTTACCCAGCTCATCGGTGGCCAGGGCGGTGACGCTCCACAGCGCCTCCCGGCTGGACCAGCTGGCATGGGTGACCCTGCGCTGGAAACGGATGTTGTGGGTGATCCCCGCCTCTTCGGCGATGTCTTCGATATAGCGTTTGATATCCGGGCCGTCAGCGATGGCTTTGCGGTGGGTCCAGGGTTTGTAGCTGTAACTCAGGGTATACATGTCCGAGTCCGAGCGGATGCCGGGATAGCGGAACAGATCCCAGGTGCCGCCGATGGCGTTGCGCCGTTCGAGAATCAGGTAGCGCTTGTCCGGGCACTGATCGGTCAGCGCCCGGGCGGCACCGATCCCGGAGAGGCCCGCCCCTATGATCAGTACATCCAGCGGGCTTGGTTGAAATTGTTCTTGTTGTCTGCTCATGCCGGTATCCCTGCAATTGGCTATACCGACAATCTAGAGTGTCGTGTACGCGCAGACAATTCCGATAGCCAGAATTCACTGCCTGAATACGCTGACTGCCGTGTGAGGTGGCGGTGGGGTAGATTAGTCGTCCTCCGCTATGCGGAGGCGACAGGCTGGATCAACGTTCCTTGATTTCGCGCACGTCACCCTGGGGAATCTGGTTCATGCGGCCGCTTTCGTCCTCGTATTCGATCATGCCGGTGTCTTCATCGATTTCCGGCTTGTCATCCGCTTCGATGATCTGGCCGTCACTGGTACGGATCAGGTGATCATTGGAACAGCCTGCCAGGGCGAACATACCGGTAATGCAGAACGCCGCGATTATCCACTGCTTCATGTCGTAACCCTCTTGTTTGCGTCATGTTTAGAGCAAGTACACAATTTGTGACAGGATTTCGTCAGGCCGGTTCCGCTTGTTTATTGACCGCAAAAAAAAGCCCCGCACGGAGCGGGGCTTTCACTGATTACGGCTAATCAGATTTCGGTCACCGGAATGCTGGCAGCAGCTTTCTGGTAGGACGCGATTTCGTTGAAGTTCATGTAGCGATAGATCTCGCTGGACATGCTGTTGAGATCAGCAGCATAGGTCATGTATTCCTCAACGCTCGGCAGGCGGCCAAGGATGGCTGCAACCGAGGCCAGTTCGGCGGAGGCCAGGAAGACGTCGGCACCATCACCCAGACGGTTCGGGAAGTTCCGTGTGGAGGTGGAGACCGCAGTCGACTTGGCGGCGATGCGTGCCTGGTTACCCATGCACAGCGAGCAGCCGGGCATTTCCATGCGCGCGCCAGCCTTGCCGTAGATGCCGTAGTAACCTTCCTCGGTCAGCATCCACTGATCCATCTTGGTCGGCGGGGCCAGCCACAGACGGGTCGGCAGAGCGTCCTTGTTCTTCTCCAGCAGCTTGCCGGCGGCACGGAAGTGACCGATGTTGGTCATGCAGGAACCGATGAAGACTTCGTCGATCTGGCGGCCAACCACGTCGGACAGCAGACGGGCGTCGTCAGGATCGTTCGGGGCGCACAGGATCGGCTCCTTGATCTCGGCCAGGTCGATCTCGATCACCGCTGCGTACTCGGCGTCGGCATCCGCTTCCATCAGCTCGGGCTTGGCCAGCCAGGCTTCCATGGCCTGGGCACGACGTTCCAGGGTACGCGCATCATCGTAACCTTCGGCGATCATCCAGCGCAGCAGGGTGATGTTGGACTTCAGGTACTCGGCGATGGCGTCTTCCGGCAGCTTGATGGTGCAACCGGCAGCCGAACGCTCGGCGGAGGCGTCGGACAGCTCGAACGCCTGCTCGACGGTCAGGCCGGTGAGACCTTCGATCTCGAGAATGCGGCCGGAGAAGATGTTCTTCTTGCCTTTCTTCTCGACGGTCAGCAGACCTTCCTGGATGGCGTAGTAGGGGATCGCATGAACCAGGTCACGCAGGGTGATGCCCGGCTGCATTTCGCCCTTGAAGCGCACCAGTACCGACTCTGGCATGTCCAGCGGCATGACACCGGTGGCAGCAGCGAAGGCGACCAGGCCGGAACCGGCCGGGAAGGAGATGCCCATCGGGAAGCGGGTGTGCGAGTCGCCACCGGTACCGACGGTGTCGGGCAGCAGCATGCCGTTCAGCCTGCTGTGGATGATGCCGTCACACGTACGCAGCGCAACGCCACCACGGATGTGGATGAAGTCGGGCAGGGTGAGGTGTGTGTTGACGTCCA
>Ga0172382_10009535_pt1 | contig 13224 bp, 14 predicted proteins | sample Leawel138RmetaG_FD_122245 | JGI IMG/M metagenome (GOLD analysis project Ga0172382, IMG submission 122245) | Leachate microbial communities from a municipal landfill in Southern Ontario, Canada - Leachate well 138R metaG | ecosystem: Engineered > Solid waste > Landfill > Unclassified | place...
CACGAGTCTACCGACGGGCCGGTCCTTGTCCACGCGATGGCGGTCCACGACCGGTACGGAGACCCCCTTGGTTCGGTCGCTTTTCTGTACCGCCCACCCGACGACACCCGTCTGAAGTGCCTCTACCACCTTTCCGACCGGGAGTCCCAAGTCTACCGCCACCTCCTGACCGGCCGGACGCTGCGAGCGATCGGTGAGCGCCTCCATATCACGGAGCGCACGGTGAAGGCGCACGTCCACAGCATCTATAAAAAAACTGAAACGGGAAATCGAAGGGGCCGCCGGGCAGCGCGGCTTTTTGAGCCGGGTGGGGCCCGGCTGAACGGTGGGAAGCAGCGGCGGAACCGGGCCACCGGCGGTGGGCCGGTTCCGCCGTAAACGGAACCGGATGGTTCAATATTCAATTTCCGTGTAGTGTAAGTTTGATGAGTGTACAGAAATCACCAAAAGAAGCTGGGTTGGACCGGCGGATTATGGCGTTGATTCCGGAGGGGCTTGGGGAGATTGCGGAAGCGATGCTTCACGATGAGGAGATCAAGGCGCTGCAGGACTACGCAAATGTGGTCAGTATCAGGCGGCTGGGATACAACGATCACGGGCCGGTGCATATGCGGAAGGTGGTGGTGAACGCGCTGAAGTTTGCCCATCTGCTGCAGGGTGCGGGTATTGCGATGAGTCTTGAGGCGGATGGGGTGGGTACCTTTGAGGACAGTATTTTTGTGCTGTTGTCGGCGGGGCTGCTGCACGATGTCGGTATGTCTCTGACGCGGCAGGACCATGAGAACTACAGTGTCGAACTGGCCAAGCCGATTGTGGAGCGGTATCTGGAGCGGTTATATCCGAATGACGTGACGAAGCGGGTTGTGCTGCGGTCGATGGTTCTGGAGGCGATTATCGGCCATATGGCGATGATCCGGGTGTACTCGCTGGAGGCGGGGCTGATTTTGATCGCCGACGGGTGTGACATGGAAAAAGGTCGGGCCCGCATTCCGATGCTGCTGAACGCAGAGGCCCGGGTGGGAGATATCCACAAGTACTCGTCATCGGCGGTGGAGCGGATTACGATCGGCACGGGTGAGGAGCGGGCGATTCGGATTGAGATTGAGATGTCCCAGTCGGTGGGGTTTTTTCAGGTTGAGGAGGTGTTGTTCCCCAAGCTGAACATGAGTCCCGCCAAGCACTACGTTGAACTGTTCGCCGGGGTTATCGGTGAGGAGCCCCGGCGGTACCTGTAGGTTTGGTAGTTCGACTAGAAGCCGGTAATTAAAAGATCCACTGCTGCCACTATGTCGGTTCGTGCATCTGCTGCAGTGGCAACGACTGGCCCGAGGATCCGGGCGAGTATTGCAGCCATTTCAGAAACGACCGCCACGTATCGTTGGCCCGCTATCTCGACGATTGGGTGTATTCGCGTGATTCGGTCGTCTCCGTCACGTATTTTCTGTACCGGAACCACGATCCGCGTCGCCAGAACGTCAAGATGGTCTGACTGAATATCCAGGATATATGGTGTGCGAGACCGGCTCTTCGGATCGATGTTGGTATGAATGTCAAATTGTGCCATCAGTATTCCGTCAAAAGGAACGGTAGTGTTCGCCAAATGTTCCTTCGGACTCGATCCTGCGGTTGTACGCTGCTATCGCGCTCTTGTTTTCCTGATGCCACTGTTCTTGCTCAGCACCGCGAAGATAGTCTCTCAGTGCCGCATCGAGAAAACGAGAAATGGAAATACCCCGACGACGCGCCTCGGTAAGCAGTACTTCATCAATCGTCACGTTTGTCCGTTTTTTTGTGGGTGCCATACACTGAGTATGGCACACGTCAAGTGTGTAAACAACCTCACACGCGTAGTTCAGTCTTGATCGACCAGAAATTTCTCTGCTTCCAGGGCGGCCATGCAGCCGGTTCCGGCGGCGGTGACGGCCTGGCGGAAGGTCTTGTCCTGGACGTCTCCGGCGGCAAAGACACCCGGTACGTTTGTGGCGGTGGATTTTCCGGTGGTAACTATGTATCCGGTCTCATCCATCTCCACCTGGTTGTTGAGGAAATCGGTGTTAGGCGTGTGGCCGACGGCGTAGAAGAGGCCGCCGGCTTCCAGGGTCTGCTCTTCTCCGGTTTTGTTGTTTCGCACTTTTACGTGGGTGAGGAGTTTTCCGTCACCAATCACCTCGGTGGCGTTGTGGTTCCACATGATCTCAATCTTTTTGTTGTCAAAGACGCGTTTCTGCATGGCCGCAGACGCTCTGAAGACGTCGCGTCGGACGAGCATGGTGACTTTGCTGCCGAACTTTGCCAGATAACTGGCCTCTTCACAGGCGGAGTCGCCGCCGCCGATGACTACCAGGGGTTTGTCCCGGAATATGGGCAGGGCGCCGTCGCAGACGGCGCAGGCGCTCATGCCGCGCTGCCAGTACTGCTCTTCACCGGGCAGGCCCAGGCGTCGTGCGGTGGCTCCGGTGGCGATGATAAGCGTCTCGGCAAGGACTTCGGTTTTACCTGAGGTTACTTTGAAGGGGCGGCTGGAGAGGTCTACTGCGTCTACGGTGGCAGTTTTTATCCGTGTTCCGTATCGGATGCTCTGTTTGCGCATTTCGTCCATGAGGACGGGGCCGGAGATGCCTTCCGGGAAGCCTGGGTAGTTTTCAACCTCTGTGGTAGTGGTCAGCTGGCCGCCTGCGGCTACGCCGCCGGCCATGAAGCCTTCAAACATGAGGGGGTTCAGGTCGGCTCGGGCGGCGTATACGGCGGCGGTATGTCCCGCCGGTCCCGATCCGATGATTATTACTTTCTCTACATCTTGTGCCATTCGTGTTGCTCCTGTAGGTCTTGATGGATTTCATATATAGTATATATATAATGGTGTGGGCCGCCAACCCCGGAATTACACGGACGTGGTGTTGTGGGCGTGGCTTTGCAGGCTTCGCGTTGTAAGCGTCGCGTTGTGAATGGGGTGAATTGACAGCACCACCGATCCCGACTACGATAGTCAAACTCACACCACCAAAGGAATTCACATGGTAGATACACGCGTACAGTATATGGGGATTGAGCTGAAAAACCCGTTTGTTGTTTCCAGCTCCAGCCTCACCGATTCGGCGGCAAAAGTAAAAAAATGTGAGGACCACGGCGCAGGAGCGGTTGTCCTGAAGTCTCTCTTTGAAGAAGAGATTCAGGCTGAAATTGACTCAAGCATGGAGGGGGCCGAACATACTGAGGCAATTGACTACATTCGGGAGATTCAGACCGGTGCCGGGTTGAAGCGGTACACCACCCTGATTCGGGATGCCAAAAAGGCGGTATCCATACCGGTTATTGCAAGTGTCAACGCGGTGACCCACAACTGGTGGGAAAAACACGTTCCGTCCCTGGCAGAGGCCGGCGCGGATGCGATTGAACTCAACATTTCGCTGATGCCCTACGACTACAAGGACAGTGAAGCTGCAGTCCGCGATTTCTATGTCAAGACGGTGGAAACGGTCTGTAAGAGCATCGACATTCCGGTGACGGTTAAAATCGGCTACCACTTCACCGCCATTCCTGCGGTTGTAGACGCTCTCATCTGGGCGGGGGCCAAAGGGGTGGTTCTTTTCAACCGGTTTTACCAGCTTGACATCGACATCAACAACCTTCAGTTGAAAAGCGGCTCTCCTATGAGCACTCCCGGTGATCTGGCGCTGCCGTTGCGGTGGATTACGATGCTCTACGGAAAGACGGAGGCCGAACTGGCCGCCTCAAGTGGTATTCACAAGGGAACCGACGCGGTAAAGGCCCTTCTGGCAGGTGCCCAGGTGGCGTATGTCTGCTCTACCCTGTACAAAAACGGGTATGAACACCTGAAGACGATGCAGACTGAACTGGAGGAGTGGATGGCGAAACAGAACTTTGAATCGATACCATCATTCCGCGGCAGGTTGAGTCAGAAACGCAGCGACAAACCGGAGACCTTTGAACGTCTGCAGTATATCCAGGCGCTGGTGGGCCAGTCCTAAGCGGCCGGCAGTCCTAAGCGGCCGGCAGTCCTAAGCGGCCGGTTGGCGAACGTCATCAGACGAGGCCGGCAAAACCTCCGAAGGCCAGAGCAAGCAGCCCTGCGGTGACCAGAGAAATCGGTGCTCCTCTCATTCCTTTGGGAATATCCAGGAGGGCCATCTTTTCCCGAATACCCGCAAAGATGTACAGGGCAAGGAGGAAGCCGACGCTGCTGCCGATGGCAAAAACGACGCCCTGGGCCATGGTGTACTCCCGACCAACAACGAGTATAGCCACACCAAGAATTGCACAGTTAGTCGTAATCAGAGGCAAAAACACCCCCAGAGCCTGATACAACGCCGGACTTACCTTCTTCAGAACTATCTCGACCAGCTGTACCAGAGACGCAATGACGAGGATGAACGCCACTGTCTGCAGAAAGGTCAGTCCCAACGGGACCAGAATCAGGTTCTGAATGAGATGGGTGGCAATTGTGGCCATGGTCATGACAAAAATGACGGCCATCCCCATACCGACGGCGGTAGACAGGCGACCACTGACGCCCAAAAACGGACAGATACCGAGAAACTGGGACAGTACTATGTTGTTTACCAGTACGGCACTGATAATGATGATCAGGTATTCCATAAAAGCACTCCTTCCGGGCGTTATGCGCCGGACCCCGCTTTAACGGTGACTTCGTGCTGCCGGGCCGCCCGTTGTAACGCTGCCTGTTCAGCCCGCTCTCTGAGGGAGTTCACCACCGCAATCAGAAATCCCAACGCGATAAATGCGCCGGGCGGCATGATAAAAATCAGAATGGGATTCTCCGCCAGAAATGGAAGAGGTGCGCCGAAGATTGCCCCTGCCCCAAGGATTTCCCGCACGCTGCCAAGCAAGGTCAGGGCAAAGGCAAAGCCCAACCCCATACCGAGTCCGTCTACTACCGAGGCCAGGACACGGTTCTTACTGGCAAACGCCTCGGCCCGGCCGAGGATGATGCAGTTCACCACGATAAGGGGGATAAACAGACCAAGCTGGGCGTGCAGGGCCGGTACATACGCCGCCATCACCAGGTCAATTATCGTCACGAAGCTGGCAATGATGACGATAAACGCCGGGATCCGAACTTTGTCGGGTATCAGGTCTTTGACGAGAGCCACGACGACATTACTTCCGATTAGGACTGCCGTTGTTGCGAGGCCCATTCCAAGACCGTTAATAGCGCTGGAGGTGACCCCCAGGGTAGGACACATGCCAAGGAGCAGTACAAAAACTGGGTTCTCCCTGATAAATCCCTTAAGAAACTCCTTTTTAAGGCTTATGTCGCTCATAGTTGTTCTCCTGCGGGTTCAACGGCTGGGGCGGCTTCGACGGCGGCCCAGGCGCGGTTTATGGCGTCACAGAACGCCCGGGAGGTGATGGTTGCAGCCGTTATGGCATCCACATCTCCACCGTCTTTGGCCACGGCCAGACCACCGACGACGTTCATACCGTTAAACTGGTCCTGAAATGCCCGGTCGGTCATTTTTGCTCCGAGTCCCGGTGTTTCGGTATGCGAGAGAACGGCCGTTCCGGTGATCTCACCGTTTGCGGAAAACCCGACCATGATCGTAACCGGGCCGCCGTAGCCGTCGTTACTGTAACTGCGTACCGCCGTTCCCACCGTTACGTCGCCCTGCCGGGCCGGGTATATCTCCACATTTTTGAACCCCTCGACGGTAATTGCCTCATCGGTCGGTGCATTGTCGAACGGTTCGGGCACAACCGACGTGACGGCGTCGATCTGCCGTTGCCGTGCCTGCTCGTCCAGAATCGGTTTGGTGACGCTGTAGGTTCCGGCGAGGGCGGCCGCCGAAATCAGCGCAATGAGGGTCAATACGATGAACATGTTCGGTAACGTCGATTCAAGCCGCTTCATCATGCGCCCCCTTTCGATGGAGCCGTCTTGCCGTAGCCAAACTTGCGCGGTTTAATATGGCGGTCAATCACCGGCACAAAAGCGTTCATGATCAGTATTGAGTAACTCACCCCTTCGGGAAAACCGCCGAAGAGCCGAATAACGCCTGCCAGGATACCGGCGGCGCCGGCAAAGACGATCTGTCCCAGAATAGACATCGGAGAGGTCGTCATATCAGTCACCATAAACCACGCACCCAACATGGCACCGCCGGCCAGAATGTGGTACAGGGGGTCGATATACGTTGTCGGGTCAATCAGCCAGGCAACACCGGTTACCACAGCCAGTCCGGCCAGGTAAACAAAGGGAACCATCCAGGGGATAAAACCTCTCCAGATGAGGAAGAGACCGCCAATGAGTACCGCCAGTGCGCTGACCTCCCCGATACAGCCCCCCACATTTCCGATAAAGAGACTGCCATAGGAGGGGAGCTGATCTGCTATTGCAGCCAGGCCACCGCCGGCCGCCTCTTTGATCAACCCCAACGGCGTTGCCGCGGTTACCGCGTCCAGGTTCCAGGCGGCAAATCCGTGTGCACCGGGTACCGGCCAGGTGGTCATATCTACCGGAAAACTCACCAACATAAAAGCCCGGCCGACCAGGGCGGGGTTGAAGGGGTTGTTCCCAATACCGCCGAAGGCCATTTTGGCGACACCAATGGCGATAACCGCGCCGACAACGATCTGCCAGAGGGGAATACCCGCCGGGACGTTGAACGCCAGAAGCATTCCCGTCACAACGGCCGATCCGTCGGTAATTGTGGTTGTCTCTCGATGAAAGAGATACCGTACAATCAGATGCTCTACTACCACACTTGAGCCGACTGCAACCAGCGTTACCGCCAGCGCCCGAAGCCCGTAGAAATAAACGCCCACCAGCGTGGTCGGCACCAGTGCCAGAACAACCGACCACATGATCCGGGCAACCGACACATCACTCCGCTCATGGGGCGGCAGGGCGACTATCAGCCCGTCCCGTGCTGCTTGTGTACTCATAGTTCCTCGCTTACTTTCCCGCCCGGACAGTTGCCCGGGAGCGCTGCAGGGCGCCTACCGTTGTTTTTCCAAGTCGAATCCAGTCGAGAATGGGACGGTTCGACGGACAGGTGAAGTTGCAGCTGCCGCATTCGATACAGTCCATAACCCCTTCCCGTTCCGCATCTTCCCATAGTTCCGCCTGGACCAGTTTTTCCAGAAGATACGGTTCCAGCCCCATCGGGCACGCCCCGACACACCGGGTGCAGCGGATGCAGTTCTGTACGGTCAGACGACGCGCCTCTGCGGCATCGATAAAGATGAGACCGCCCGACCCTTTGGTGACCGGCACAGTCAGGCTGGTAATGCTCTTGCCCGTCATAGGTCCGCCCATAACGATCTTGCCCGTCCCTTCGGGCATACCGCCTACGGCATCCACTAACGCCTGAACGGGCGTACCGATACGAACGCGAAAGTTACCGCCCCGTCCGGCGGCCACCAGGTTCTTTCCCGTCACCGTTACAATGCGATCGATAAACGGACGCCCCTTCTGTACGGCGTGGTACACGGCAATTGCCGTGCTGACGTTACTGACGACACACCCGACATCCAAAGGAAGTCTGGCGCTGGGCACCTCCCGTCCGGTAGCCGCCTTGATCAGTTGTTTCTCACCACCCTGGGGGTACTTCACCCGAAGGGGAAGCACCTCGATGGTTCCCTCAGGGATTAACCCGGCGGCTCCCTTGTCACCGATCACCTTCTGCAGGTGTTCAATCGCATCGGGCTTGTTGTTTTCGATACCTATCCAACTCCGGGTGACCCCCAGAGCCTTCATCAGAATCCGGGTCCCCACCAATAGCTGTTCCGCCATTTCCAGCATGAGCCTGTGGTCGGCTGTGAGATACGGTTCACACTCCACACCGTTGATAATCAGAGTATCTACCGATTTCCCCTCGGGAATAGAGAACTTCACCGCCGTCGGGAAGGTCGCTCCGCCGGCACCGACGACACCGCCTTCGGCAATCGCCGCAACGATTTCTTCCGCCGATGCGGTCACCTCTTCAATCACCTCCGGGGTGGTGTCTACGGACGGTTCCCATTCATCTCCATCGACGGTGATAAGAACCGCCTGTCGTCGGTACCCCTGGGCGTCCACAACGGTGTCGATCTTTTTCACCTTGCCGGACACACTGGAGTGAACCGGCGCTGAGATAAAACCCGACGCCTTTGCCAGGAGGGTCCCGACTTTTACTTCGGATCCCCGTTCGACCACCACTTCGGCGGGCTTCCCGATGTGCTGGGATACCGGAATTGCCACCTCTTTGGGAAGGGGCAGTTCTTCAATTGCCTTGCCGACGGTAAGTTTGTTTTCCGGCGGATGAACCCCACCGATCTTAAAGGTCTTTAGTTTCTGCATTGGTGCTCCTCAACGTTCCGTTGCCTCAGGTGGCGGCCGGTTCCTTTACCGTTTTTTTCGGCTTGGGTTTGGGCGGCTCAAAGGTTGCCACAATCGCGTTGGTCGGGCAGACCGGTACACACTTGCCACATCCGATACATTTATCCGGATCGATATAGGCGAGGTTGTTCTCAATGGTAATAGCCTGGACGATGTTGTCGCACGTCTTTTTGCACAGGCCGCAGCCGATACACGCCACGGCACAGTTCCTCTTGGCAACGATGGCAGGCTCGGTATTACGACAGTTCACCCAGACGCGACGGCTCTTTCGTCCGACCGGACGTATTTCAAAGAGATTCCGGGGGCAGGCGGTGACACAGGCGCCGCAGCTGGTACATTTTTCTTCATCGACTTCGGGCAGCCCCGTCACCGGATTCATCGAAATAGCACCAAAGGGACAGGCAACTTCACAATCGCCGTGCATGAGGCACCCAATGGGACAGCCGCTTTCTCCGGCAAAGGTACTGTGGGCCAGAGCACAGCTCTTGGGACCATCGTAGTTCGACTTGGCCGGGGCAAGTTCACAGCTTCCACCGCATCTCAAGACCGCAACGGTTGGTTTGATATCTCCGGCGTCAAGGCCGAAATACCGACCGATGTTCTTCATCGTCTCCTGCCCACCGGGCGGACAGTTGAGATGTGAGATATCCCCGGAATCGGCGGCATCCACAAGGGCGGAAGCCATACCGGAACACCCGGGAAAACCACAGGCTCCGCAGTTGATCCCCGGCAGCATCTCGGTCACCTCCGAAACACGGGGATCCTCCTCAACGGAAAATTTACGGGCCGTTACATATAGAATCGTCGCAAACGCTGCGGCAGCTACGCCGAGAGTAAGGACGGAATAGAGTATTATCTGACTCACTGGACACCTTCCTTCTGAAGTGTTGGTAATGGTATTGCGTCAAATCTGATTGTCTTTTTGAAGTAATCCCGAGTTAGGTACAAGATGCCGTAATAGGGAACGAGAAGAAACAACCCCGCCAGAGCCGAAAGTTCTTCTGAACCGAGGGGCCTTCGGAGTGCGAACAGAGCCGCCACGACGATGAAAAGTGGCAGCACAAAGGCAAACAGAACTCCAAGCCAGCCGTACCTTTCTTCCATGTCGATACGCACTGACATGTTCGGCGTCAGCCCTCCGGTGTGGGACGCGTGTATCGTCTTTGCGCTTGTTTCTCCGGCCCCACAGATGTTCTTGATCTTGCAGGAGGCGCAGGCGCTCGTCTGTACTATCTGTATATCCGCAGTATTTCCGTCAACGGAGACAACTCTACCGTTTCGGCTGACTACCCGGCATTGGTTTTCGGGATGATTCATGGTTGTGCCTTGTCCAGGATGTGGCGTTTCGAAGGTAGTATAAATGAGGGATTGTGCTTTTGCAACGACTTTCACGATAAAGACACATTTAAGTCGTAACAACTCCCAATCAATTATTATTACAATTTTTATCAGGTATTATCTGCCACTATTACCTGCCAGCTGTGGAGTTCTCAACCACAGCGTTTCCGGTGTAGGTTGGCTCCGATGAAAAAGATCAGATTGCAAATGGTTCTGGGCAACGTCGCCCGGGGGGCCGCAATTGGAGCGGCTAATACGGTGCCCGGCGTCAGCGGTGGTACGATCGCCGTGGTCACCGGGATCTACGACAGACTTATTCACGCCGCCGGCAATATCTTCACCCGAAACTGGAAGAACCACCTTTCCTTTCTGTTTCCCGTTCTGGTCGGCATATTTCTGGGAATCGTCGGGTTTGCCTGGGTAATCGAATTCGGGCTCGACCGGGCTCCGGAACAGACGTTTTTCTTTTTTATCGGCCTGATCGGGGGAAGCGTTCCCTTTGTGTACGGGCAGGTTCGCGGTGAACCGGCGCGACCGATGGACATAGCAATAGGACTGATCGCTTTGGGTGTTCTCGTGGTACAGGCGCTGTACGGGAATCGCCCCATTGGCGATGCCGTTACCGCCGTCACCATCACCACGGTTCTCCCCCTGATGGGAGCCGGGGTTATCGCATCCGCCACTATGATCATTCCGGGGGTGAGCGGTTCGTTTGTCCTGTTGATAATTGGTATGTACAGCACCTTTTTACAGGCCGTCCGACAGGTAAACTTTCCCGTTCTGGCCGTTCTGATCGTCGGGGCCGTGATCGGACTTGTCTCAGTCAGCAAGGGTATGAGCCTGCTCCTCTCCCGATACCCTCGACAAACCTACTGGTGTATCCTGGGCCTGGTGGCCGGTTCCATCGTCGGTATCTGGCCGGGAGTATCATCGGTGTCGGCGGCCCTTGGTGACCTTGTCATGGCGGCGGTTGGGGCGTTTCTTGCGGTTGCCCTTGGGAAAAAAAAGGAACAGGATACGGTATAACGAGACTGTCCGGTTAATAGGGGTTGACGATTCCCAGTCGTTCCATGCGGCTACGTAACCGTCGTTCGGTAATTTCAAGCTCCCGGGCCGCTTTGGACTGGTTTCCCCCGTTCCGCTCTAACGCCGCCAGGACAAGGCGTCGCTCAAGAGCGTGTATCTGTTCATCCAGTGAGACCTCTTCTCCAAGCGGTTCATCGTCACAAGCGGTCGTGTCACCTGGGTGTTCCGGCTCCTCACGGACAAACGGCGGTAAATCATCTTCAGTTATGAGGGGGCCCCTGCTCAAAACAACCGCCCGTTCCAGGATGTTTTCCAGTTCCCGGATATTTCCGGGGAAGCGGTACCGGACCAGGTAGTTCAAGGCCCGCCGGGATATTCCGTCGACGGACCGGTTGTTCTGCCGGGCATAACGTTTGATAAAGCGTTCGGTCAGAAGGGGGATGTCCAACCTTCGTTCCCGAAGCGGTGGTATTTCTATGCTGATGACGTTAAGACGGTAGAACAGATCCTCTCGAAACTCACCGTCCTTCACCATTTCTTCCAGATTGCGGTTGGTTGCCGTGACGATCCGCACATTCAGCTTTACAGCCGTTTCACTACCCAGGGGGTAGACCTCCCGGAACTGGATTGCCCTCAGTAGTTTGACCTGCGTGTACAGCGGAATATCGCCCAATTCATCGATAAAGAGAGTCCCGCCGGCAGCGCGTTGAAAGTACCCTTCCCGTTCACCTGTCGCCCCGGTAAAGGCACCTTTCCGGTGACCAAACAACTCACTTTCTACGAGCGTTTCGGGAAAGGCCGCAACGTTTACCGGTACAAACGGTCCTGCCGCGCGGGTGCTGTGTGCATGAATAAGACGGGCCATCACTTCCTTACCGGTCCCGCTTTCCCCGTGGATCAGCACAGACGATTCCGTACCGGCTGCCCGGGACGCCATGCTCAGGGCACGTCGCATAGACTCGGCGTTGGTCTCACCGAAACTCGGTGCAAGGTCCTTCGACCCGCCAGAGACCGTCAGGTCCTCAGGAGTGGTTGTCGTGGTCTGGATTTCCCGTTCCCGACGATGCCATTCCAGGGACGATATGAGAATCTGCTGAATGTCCTGAGGACGAAGCGGTTTGACAAGGTAATCCCGGACTCCTTTTTTCAGGAGTTTCACCGCATCTTCTACCGATTCAAAAGCGGTCATGACGACGATCGGGATCAACGGATTGATCGCCAGGCTGTGCTGCACGACGTCAACAGCGGTTCCATCGGGCATACGCTGATCGGTGAGGACCATATCCACCGGCCGGTCATCCAGAACCGCCAGAGCGGCCGAAACGTTTTCGGCAGGTATCACCTCAATGAGTGGGTATTCGAGCTTTGATGCCGCAGTTTTGATGATCTCCAGCTGAACCGGATCATCGTCAACGGCCAGAACAACACTTTTTTCCATTGGTATGACTACAGTTTGATTTTCGGTCTTATCCGCGGACGTCTTGAATCCCTTGAATCCCTTGAATCCCGGGATGGTCCCGAAGAAAACGGCGGGCCCCACTCACAATTTCAGGAGGTATCCCGTGTCCGCCGCCAAACTCTGTGAATGTCACCGGGAATCCAGCCGTACCAAGCGATTCGGCCAGGGCAATTCCTTCGGCGAACGGCAGAACGATATCGTCTCGACCGTGACTCTGAAACACGGGGACCCCAGCGGCCCGGTCTGTGTGGGATGTTGAATCCTTCCACCAGGACTCTGCGATCAACGCACCGGAGAAAAGCAGAGCCGCCGCCGGCAGCGGCAGAGCAGGATCGGTCGCCCCCTGCCGGAGCAACTCAGCAACCACCATGGCACCTTGACTGAGCCCCCCGAGGACAAGTCGGCTCCAGTCTACACCGCGACTGTCTAACAGGGTCCGGACTTCTCCGGCGGCCTCGCTCAAACCCGGCGGCTCCATTTTCCTGAGATTCCGAAAGTAACTTCCCGTGAGGGCGGACTGAAGCGCCTCGCTTTCCCGGGGAAACCAGGCACGTCCGTAGGTCATACCGGCAAACGTGATAGGCACCGGCGCGTGGGGAAACTCCCATACCGGGGCAACACCGAGTTCCGGTCCCAGACCGATTAGATCATTTGCAGAGGCGCCAAATCCGTGCAGCAGGCACCCGGTCCAGCCGTCTGTCAAAGCGGCGGAATCTACAAAGTCGTTCTGTCTAAGATCAACCGTCACCGAATCAAGAGTATTTTCACTCATCCTCGTACACCTCACCTCCCAGACGCACCAACCATGCGTGTTCTTCTATGTACCTGCGTAATTTTTCGGCAACAGTGCAGACCGTTGCCCGCTCTTCGCCCCGAACCAGCAGCCACGCACGGTAATCGTAGCTGCCGTAAACGGGATAACTACCGATCGACACATCGGGGGCGTGGTCCTGCTCATCCCGAAGCCAGTCCGCAAAAAAACCCTCATCAACATTCACGTATATCTCGGCCGACCACATCCTGTTTCGTGGCGGCAAGAGGG
>Ga0172382_10009536_pt1 | contig 13223 bp, 18 predicted proteins | sample Leawel138RmetaG_FD_122245 | JGI IMG/M metagenome (GOLD analysis project Ga0172382, IMG submission 122245) | Leachate microbial communities from a municipal landfill in Southern Ontario, Canada - Leachate well 138R metaG | ecosystem: Engineered > Solid waste > Landfill > Unclassified | place...
GGTGCTCAAAACAGACAGGGCTGTAGGTTAGAATCTAGGTTCGTTGAACTTTTGAGCCGTGATGGAGGGGTCCATCCATGACGGCTTCCCCACAGGCTTATGCCCACACAGACACTTTCAGACGTGTCCAGCCCAGAGGCCGTGCTGTCATTCCATGACGTCACGGTCGGCTACGGCAATCGCATCATCTTGCAGTCCATCACGATGCAGGTAAAGCGCGGACAGGTCGTGGCGGTGATCGGCGGGTCCGGCTCGGGTAAAACCACCTTGCTGCGCGCGGCCACTGGCCAGATTCCGATCCAACAAGGCGAGTTGAGCGCTTTTGGCCAGCCCTTGGACACGCACGACTCCCGCCGCCTGTATGAGCAGCGCCAGCGCATGGGCGTGCTGTTTCAACAAGGGGCCCTGTTCACGGATCTGGACGTCTTTGAGAATGTGGCGTTTCCGCTGCGCGAGCATGCGCAACTGTCCGAGTCCGAGGTACGGGAACGGGTGCTGTCCAAGCTGCAGGACGTGGGCCTGCGCGGCGCCGCGCACCTGAAAACCTCCGAGATATCCGGCGGCATGGCGCGCCGCGTGGCGCTGGCCCGCGCCATTGTGCTGGAGCCGGAACTGATTTTCTATGACGAGCCGTTTGCCGGGCTGGATCCGATCTCGCTGGGCGTGATCGCCCAATTGATCCGTTCCATGAGCCAGACCCTCGGCTGCGGCGCGCTGCTGATCACCCACGATCTGGAAGAAAGCTTCGCGATTGCGGATCAGGTCTATCTGCTTGGCAGGGGGTCGCTGGTGGCAGCCGGCACGCCGCAAGCGTTGCAGGCTTCCACGGACCCCTTCGTCGTGCAGTTCCTGAAAGGACAGCCGGATGGCCCGGTGGCCTTCCACTACCCTGAAACCGCCGCCTTCCAGGAATGGTTGGCCCGTCAGCAAGGAGGGCAATCCTGATGGTCGCTTGGTTGGGTGCAATTGGGGCGGCAACCCGTTCCTCGCTGGTCGGTCTGGGCAGCTTTGCGCGTTTCTTCGGACTGATGCTGGCGCGCTCGGGCGCGGCCTTGCGCCGTCCGGGGCTGGTCGTGCAGCAAGTCCACTACATCGGTAATTTTTCGCTGGTCATCATTCTGGTGTCCGGCATGTTCGTCGGTTTCGTGCTGGGTTTGCAGGGCTATTACACGCTGCAGCGCTATGGCTCGGAAGAGGCGCTGGGCCTGCTGGTGGCGCTGTCGCTGGTGCGCGAGCTGGGGCCGGTGGTCACGGCCCTGCTGTTCGCCGGACGGGCGGGCACGTCGCTGACCGCGGAAATCGGCCTGATGAAGGCCGGTGAGCAGCTGGCGGCCATGGAAGTCATGGCGGTGGACCCGGTGCGCCGGGTGCTGGTGCCGCGTTTTTGGGCCGGCATCATTGCCATGCCGCTGCTGGCCGCGCTGTTCTCGATGGTCGGGATCCTGGGCGGCTGGGGGGTTGGCGTGTTGATGATCGGCGTGGATGAGGGCGCGTTCTGGTCGCAGATGCAGAACGGCGTGGACTTTGTCGATGACATCCTCAATGGCGTGATCAAAAGTGTGGTGTTTGGTGTGGCGGTCACCTTGATCGCTCTCTACCAAGGCTATTCAGCCCGGCCAACGCCCGAAGGGGTGTCGCGGGCAACCACGCGGACCGTGGTGCTGGGCTCGCTGACCGTGCTGGGCCTGGATTTCCTGCTGACCGCGTTGATGTTCAGCTGAACCTAATATTGATGGATGGGCATATCTGCCAGGCAGATGCCGGAGGAAAATAACGATGTCCCGAGATAAAGTTGATGTGTGGGTCGGTCTGTTTGTGGTGCTGGGTGCCATTGCATTGGTGTTCCTGGCGCTGAAAGCGGCCAACCTCGGCACCTTCTCAATGGGCTCCACGTACAGCCTGACCGCGCGGTTTGATAACATTGGCGGCCTCAAGGTCCGCGCGCCGATCAAAAGCGCGGGCGTGGTGGTGGGCCGCGTGTCGGCCATCGGCTTTGATGACCAGATGTACCAGGGCATCGTGACGCTCGATATCCAAAGCCAGTATGTGTTCCCCACGGACAGTTCAGCCAAGATCCTGACCTCCGGATTGTTGGGTGAGCAGTACATCGGCCTGGAACCGGGCGGGGAAGAAGAGAATTTTGCTGACGGCAATACGATTCGTTACACGCAGAGCGCCGTGGTACTTGAAAATCTGATCAGTCAGTTCCTGTATGGCAAAGCGGCTGAGGGCGCGTCCGCGCCAGCCAGCAATTAAGTGAACATCATGATAAAAAAACTGTTGGCGCCTGCTGTCCTGGCGGCGGTACTGAGCGGTTGCGCAAGTACCTCGACCACGGGCCAGGCCAATAACAACGACCCGTTTGAAGGGTTCAACCGCAGCATGTTCCGGTTCAACGAATCCGTTGACCGTGCCGTGCTGAAGCCCGTGGCGCAAGGCTACGTGGACGTGGTGCCGGAAGGCGCGCGCAGCTGTATTGGCAATATGTTCGGGAACCTCGGCGACGTCTGGTCCATGATGAATATGTTCCTGCAGAACCGGGCGCCGGACGGCATCAACTCGATGTTCCGCGTGTTGTTCAACTCGACCTTGGGCGTGTTTGGCTGCTTTGACCTGGCCGCGCAAAACGGTTTGCCGCGCAACAAGGCCGATTTCGGCCAGACCCTGGGCGTCTGGGGCGTTGGCTCGGGCCCGTATCTGGTGCTGCCGCTGCTGGGACCCAGTACGATCCGGGATACCGCTGGCCTGGCCGGTGATTTTGTTTTCGACCCGGTGTCCATTGGCCAGATCAATGACCACGCCACCCGTTACGGCTTGTATGGGCTGAAGTTCACGGATAAGCGGGCGCAGTATCTGGGCGCTGAAACTTTCCTGTATGACGTCTCGCTCGATCCCTACGCTTTCACGCGGGATGCCTACTTGCAGCGGCGCGCCAGCCTGATCCGGACCGGCCGCGAGATGGACGATGACGAGGCTTCCCTGCCTGTCTACGAGGATCCCGATGATGAACCTGCGCCTGTCCCGGCGGCGCAGTAAATGGTGTTATTGATTAGGTAAATTGATGAAGCGTTTGATGTTGAGCGTATCGAGTGCGATGCGCAGTGCCGTAATCGGTTTGTTCGCGGTGATGATGGTGGCCGGTGCTGCGCCCGCGCGGGCGCAGGCCACGCCCGAGGCCTTGATCGAGCAGGTCGGCAGTCAGCTGTTGAAGATCGTCAAGACGGATACGGCGGTGCAGCGGGGCGAATTGCCCGCCCTGCTGAAGGTTGTTGATGAAAACGTGCTGCCGTATGTGGACTTTGAAAAAACCACGCGGCTGGCGGCGGGCCGCCATTGGCGCCAGGCCACGGAGGCGCAGCGCCAGAGCCTGATTAATGAGTTCCGCATGACCTTGGTGCGCACTTACAGCGGCGCGGTCTCGCAGGTCAAGCAGGATACCCGCATCGAGCTGCGCCCGGCGCGCTATGCGGCGGACGCCACGGACGTCGTGGTCCGCACGCAGATCCTGCAGAGCGCGGGCGAACCCATACAGGTTGATTACCGCCTGGAGAAACAATCCCAGGGGTGGAAGATTTACGATGTGAACGTGATGGGCATCTGGCTGATTGAGAACTACCGCAATCAGTTCTCCCAGGAAATCGGCCAGCACGGGTTTGACGGCCTGATCAAGTCCTTGGCCACCCGCAACCAGTCCTTCGCGCAAGCACGTTGAGCGGCGCCACTGCCGTCTGCGTTTTAGGTGAATCGGTGGGCAACGCCTATAATCAGGGGTTACCTTCCGACTCATGAACGCTGCGCAACTGAGCGTTCCTTAACCAACGGTCTGTCCTGCCATGTCAACCGCTGTTCGAATCGATAGCGTTTCGAAAATCTATTCTGCTTCGCCAAGTGTGTTGCAGCGCGTCTTTTCGTCTCGATCCGCCTCAGGTTTCCAAGCCCTCCGTGACGTATCGCTGGACATCCAGCATGGCGAGTTCTTTGGCCTGCTTGGCCCGAACGGCGCGGGCAAGACCTCGCTGATCTCCATTCTGGCCGGTCTGTCCAAGCCGACCACGGGACGGGTCACCGTCTGTGGATTCGATGTCCAGAGCCAGTACCGCGAAGCACGGCGGGCCTTGGGCGTCGTGCCGCAGGAACTGGTGTTCGATCCTTTCTTCACGGTGCGTGAGACCCTGCGCTTGCAGTCCGGCTACTTCGGCTTGCGCCGCAATGATGACTGGATTGATGAAGTGCTTGAAAATCTCGGCCTGTCCAGCAAGGCCGAGACCAATATGCGCGCCTTGTCCGGCGGCATGAAGCGCCGCGTGCTGGTCGCCCAGGCCCTGGTCCATCGTCCGCCGGTGATCGTGCTGGATGAGCCCACGGCCGGCGTTGACGTGGATTTGCGGCGCACGCTGTGGCATTTCATTTCGCGCCTCAACCGCCAGGGCCACACGATTTTGCTGACCACCCATTATCTGGAAGAAGCGGAAGAGCTGTGCGGGCGGATCGCCATGCTGAAGGCCGGCCAGGTTGTTGCACTGGACTCAACGCGCGCCATCCTGTCCAAGGTGGGCGGCACGCGGCTGATCCTGCAGCTTGACCAGCCCTGGAAGAAGCAGGCCTCGGCGGCGCTGGATGCGCTCCACATCGAGTCGGCGGACAACCGGCTCGTGTTGCGCCTGGAGCGCAGCCTGGATCTGGAGCCGGTGCTGGCCCAAGTCAGGGCGGCCGGTTATTCCATCGTTGATCTGGAGGTGGCGCCTGCTGACCTGGAAGATGCCTTCCTGAACATCATGCACCAGACCCCCAACGTTGTGCAGGAGCTCGCATGACCCCGACCCCCCTACAGCCTCAGCTGAACACCGGTTCAGGCTTTACCACGCTGTTCCGCAAGGAAGTCTCGCGTTTCGCCAAGGTCGGGTTCCAGACGGTGGCGGCACCGGTTGTGACCGCCTTGCTGTACCTGCTGATTTTTGCGCATGTGCTGGAAGGCCGGGTGATGGTCTACAGCAGCATTGTCTATACGGCCTTCCTGATTCCGGGCCTGATGATGATGAGCATGTTGCAGAACTCGTTCGCCAATGCCTCGTCGTCGCTGGTGCAGAGCCGCATGACCGGCAACCTGGTATTCATCCTGCTGCCGCCGTTCACGCACTGGGAGATTTTTGGCGCCTACGTGCTGGCCGCGGTGGCGCGGGGCCTGACGGTTGGCGCGGCCATTTACGTGGTTTCGCTGTTCTTCGTTGACGTTCCGCTGACCCACCCGTTGTGGATTGTTGTTTTCGCGGTGCTGGGCACGGGGATCATGGCGTCTCTGGGTATTATTGCAGGGTTGTGGGCGGAAAAATTCGATCAGATGGCCGCGTTTCAGAACTTCCTGATCATGCCCGCCACCTTCCTGTCCGGCGTGTTCTATTCCATTCACTCTTTGCCGTCGTTCTGGCTGGCCGTCTCGCACTGGAACCCGATTTTCTACACCATCGACGGTTTCCGATACGGTTTTTTCGGGGTGTCGGACGTGTCCCCGTGGCAAAGCCTGGCCGTCGTTGGCTTCACCTTCCTGCTCATGGCGTTTGCGGCATTGCGTCTGATCAGGATCGGATACAAAGTACGATTTTAAGAAAAGATGAGTTCAGTTCTCCCTACCCCCGAGCAAGTCAAACAATACATTGCGGCAGGCTTGCCCTGTGAGCACCTGGAAGTCGTTGGCGATGGTCAGCATTTTGAAGCCCTGATCGTCAGCGAGGCCTTTGAAGGCAAGCGCCTGGTCGCCCGGCATCAACTGGTCTATGGCGCGCTGGGTGATCGCATGCGCGCGGAAATCCATGCGCTGTCAATGAAAACCCTGACTCCCTCCGAGTATAAGGCGGACTGAGCCCATGGACAAACTACGGATAGTCGGCGGCCAGCCGCTACGCGGCGAGGTGTCGATCTCGGGCGCGAAGAACGCGGCGTTGCCGTGCTTGTGCGCGGCCTTGCTGAGCGCCGAACCCGTCACGCTGACCAATGTGCCGCAGCTCAAGGATATCGGCACCACCCTGAAGCTGCTGCAACAGCTGGGGGTGCGCATCGAGCGCGACGGCGAACGGGTGACGCTCGATGCGTCCGGCGTCAGTTCACGCGAAGCGCCGTACGAGCTGGTGAAAACCATGCGCGCCTCGATCCTCGTGCTCGGCCCGCTGCTTGCCCGGTTCGGTGAAGCGCGGGTGAGCCTGCCCGGCGGCTGCGCCATCGGCCAGCGCCCGGTGGATCAGCACATCAAGGGCCTGGCGCTGATGGGCGCGGACATCCGGATCGAACACGGTTTCGTCGTCGCGCGCGCCACCCGGCTCAAGGGCGCCACCATCCGCACTGACATGGTCACCGTCACCGGCACGGAGAACCTGCTGATGGCGGCGGTGCTGGCGGACGGTGTGACGGTGCTGGAAAATGCCGCGCGCGAGCCCGAGGTGGTGGACCTGGCCAATATGCTGATTGCCATGGGTGCGCGGATCAGCGGCCAGGGCACGGACCGGATCGTGATCGAGGGCGTCGAGTCGCTGCGCGCGGCCGAACACCGGGTCATGCCGGACCGGATCGAGGCCGGCACCTTTTTGTGCGCGGTTGGCGCAACAGGCGGAGATATCACCTTGCGCCAGGTTGATCCGGCCACCATGGGCGCCACGCTGGACAAGCTGCGCGAAGCGGGACTGCGCATCGCCTGCGGCGAGGACTGGATCCAGGCGAGCATGGCGGGACGGCCGAAAGCCGTGGATTTCCGCACCCAGGAGTATCCGGGCTTCGCCACCGACATGCAGGCGCAGTTGATGGCGCTGAACGTTATTGCCGACGGCACCGCGGTGATTGCCGAAACGATTTTCGAGAACCGCTTCATGCACGTCCAGGAGTTGCGCCGCCTGGGCGCGGACATCGACATCGAGGGCCATACCGCCATTGTGCGCGGCGTGCCAAAGCTGTCCGGCGCAACCGTCATGGCCACGGACCTGCGCGCCTCCGCGGGGCTGGTGATTGCCGGGCTGGTTGCGGAAGGAGAAACCTTGGTCGATCGCATCTATCATCTGGACCGCGGTTATGAAAACATGGAACACAAGCTCAAACAGCTTGGCGCCGTCATTGAGCGCGTTGCAGGGGGAGTCTGAATGAGTGCCGTTACCTCATCGCGCCCGAGCGCGCCCATTACGCTGGCCTTGTCGAAGGGGCGCATTTTTGATGAAACCCTGCCCTTGCTGGCCGAGGCGGGCATCACCGTCACGGAAAATCCGGAGAAATCGCGCAAGCTGATTTTGCCGACCAGTGATCCGGGTGTGCAAATCATCATTGTAAGAGCGTCAGACGTCCCCACCTATGTACAGTATGGGGCGGCGGATCTGGGCGTGGCGGGCAAGGACGTGCTGATCGAGCATGCCGCGCAGCATCCGGGCGGCCTGTATCAGCCGCTGGATTTGCGGATCGGCAAGTGCCGCCTGTGTGTGGCGGTGCCGCATGGCTTTGATTATGAGTCGGCGGTGCGCCAGGGCGCCCGCTTGCGGGTCGCCACCAAGTACGTGTCGGCGGCGCGCGATCACTTTGCCGCAAAAGGGGTCCACGTCGACCTGATCAAGCTGTATGGCTCAATGGAGCTGGCGCCGCTGGTGGGCTTGGCGGATGTGATCGTGGATCTGGTGTCAACCGGGGGGACCCTCCGGGCGAACAACCTGACCGCCGTTGAAGACATCATGACGATCTCTTCGCGGCTGGTCGTTAACCAGGCTGCCTTGAAAATGCGCCAAGAGCGCTTGCAGCCACTGATTGACGCATTTACCCGCGCCAGTCAGGCCATGCCGGACTAGGCCCTTAACGAAGGACGTTTTATGTCGCTGATCAACCGACTGGATTCCCGCAGCAATGATTTCCGCGCGCAGCTCAAGGCGCTGCTCGCCTTCGATGCGTCGGAGGATGCATCCATTGAACATGCCGTGACCGACATCCTGGCCGATGTGCGCTCGCGCGGTGATGCGGCGGTGCTGGAATACACGCGCCGTTTTGACCGGGTGACGGCGGACGCCATCGAGGCGCTGGAAATCCCGCGCCAGGAATGGGAAGCGGCGCTGGCCAGTCTTCCCGGCGAACAGCGCCAGGCGCTGGAATTCGCGGCCAGGCGCATCCGCGCCTACCATGAGCGTCAGCGCCAGGACACCTGGACCTACACGGAAGCCGACGGCACGGTGCTGGGGCAGAAAATCACGCCGCTTGACCGCGTCGGCCTGTACGTGCCGGGCGGCAAGGCGGCCTATCCGTCCTCGCTGCTGATGAACGCCATCCCCGCCAAGGTGGCGGGCGTGCGGGAAGTGGTGATGGTTACGCCCACGCCGGATGGCCTGCGCAATCCGCTCGTGCTTGCCGCCGCGGCCATTGCGGGCGTGGATCGCGCGATTGCGATTGGCGGCGCGCAGGCGGTCGGCGCCCTGGCCTATGGCACGGAAACGCTGCCGCCCGTGGACAAGATCGTTGGCCCGGGCAATGCCTATGTGGCGGCGGCCAAGCGGCGCGTGTTCGGCACGGTCGGCATTGACATGATCGCCGGACCGAGCGAAATCCTGGTGATTGCCGACGGCACGACGCCCGCGGAATGGATTGCGATGGACCTGTTCTCGCAGGCCGAGCATGATGAGCTTGCCCAGTCCATTCTGCTGTGTCCGGACGCCAGCTATCTGAATGAAGTCGAGGCCCAGATCGAGCGCCTGCTGCCGACCATGGAGCGCGAGGCGATCCTGCGCAAGAGCCTGAAGGACCGCGGCGCGCTGATCCTGGTGCGGTCCATGGAAGAAGCCTGTGAGATTTCGAACCATATCGCACCCGAGCACTTGGAAGTCTCTACGCAGGAACCCGAGCGCTGGGTTGAGCTGATCAAGCACGCGGGCGCCATTTTCATGGGGCCCTACACCTCCGAGTCGCTGGGCGACTACTGCGCCGGACCGAACCACGTGTTGCCCACCTCGCGCACGGCGCGCTTTTCCTCACCCTTGGGTGTTTATGACTTTCAGAAGCGTTCGAGCCTGATCAAGGTCTCGAAGGCAGGCGCCCATACCCTGGGTGCCGTCGCCGCCGCGCTGGCTTATGGCGAAGGCTTGCAAGCCCACGCCCGCAGCGCGGAATACCGGCTTACCGCGGCTTCTGATTGATTAACCTTTGCATAGCCATTCGCTTGCAGCATTGATATTTCGGAATTGACCATGCGTACCGCTGAAATTACCCGCAACACGAACGAAACCCGGATCCGGGTTGCCGTGAACCTGGATGGGACGGGTAAACAAAACCTGAAAACAGGGGTCCCGTTCTTCGACCACATGCTTGACCAGATCGTGCGCCACGGCCTGATCGATCTGGACATCGAAGCGGATGGCGACGTGCACATTGATGACCACCACACCGTCGAAGACGTCGGCATCACGCTGGGCCAGGCTTTTGCCAAAGCCGTTGGCAACAAGGCGGGCATTCGCCGCTACGGCCATGCCTACGTGCCGCTGGACGAATCGCTGTCGCGCGTCGTGATCGATTTCTCCGGCCGTCCGGGACTGTATTATCACGTCCCGTATACCCGCGCGCGCATTGGCCAGTTCGACGTCGACCTGGCCCGCGAATTCTTCCAGGGCTTTGTGAACCACGCCAACGTGACGGTGCACATTGACAACCTGCGCGGCGAAAACGCGCACCACCAGTGCGAAACGGTGTTCAAGGCCTTCGGCCGGGCGCTGAGGATGGCGCTGGAAGAAGATCCGCGCGCGGCCGGGACGATTCCTTCCACGAAGGGAGTGCTGTAATCATGCCGACCATTGCCATCGTTGACTATGGCATGGGTAATCTGTATTCAGTGGCGCGCGCGATGCAGCACGTTGCGCCGGATGCCACGGTCAAGATTTGCCAGCGCGCTGAAGAAGTTCGCGCCGCTGACCGGGTGGTTTTCCCCGGGCAGGGCGCGATGCGCGACTGCATGCATTTTCTTGACGCGTCCGGCCTGCGCGAGGCGGTGATCGAGGCGTCGCGGACCAAGCCCTTGCTGGGCGTGTGCGTGGGAGAGCAGATGCTCTTTGAGCGCAGCGAAGAAGGGCCCTCGCAAGGGCTGGGCATCTTCGCGGGAGAAGTCCGCCGTTTTGCCGGTCCCGCCTTTGAGACGGCGCCCCGGCTGAAGGTGCCGCACATGGGCTGGAACCAGGTGCGCTTCACGCAGGATCATCCGGTCTGGGCGGGTATTCCCGACAACAGCTACTTCTATTTTGTGCACAGTTACTACGCTGACCCCGCTGATCCGGCGTTGATCGCAGCTGTCACGGATTATGGGCTAACCTTTACCTGTGCGGTTGCCAAAGATAATATCTTTGCAACGCAGTTTCACCCGGAAAAAAGCGCAAGCATCGGCTTGCGCCTCTACCAGAACTTCGTTCATTGGAACCCTTAACGTACACGGGTATTGCTGTTTTTGCCTGTCTGTTCGCTTCACGACCCGAAAAACGCTGATTCGCCATGCTTCTTATTCCTGCGATTGATTTAAAAGACGGTCGTTGTGTCCGCCTGCGCCAAGGCGACCTAGACGACGCCACGATTTTTTCCGAAGAACCCGCCGAAATGGCCAGCCACTGGCTGGATCTCGGCGCCCGCCGCCTGCACCTGGTGGACTTGAACGGCGCCGTGGCGGGCAAGCCGAAGAACGAGTCCTCGATCCGCGCCATCATCGATGCCATGGGCGATGAAATCCCGGTACAGATCGGTGGCGGCATCCGTGATCTCGACACCATTGAGAACTACCTGGACAACGGCATCAGCTACGTCATCATCGGCACGGCGGCGGTCAAGAACCCCGGTTTCCTGCGCGATGCATGCAGCGCCTTCCCGGGCCAGATCATCGTTGGCCTGGATGCCAAGGATGGCAAGGTCGCCACGGACGGCTGGAGCAAGCTGACCGGCCATGACGTCATCGAGCTGGCCAAGAAGTTCGAGGACTACGGCTGTTCATCCATCATTTACACCGATATCGGCCGTGACGGCATGTTGTCGGGCGTCAACATTGAAGCCACGGTCCGCTTGGCGCAAAGCGTGCGCATTCCGGTCATTGCGTCGGGCGGCATCGCCAACATCGATGACATCATTGCGCTGTGCGAAGTCGAGTCCGAAGGGGTCGAAGGCGCCATTCTGGGCCGCAGCATCTATGAAGGCACGCTGGACTTCCAGGAAGCCCAGCAGCGCGCCGACGAGCTGGGGGAAGCGTGAGCACGTCCTCCTCGTCGTTGACCCGACGCATCATTCCCTGCCTTGACGTCACCGCGGGCCGGGTCGTCAAGGGCGTCAACTTCGTCAATCTGGTCGATGCCGGCGATCCGGTTGAAATCGCGCGCCGCTATGACCAGCAGGGCGCGGATGAACTGACCTTTCTTGATATCACCGCCACCTCTGATCAGCGCGACATCATCCTGTCCGTGATCGAGCAAGTGGCTTCGGAAGTGTTCATTCCACTGACCGTGGGCGGCGGCGTGCGCCAGGTCGCTGACGTCCGGCGATTGCTGAACGCGGGTGCGGACAAGGTCGGCATCAATACCTCCGCCGTGACCAACCCGGGCCTGGTGCGCGAAGCGGCGGACCGCCACGGCGCCCAGTGCATCGTGGTGGCGATCGACGCAAAACGGGTGTCCGCGCCGGGCGAAGCACCGCGCTGGAAAGTGTTCACGCACGGCGGCCGCACGGCCACCGGCCTGGACGTGATCGAGTGGGCGGGCCGGATGGCCGCTGACGGCGCCGGTGAAATCTTGCTGACCAGCATGGACAAGGACGGCACCCGCAGCGGTTTTGACCTGGAACTGACCGCGGCGGTGGCCGAGGCCGTCAGCATCCCCGTCATCGCGTCCGGCGGCGTCGGTTCGCTGCAAGACCTGGCGGATGGCGTTACCATTGGTAAAGCGGATGCGGTATTGGCCGCCAGTATCTTCCACTATGGCCAGCACACGGTGCAGGAAGCCAAGGCCTATATGGCGGAGCGCGGCATTCCGGTCCGCCTGGACCGCGCATGACCGCCGCGGACCTTGCCTGGCTGGATCAGGTCAAGTTTGACGAACAGGGCCTGGTGCCGGGCATTGCCCAGGACGCGGAATCCGGCAAGGTGGTGATGTTTGCCTACATGAACCGGGAATCCTTGCTGGAAACGGTCAAGACCGGCAATGCCACGTACTGGTCGCGTTCGCGCAACAAGCTGTGGCGCAAGGGCGAAGAATCCGGACACGTGCAGCGCATCCAGGAGCTGCGGCTCGATTGCGACGGCGACGTCATCCTGATGCGGATCGAGCAGGTGGGCGGCATTGCCTGCCATACCGGGCGCGAGCGCTGTTTCTACAACCGGCTGGAGCAGCGGGACGGCGTCTGGCGGTGGGTCGTGACCGATCCGGTGTTGAAAGATCCTGAGAGCATTTATCGATGAGTGAGATCCTGAGCCGCATCGCTGACGTCATTGCCACGCGCAACCCGGAGCGCGGCGGCGATCCGGCCTCGTCCTATGTGGCCAAGCTGCTGAACAAAGGCCCGGACGGTTTTCTGAAGAAAATCGGCGAGGAAGCCACGGAAACGGTCTTGGCGGCCAAAGACGCCGCGCCGGAAAAAATCATCTACGAGACGGCGGATCTCTGGTTTCATTGCCTCGTCATGCTGGAGTATTACAATTTGCGTCCCGAACAGGTCCTGGCCGAGCTTGCAAGACGCGAAGGCCTGTCCGGACTTGAAGAAAAAGCCTCCAGGAAGGAGTAGTTTTTCGCATGAGCAACTGTATTTTTTGCAAGATCGTCCAGGGAGAGATTCCTTCTCGCAAAGTGTTCGAGAACGATGAGCTGTACGCGTTCCACGACATCAACCCTGCAGCGCCGGTTCATTTCATGATCATTCCAAAGCGCCACATCACGTCCATGCAGGACGTGACCGAGGCCGATGCGGAACTGTTGGGTAAAATGACGGTACTGGCTCCCAAACTGGCGGAAGAACAAGGGTGTACGCCTGGTCCGGAAGGGGGGTTCCGACTTGTCATCAATACCGGTGCGGAAGGCGGGCAAGAAGTGCCGCACTTGCATTTGCACGTCCTGGGCGGCCCTCGTCCCTGGAGGCGTCAGGGTATTGGGTTCTAATGTAGACTAACCGCCTGCGGGCGCGGAGTATGGTATGGGTAGCTTTAGCATTTGGCACTGGCTGGTTGTGCTGGCAATTGTGGTTCTGGTCTTTGGCACCAAGAA